>Ga0308396_1000078_pt1 | contig 70577 bp, 61 predicted proteins | sample Hotspr2SamplePe2_FD_202359 | JGI IMG/M metagenome (GOLD analysis project Ga0308396, IMG submission 202359) | Hot spring phototrophic mat microbial communities from Mushroom Spring, Yellowstone National Park, Wyoming, United States - 20050930_Pe2 ... | reverse complement strand
ACCTTTTTTGATATTCTTCTGTTTTATTCATTTTTACCTCCTTTCTATCTATTTTATTTTTTTAAGTTTTCTATCATCCATCCTTTAATTTTAATAATCCCATTTTACACACTTTATTATACACTACTTGATATGTCAAGGTAATCTTGATAAAAAAAATATTTTTTTGTAATATTTAAGGTATGGAGAAATTCGTAATAAAAATATATGGAAGAGTTCAAGGTATAGGATATAGATGGTTTATATTAGAAAATGCAAAAAAGTATAATTTATATGGATGGGTTAAAAACTGTGATGATGGAAGTGTTGAGTGTGGAGCAAAAGGATTAAAAGAAGATATAGACAAATTTATTGAGGATATAAAAAAGCATCCTTTAGCAAAGATAACAAAGATGGATATTGAAAAATGTAGTGATGAGTCAAAAATTTTTTATGATGATTTTAAAATAATTTATTAAAAAATTTTATTAAAAATGGAGTGGCAAAATGGGAAAAAAAGATAAAAACAAAAAGAAGATAAAACCAGAAGTAAAATATTCAACAAAAAACATTTTAAAAAATCAAAATGAAGAAGCAGCAGTAGAAGATAATAATACTGATGAAAAAGAATTATTAGAGATTGAATCATCAATAAAAATGCCAACTCCTCAATCTGCTTCAACTGAGGCAATAAAGCAATATATTAAAAAAATAAGTCAAATAAACACTAATGTCTCAAGAGAAGAGATGCATGAATTATGGAAAAGAGTTAAAAACGGGAATAGAAGAGCAAAAGAAAGAATACTTGAACTTAATCTAAAACTTGTAATACCAATTGCAAAAAAATATGTATATCCTGGTGCAGATCTAATGGATCTAATAGAAGAAGGAAATCTCGGGCTTCTTCATGCAATTGATAAGTTTGATCCTAAAAAAGGATATAGATTTTCAACATATGCATCATACTGGATAGAACAATACATAAGAAGAGCTGTAGAAGAACAATCAAAAACAATAAGAATTCCACCACATGCTTGGACAGCATTAAGAAAATGGTTAAAACAATGGGATGCTCTTCATGCAAAACTTGGAAGAGACCCTACGCTAACTGAGATGGCAAAAGAGATGCATTGGAATGCAAATCAAATAAGAGCTGTTTTAAATGCATATGAAATAGTAAAAGGATCTACTTCATTGGAAAATCCAATATATAACGAAGAGCAAGAAGAAAGCACTCTTGAACATACTATAAAAGATACTTCAGAAACAACACCAGAAGATGTAATATCAATCTTAAAAATTCATGATGAACTTAAAAATGCATTATCTAAAATAGGAGATAGAGAAAGAATGATACTTGAAATGAGATATGGATTAAATGGAACAACTCCTATGACGCTTCAAGAAATAGGAGACAAACTCAAACTATCAAGAGAAAGAGTAAGACAAATTGAAGAAAGAGCAATTCTTAGATTAAGAAGAGTTGCATCTTCAATGGGTTTAATAGATATTGGAGAAAAAAGAACACCAAACCTAAAACCGGGGTGGCAATTTGCTAATATAAAGACTGATATACTTGGAAATCCAATAATAAAGGAGAAAAAATGACACTTCGAAAAGAAAAAATAATTGAAGATATAAAAAAATCAATAAGAGATGTTCCTGATTTTCCAAGGAAAGGAATTATATTTAAAGACATAACCCCTTTCCTTTCAAACCATAAAGTTTTTTCAAACACAATAAAACTTCTGGCATCAAGATATAAAAAAAAGGGAATCAAAAAAGTTATAGGTATAGAGGCAAGAGGATTTATAATAGCATCACCTCTTGCGCTTGAAATAGGAGCAGGATTTATTCCTGTAAGAAAAAAAGGAAAACTTCCTTATAAAACACTTTCGGTAACCTACTCTCTTGAATATGGAACAGATACATTACAAATACACGAAGATGCAATCTCTAAAGGGCAAAGCGTAATAATAGTAGATGATGTTCTTGCAACTGGTGGAACTGCAAAAGCGGTGTGTGAACTTGTTGAAAAATTAGGAGGAAGAGTTAAAGAAATATTTATGCTTATTGAACTTGAATTTTTAAAAGGAAGAGAAAAACTAAAAGATTATGATGTTTTTTCTCTTATAAAATACTAAGAGGTTTTATAAAAGCCCCCATAGCTCAACTGGATAGAGCTGCTCCGTCCTAAGGAGAAGGTTGCTGGTTCGAGTCCGGCTGGGGGCGAAGAAAAAATGGAGGTAAAATGCCAGACTCTACCTGGATAAAAATAGAAGAAGAAAACCCAAAAAATAAGATATCAACATGGATAAAACAAAACAGAAATACTGTTTTATCAACTATTGGAATAATTATTATAATAGCAATAGTAGTAGTAATGATATTTGTAAATCTTTCGAAAAACAAAGAAACTGCGGAAAAATATTTTTTTATGGCAAAACAATATTATGCTAGTGGCAATATAGATAAAGCAATTGAACAAATAGAAATAATAGAAAAAAATTTTTCAAGATATCCTTCTTATGATTTTGCAATTCTTTTAAGAGGAGATATGTATTACTCAATAGGAAATTTTGCAAAAGCAATAGAAGAATATGAAAGAGCAATCTCAAAACTTAAAAACAAAGATCTAATACCTTTTGCTTTATACTCTGCTTCAAAATCTTATCAAGCATTAAAAAATTATGACAAAGCAATATCAATGTTTAAGGACTTTATAACAAAATATCCAGATCATTATCTTACGCCTGATGTATATTTATCTCTTGCTTTATCACATGAAAACAAAGGAGAAAAAGATCTTGCAAAAGAAACCTTTAAAAAAATAATAGTACTTTATCCACAAACTACCTGGGAATCATTAAGCAAAGAAGCATTAAAAAAATACGAAACCAAAAATAAAAAATAAAAAATGCGCTTTAATTTACTAATTATCCTTTTTTTTATATTTACAATAAATCTTAAAGCTTTAAAACTTGACATAAATATGTATAATTATTTTTCGGTAAAATCCCTTAATTCAATACCAAATGAAAGCAAAAAATATAATCTTTCATATTTTACTCAAAACTCATATCTTTCATTCACTTTAAAAAATATACCACTTGAAAAGTACGACTCCGATATGGATATCTCAATAGGAATGAGGTTTATGAGTATAAATCAATCATCAAAGACACTTAATAGCTTATATATAAATGAACTTTATAGATACTATGATTCAAAAAACAACTTTTTTTATCCAGATAAAGCATTTGTAAGGTTTTATAATTTTCCATATGAAAACACATCTTTTTCAGCAGGGAGATTTCCATTTAAAGTTGCATCTGGACTTGTTTTAGATGATAATCAAAAAGGATTTAATGGGATAAAAATGGATATTGAAAAAAAATTCTATACAGATAAAATAAATCTATTTTATCTTCAAAATGAAGATAACGAATACCAAACAACACACCATCTTTATGGAATAAATATCCATAAATCATTTGGTGATGGGCTATGGAACATTTATTATATTAAAAATAAAGCAAATGGCAAAGGAGAAAACCTAACCTATATTTTTAACAATACAGACAAGAATTTTTATGGAACTTCATACTCAATTGAAGGCGATATTATAAATTATACACTTGATCTTGTTTTTGAAGGAGGAAATTCAAAAGAAGATTTAACTCAAAAAGAAATAACACATAAAGCTTATGCATATAATACAAATGCAAAATGGATTACAAACCTTCCAATTATTGGTAAAACATCAACAAGAGTAGGTTTTATGAAATCATCAGGAAATACGTCAAACAATTTCGCCACAGATAAATCTTTTTTTAGTACCTTTTCAAAAAGGTACTGTGGGTTTGAAAGGTGTGGATATGGAGAAATTTTAAATGGCTCAGTATATGATACCGCAAAAACAACAGATACTCCAACTGGATTTAATAAAAATCTAAGTGGGCTTACGATATCAAACTTAGGATTTGATATAAATTATAAAAAAGGAAAACTCACATTTGATTATTTTAACTATACAGCAACGCAATCCAAAATCTCATCTATCTCAACATTTATTGGATCTGAATATAATATAAAATATGTATTTGAAATGAGCAAAAATGTAAATCTATCATTAATATATGGAGCATTAAAACTAAAAGGGAAACAAAAATCAACAAAACTATTTTCTATATCTGTCTATTCTAGTTTTTAATCAAAATTAAACACGATTGACAATAAGATTACTTATAAAATTTTATATTTAAATCAAATTTAACTTTTAATGGAAAGAAAAATACTTTAAAAGCATCATAACAAACATACATCTTAATAAAACCATAAAATAAAAAAGTTAGATATAAATTAAGTTAGACAAAAATAAACACAGATATGAATTAGAGAATTGGGATTTATTCCTAATATTAAAGGATTATTCTCAATCATCTAAAAACCAATATACATCAACTATTTAACCATCCAACAACATCCAACAAAATTTCCAGACAAACTTTCCAAAAAGAAAAAAATAAATTTATTAACATATTTTGACATATAAAAGACATATAATACATATAATTGACATATAAAAAAATATAAGGTATAATAAAGTCTAATAATTGTGGATAAAATGTTAATTTTCGTTTAAAATTTTTGATTAAAGAAACTAAAATTATGAACGATAATAATAATTGTAGAATTAAAATAAAATATCCAAACGGTTTTGAGATAGAGATTGAAGGAAGCAAAGATTTTGTTTTAAAACAAAAAAATGAACTACTAAGTGAAGCATCATTAAGCAAAGAAGAAAATTTAGAAAAAATCCTTACCAGAAAAAAATCTATTGAAAAACTTATAGATATTCAAAACAACATTCCTTATATCAAAATAAGAGTTCCAGATCTTGATATTCAACTTGCAACATTAATACTTTTAACTGCCTATAAAGATCTATATAACGAAGATAGTGTAAGCGCAATAACCCTCTCAAAAAGTTTAAAACTTTCCGGATATATTCCTAAAAGAATAGACAGGGCTTTAACAGGGCTAATTAAAGAGAAAAAAATAATTTCAATAGGAACAAAAAGAAAAAGAATTTATAAAATAACAGATAAAGGTTTAACAACCTCAACCATAAAAATCCACAATCTAACAGCAGAAAAACCTAAACAACAATAAAATTAGTTTAAGAAATCAAACCGCAACATAAAAAAAGTAGTTATCTTTTGTAATAGTACAAAAATAAAGTAAAAATCTAAATAAAGCACAAAAATCAAGCAAAAACAACTCATAAATTTAACTTACTATAAGATATATTATGTTAACTTTTATATTAAAAATTTTTAATATTTAAAAATTACAAGGTTTGTTTGTTTTATATAAATTGTTATTATAAAATAAGCATAATTTAAAAAAAATTAACAAATTTTATAGATTTTTATTTTTAGCAATCTCCTATAAATTTTTTATTTTCCAAAAAATAAAAATTAAAGAAATTTAAAAAGAAAACTAAAAAGAAGAAGAAAAATTATTAAATTTTAAAAAACCAAGAAAGTCAAATTTTAAATTGGGGTATAATATTAAAATACCCTTTTTAAATTTTAAAACTTAGAAATAACTTGATCTTTGGGTATAAAAGTAAAGATTTATTAAAAACAAACAAATAATAATTTGAATTAAGAAAATTTAGGAAAGGGATATTATAAAGTAATAAAATCTTGTTGATAATAGAATGCCTGTTTTAAAAAAGAATAATTTCCTCTACTTTGAATTAGGGGAAATTTATAATTTACAACAAAACTCAGACATACCTATTTATATATTTTAAATAAGTAAAGTTGTCTATTTTAGAGATAAATTAATTCAAAAAAAATTCCCCTTAATTTCATTCTCAAACGTTACGTCACTGGAACCTAACTAGTAGTAATTTAAATAAAGAGGAAGGATTTTTAATTTTTAAATTTTTATATCTCTTTTTCTTTTTTGTAGTTTGAAAAATTATTTTGGTAATTGCTTTTTATTTATATTTCTTTTTGATTTAAGATAAAAGAACTTACAGGAAAACTTAATAAACCTAATTTTCTCACCCTTTTTTCAAAGAGAAAGTGTTAAGATTTATTTTGATTTTTAATTTTTAGTCTTCCTTTTATTATTTCTCTTGTAAATTCCATAAAAGATTTTATATTTGGATCTTTTTCTAATTTTATTTTTTCATCAAGAATTTTTATAGATTCCTCATCTCCAATAATTCCAATAATATTTAAAGCCATATTTTTATAAAAAGGATTGTTGTTATCAAGATATGAATACATATATTTTAACGGAAAAGAATCTCCAAGTTTTGCAAGGGAAAAAGATGCTTCAAGTTGAATGTCTGAATCATTTTCCCCACTTATAATCCTTAATGTTTCTATTGATTCTTTTATCTGCATATCACCACAAGCTCTTATCGCTTCAATTCTTACTTGTTTATTTTCATCTTTTAATGCTTTAAGAATAATGTTTTTTGCTTTCTCGGATTTTATTTTTGAAAGATATGATATTGCAGAGGATCTTAATGATGGATTTTGCTTTTTATCTTCTGTAACTTTTAACATATCATTTTCAATTGAATAATCATTTAAATTCGCAAGAATTCTAATCGCCTGGCTTTTTATGTTATCATCTTTATCTTTCAAGGCAATATCTTTTATGATATCCCTTTTTTCTATATTTGGCATATAAGAAAGAGAAATAAGACAAGAATTCTTTATGTCATTGTCAGTAGTTTTTGAAAGTATAGAAATTATTTTATCAACAGTTTTTGTGCTTCTATATATTCCTGATGCTTCTATTGCAGCGAGTTTTACTATTTTATTCTCATCATCAATATATTTCTCAATATAATCAATATACTTAGGATCTCTTTTTGAAGTCATCTCAACAATTGCCTGTCTTCTTATTCCTGGATCAGATGATAAAATCTTATCTTCTGGCAATTGCTGAGCTGATATAAAAACATTTAATATAAAAAGAAAATCTATAAAAAAACTCATTTTCCCTCCTTTCTTTTAATTATACCAAATTTTTAAAAAAGAGGACCTAAATAAAAATACATTACTTTTGCTCCTGTTTTTGTATTAAATGACCAATCAAATGAAAACAAAATTTGATATTTTTGAAGAATAAAAGAATGAAGATTAAATCCAAAACCAACAGAATTTTTTACATCAGCAATAGAGATTTTAAACTTTTCATTCCAGCCATAAGCATTATCCATAAATAACTTAAAATAAATTGCCTTAAAGTATAAATCCGGAAATAAATATCTCATATAATAATCTGTGTATTTAAGGCATAGTCTTGTTTCAATATTATAAACTAAAACATTCTGATTCTCATTTCTATCACTATCCATAAATCCTCTTATACCTTTTATCCCTCCATAAGAGTAATAAGGTTTATCTCTTCCATTTGAAAAACCTAAAAAATATCTATTTGCAATTGTTGATTTTCTTGAAAGAGGTATATATTTTATAAAATCGGTGTAAAACAAATTATATCGCCTATTTCCATTCATAAAGTGATCATAATATGAAACCCCAGTATTTAATGAATAACCCCTTACAGCAGTTAAATAAAGCCCATTTAAATGATTATCATAGTATGAAAGCATCAAAGCCCTTTCTCTTTCAAAATAATTAAGAGAGTTATAATTAAGATAATTGTATTTGTTATCTTTATAGTTCAGATAAATTCCAATGCTTTTATATCTATCAAAAGGATATATAAACCCACTTATAAAACTAATATATTTCCTTTTATAATCAAGATTAGAATCTAAATTCTTATCTTTGAAATTATATAGAGAAATAGATGTTACAAACTTAGTTCTATAACGATTATAAACATACGATGAGTTAATATTTAAGTAGGGTAAGTAAGAATTATAATTAGTATAAAGTGAAAATGTATGTCTTCCAAGATAATCACTTGCTTGCCAATAATTAAATAAAAAAAGTCCACCTGGTGAAGAGTAAAGAAGGGCTGGAAAAAATAAATCTGTTGAGGCTTTAAATTTATATGGAACCCCTTGGTAATCAGTTTTATCTTCATTTTTATTTTCTGTTGATATCTCAACTGCTTTTCCAATATATTCATAATCAAGTTTATTTTCATCAAGTTGATAAATATTCATTGATCCATTTCTAAAATACGAAATAAGTATTTTCCCATCAAAAAAATATGGAGTAAATCCCCCACCTATAAAAGAAGTATGTTTATAGATCTTTCCATCTGAAAGTGTATATGAATATAAATTATAAATTCCATCTTTATCTGATACAAAATATAGTTTTTCATTATGATACGATATATCTAAAACATCCATCCCAAGATCAAAAAATCTAAGATTTTTTTCATTTTCATCATAAATACACATCATATTTTTGAGATCCTCAAAACTCCCAACTTCACAGGAAAACGCAATTTTTCCATCTTCCAAATAAATTGGAGTTCTTTTATCCATTTCATTATCAATAATTAACTTTAAGTCCTTCTTTTTTAAACTAACTTTATTGATAACATCATCAAAATAAATCTCATATATTTTATTAAAACAGCCATCCATCCCAACAAAAATTAATTTTTTCCCATCACCAGAAAAAGAAAACTGTCTTGCCTCATTTAAATCTTCAAAAAGAATACTTTTAAAAATTTCTTTTTTAATATCGTATATAACAAGATACTCTCTATTGTTTTTTTGAGCAGAAAAAACAAGATATTTCTTATTAGGAGACACTGAAAGTGACCTTATAGGAAATGTAAATCTTGAATAAAAAACATTTTCAAAACCAATATCCTCGGCTTGTATTACTTTTTTATTTCCACTACTTTCAATTACAAGAGAAGGTGGATGTCCCCATATTGTAGATAAGTATGCAAACGATGATTTAGATATAAAAACAGGAGAAATATTAAATGTTGGGATATCATCAATATCTTTTGTGAGTTGTTCTCCATATAAAGATGCATCTCTTAAATTTTTTTCTTTCATCTGATTATAATATATTCTTTCAAGATATTCTCTAAATTTAGAATCAAATTCATCAAGTGTAAGCCCTATACTTCTCTTTAAAACGCTATCTATATCATAGAGATCTCTATATAAATGAAGAATTATTGATGGTTTATCCTTTCCGTATTCTTCTCTTATAAATCTTATTGCCTTTGCTCCTGTTTTATAAGCAAGAGTTACTTGATGTGGCTTTAGATGAGAAAATCCAAACAATTTTGAAAGTAATGGCATTTTTTGGTTAATCAAATAATCTCTTACATACATATCTTCCATTGCGATATCCCATTCTTCAGTCATATTTTCACTCATACCTTCAAGAATCCATAATGGATATATAATCGTTTTTAAAATCCTTGGAGATTCCCACCAACCATCAATAAGTATTGAGAATTGAGCCTCATGTCCAAACTCATGAAATATAACATCTCTTAGCCATTTTTTTGAACCATCATTATAAACCATAAATCTATCTTTATAGGGTTCTGTAAGCCCACCTGTTCCATCTCCAACAGGAGTAATTGAATTTTGTTTCATATCATTTGCAGAAGCAAAAAGAAAAAAAGGAATTCTTTTATCAATAAATGGATTATATTCTTTTTTTGCTTTTTCATATGCAAGTTCAAGATAATGAGATGCGTAAGGTATTAGTGATTTTGAATCTGAGTAATAATATATATCAAAATGTTTTGTTTTATAAATCTTCCAATCAAAATTTTTAATTATTACCTGTGAAAATAATTTTGATGAAAAAAGAAAAAAACAAAAGAAACTTATTAACTTCATTTAATAGGTTCAACTGCTCTTCTAAAAAATCCAAAAATTATTTCTTCTCTATATTCCTTTAACTTACCAATTTCCATCATCTCCATAAATAAACTTTGAATATGAAAGATTTTTTTTGACATTGATTTAAAATCCCAAACCCTGTCATAAGATATTCTTACTGGTTTGTCTGTAAAATATGATGCAAGAACTATTTGTAATATAACTAATGAAGGAGATTTTGTTAAAGAATAAAAACTTAAATCAGCATTTTCTTCATATATAGCAGTTGCAACTTGCGTCTTAAGATATGAATTAATCTTATAATTTCTTACAAACAACATATTTACATTTTTTTAATTCTTCAATCTAAAAACTATATATTGCTTTTCCTTCAATCTTTTTAAGAAAATCAACCCTTTTAATGGATTTTTTCGCAAAAGATAGATTATTTCTTTTTTTGAGCATAATATTTTATTTCATTTACAATTTTTTCTATATCAAAAGGTTTTACAAAATATGCAACAGCACCATTTTTAAGAGCTTCCACTCTATCTATTGGCTCTATATATTTGGCAGAAACCATTATAACATCAATATTACCAAGTTTTTTAGATGACTTTATCAATTTCAAAAAATCAATGCCGCTCATATCATCAATAGCAACATCTGATATAATAATATCCGGAATTTTTTCCATCAAAGATAGTTTATTTAATGCATCCTTAACAGTAAAAGAAAAATCAATCTCACACCCAGGAATTTTTTCTTTGAGTGTATCTGATAGAGTATCAACAAAATTTTTATCATCATCAACTATTAAAACCTTTATCATATCAGTACCCAAGGGCAAGTCTTTCTATCAAAAGATTTGGAATATTAAGTTCACTCATAAGTTTCTGAACTTTAGGAATATCATAATTTACCCTAATGAGTTCAAAAATATTAGTTTCGTCATCAAATATACCAAAAGAAGCCATTGGATTACCATCTCTCGGCTGTCCAACTGAACCAGGATTTATAAAAAACTTTGAATTTTCTTTTATTCTTATTTTTGCAAATGGTTTTATAAAATCACCAATATGTTTTCCATTTTCATCAGTATAGAAAAACATCGGTATATGTGTGTGCCCATAAAAAAGTATACTATTTAAAAGCTTCCCTATATTATCACTATACTGCATCTCACTTAAAAGATATTCTTTAAGTGGCGATTTAAGTGATCCATGAACAACTGTAAAACTGGTTTCAGAAATAATTTCTGGAAGCAAATTAAGCCAACTACGAATATCATCACCAAGAATATTTTTTGAAATCTCAAGAGATTTTTTAGCAAGGTCATTAAACCATCTTATATCAAGCTTTCCTATAAAAACTGCATCATGATTTCCAAGAACAATTTTTTTATCACCCTCCCAATTAATTATAGCAGAAACACATTCAAGCGGTTGTGGACCATAACCTATTATATCACCACATATTACAAGATTTTTTATATTGGCTTTATTAAGATATTCAAAAACAGATTTTAACGCTTCATAATTTGAATGAATATCTGAAAGTATAGCATATTTCATATAGATGCCTTTTCCTTAGAGATATCTATTGCTCTTTTAAGGTCCACAGATATTATCTTTGAGACCCCAAGTTCTTCCATTGTAACACCATAAATTTTATCGCTTACTTCAATAGTTCTCTTATTATGTGTTATCACTATAAATTGCGTTTTTGGAGAGAGCTCTTTTAATAGTTTTACAAATCTCTCCACATTTGCTTCATCAAGTGCCGCATCAACCTCATCCACAATACAAAAAGGTGATGGATTTACACAAAAGAAACTAAAAAGTAAAGCAAGCGCAACAAGTGATTTTTCCCCTCCTGAAAGTTGTGATATATTTACTGGTTTTTTGCCTGGAGGTCTTGCTATTATCTCAACACCAGTTTCAAGTATATTATCAGGATCTGTTAAAATAAGTTTTGCCTCGCCACCTTCAAATAACATAAGATAAATTTTTTGAAAATACTCATTAACTTTTTCAAATGTATTTTTAAAATTCTCCGTTGTTGTTTCATTTATTTTTGCAATGGCTTGTTTTAAATCGCTTTCCGCTTTTTTAAGGTCATCTATCTGCATTTTTTTATCATTGTATTCTTTTATAAGAGCCTCATATTCTTGCGGAGCTGTCATATTTAGATTTCCCATACTTTCAATCCTTTTTTTAAGATGTTCTATTCTCTCTCTATCAACTTCAACAGAAGAATACTTTTCTCTAACCTCTTCATAATTTACTCCGTATTCATTTAAAAGTGTTGTTTTTATATCCTCTATTTTTGTTTGAAGAGTATTCATTCTTAATTCAAATTCTTGCTTTTTTTCTGTTTGTTCTTTTAAAACATCGTTATTTTCCCTTATAACCATGCTAATTCTTGTTATCTCTGTTTTTAAAGTTTCAATTTCTCTTTGCAGTTCATCTCTTTTTATTTCAAGTTCTTTTCTATCATTTAGAAGTTCTTCATGACGAATGGTAATTGAGTTTAGATTTTTCTCAAGTTCTTCAATTCTTTTTATAAAATCCTCTTTTTTTGAAAGATATGCCTCTTTATCCTTTTTTATTTCCTCAAGAGCTTTATTTATATCCTCTATTTCTCTTTCAATTCTTTTTATATCTTCAACAATTCCATTTCTTTTTTCAATAAGACCTGAGATTACACTTTTCTTTTCTATTATTTCTTTTTCAAGAGTATTTCTTTCTAATTTAATTTTTTCAAACTCTTGTCTTTTTGTTTCTGAACTTTTCTTAATCTCATCAATTTCACTTTGATACTTAATAACAAGATTATTAAATTCTTTAATTTTCTCTTCAAGTTTTAAAACCTCTCCATTTAAAAATGAAACAGCATCTTCATCAGCCATTATTTTTTCTGAAGTATTTCTAATCTCGTTTTCAAGTTTTAAAATATTTAGAGAAATTTCAGAGATCTTTTTTGATGTCTCATCTATTATAGAATTTATTTCATTTATTTTTACAATCAAATTTTCTTTTTCTTTTTCAAAGTTAGATATATTTTTTTCTGTCTCCTCAATATTTTTCTTAAGTTCCCCAACCTCTCCCCAGTAAGGTTCATTTGATGAAACTTCATCAACACCACCAACAAGCCATAGATCTGATGATACCTCAGTGTTATTAAATGTTACATTTTTAAGTAAATATCTAATCAAATTTGCAAACTCAGGTGCAAATGATATTTTTGCCTCAAATGATATATTTTCAAAACCAACTTCCTTTATAGAATTCATTACAAGAAATCTTGCTCTTCCTTTTTTTCTTTCTTTTAAAAGTTCTATACATTTAAATGCTGTTTCTCTATCTCTTACAACAATTGCATCAATATTTTCTCCAAAAGCATCTTCTATTAAAAATCTATCTTTTGAATCAAACTTTATTATATCCCTTAAAACTCCATACACACCATCAATAGAAGAATTTATTATCTCGTTTGTTCCAACCCAATAAGTATCATTTTCTGCTTGTTTTAGTATTGAAGAAAGTTTTGAATTAAAAGATGTAAGTAGAATTTTTGCTTCGGATATCTTTTTATCAAGAGCTTCCATTTGTTTTAACAATTCCTTTTTTTTATCAGTATCATTTTTTAATTGATTGTAAAGATTTTCTTTTTCAGTTTTTAATTTTTCAAGTTCTTTTGAAAGGTTTTCAAGTTTTATTTTATTTTGATTTATACTTTCAGTATATGTACTAATCTCTCTTTTATGCTCCATTATATCCGAGTTTATATGTGTTATATCTGACTCAACTCTTGCCTTTAAATTTGATAAATTTAATTCTTTTTGATACGAAATGCTATTTTCTTTTTCAAGTTCTTTTACTCTTAGATCTATTTGATTTATTTTTTCTTCAACATCTTTATAATCATTTTCTCTATTTCTTATTTCACCATCTAAATTGTTAATAGCATTTTTAAGTTCTTCAATAAGTTTATATTTTTCTTCAAGCATCGGTTGATACTTTGCTTCATTTGAAATATTTTTCTGATGAATTAGTTCAAATTCTTGCATTTGTTTTTTAAGCTCTTCAATCATCTGCTTGTTACTTATAATAAGTTGTTCAAATCTTGCTATCTCTGTTCTAACAGAAGCAATTTTTTCAGAAAGTTCTTTTTCAATGTTCATCTTCTCAGTAAGAATAAGTTCTTTTGATGAGAAATCAGCAGATAATTGATCTATCTCTACATTTATTTGTGTTATCTCATCAAGAACAGGTTTTAGTGTTTCTTTTTCTTTTTCCAGATTTATAAGATGCTCACCAATAGTTTTTACAAAATATGCTATTTCTGCTTCTTTTAGTTCTTCGCGATACTTTTGCCCTAATTTTGCTCTTTTGGCTTCTTGCTCAAGTTTTTTTATCTGTTGTTCTATTAATGCAACTGAGTTTTCAACTATTGACAAATCCATTTCAACTTTTTCAAGTTTTTTAAGAGTTTCTTCTTTTTTTGCTTTGTATTTTGAAATTCCACTTACTTCTTCAAAAACTTCCCTTCTCTCTTGAGCATTGGAAAGAAGTATTTCTTCAATTTCTCCTTGATCTATTATTGCATAACCATTTGATCCAATACCAGTATCTAAGAAAAGTTCTCTAATATCTCTAAGACGGCAAGGAATTCTATTTATAAAATACTCTGATTCTTCACTCCTGTATATTTTTCTTGTAACAGCAACCTCATCAAAAGCAAACTTGAGTTTTCTTTCAGAATTATCAAAAACAAGTGTTACCTCAGCAAAGTTCATTGGTGGTCTTTTAGTAGTTCCTGCAAATATCACATCCATCATAGAAGGCATTCTAAGCGATTTTGATGACATCTCACCTATCGACCATTTTATAGCATCAACTATATTAGATTTACCACTCCCATTAGGACCAACAATCGTATTAATTCCTGGGAAGAATTCTATTTTTGTCCTATTCGCAAAAGATTTAAAACCGTATATTTCAATATATTTAAGATACACTTTAAACTCCTTTAATAATAAACTCAAATTTTATTATATAAAATTAAAAACACTTTTTTTAAGAAAAAAGCATTGGTTGATAATTTTTTTCCCTGAAGATAAACTGGATAGTTCAAAATTATGTCCTTAAAAATATTTCAATTATTCAAAATACTAAATCCCCATTTATTTTCTTCCTCCTTTGATAACCTAAACTCACTAATTTTTATGGAATAACTATAAAATTTTTAAAAAAGTAATTAAAAAATAGACAAAATTTATTTTAATGCTTATACCCTATTAGGGTATAAGTAAAAATGTGTGTAATCTAACTTATTTTTAGTGAAAAAATCAAGATTTTTAAAATCCCCCTCTTAGTTTCCCCCCGACGTTACGTCGGGGGGATTATAGGGTGATTTAAATTTGTTTTTATTTTATCTGCAAGAAAAAATTTATAGAAAAACTTATGAGATAAAAATATTAAAATTGATAAGAGTTTATGCATAAATTTCGGGGGCATTTTTTTGAACTAACGATTATTACTTTAGGGACATCGAATTTTGAACTAACACCGGGGAGACAGGGGATTTTAATTTGCTTTTAATATTTAGAAAAAGAAAACAAAAAAGTTTATATAAAAACTTATAAGATTAAAACAAAAAAAATTATGCATTTATTAGAGTAAGAATTTTTTTAACATCCTCAATAAAACCAGGATATTTTTCTGGCTTTACAAACTCATAACGATATATTGCAATATATCCATTGTTTGATTCAACATAATAATCTGGATGTGTTTCAAAAAATTCAACTAATTCATCATTAAAAATATTTATAACTGAATACTCATCATTTGATTTTAAATAATATTTTTTAGAAAACTCAGGCCTGTGTTTGAAATCTATATCATTGTAGCCGAAAAATTCGGATATTTTGTCAAAAAATCTCTCAGGTCTCAAATAGAATTGAGGAATGTTTTTTGCTGACTTAAAAACAGCAATTGTAAGAATATATGTGTTTGAACTTTTCCCACCACCAGTAGTATAGTTGTAATTAAAAAAATATATTTTTGAATTATTAAAATTAATTGAAAAAGAATTCTTAATTTTTTTTGAACGCCCTACATTAAAAATCCTAAGATCTGGTCCAAAAAACATCTCATCTCCCCAAAAACTACTTTTAATACCACCACCAAGAAGTGATAATATTGTATCAGCAGTTTCAATAGTAAATCCGTTTTTGGAAATAAAATCATTCATTTCCTTTTCTCTTTTTCTTTGCTTATATCCGAGATAAATAATTAAAAACAAAACTACTACTACAACAACATATTGAAAATAAAAAATTATTTCCAACATCATAAAAACTCCTTTAATATCAACTTACTAAAATTATAACATTTTAACAAACAAATTTTTAGAAAAATTTTGCAAATTTTTAGATAAGATATTTTTTTATCATTTCTTTGTAATTTTTACAATATAATTCTATAAAGCGAGTATCCTCAAATAAAGGCAAAATATCTTCTTTAAGGTAATTAGGATTGATATTTTTAATTTTTTCAAAGAGTTGTTCATAAATATCTTTTTTTGAGAAATACCTAAGACATCATTTAGTCGTTTTATATGATAAAAAGAAACCTCATTAAATCCAAAATATAGTTGTTCTTTAATATTTGAGTATTTATAAGTTCCTAAAAAATTATGATAAGTTCGAGGAACTTTTGTAGTAATAGAAGTCAAAGGATAAGTTGCTTCACTCAAAAAATTATATTTTCCTAAAACATATTCTAAACTAATATAAGAAGGAAATCTTAGTTTGGAAGCAATAAACTCTTTAAACCCTGTTTTATCAACCTCCTTTAAATAATAAATATTGGTAACATACAAACCCTTTTTTAACATAAAAATTCGCTCTTTTTTAAAAGCTCTTTTTATCCTTTCATCTAATGCAAAATCTGAACCTTTAAAATAAACCTTGAGGTTTTGTTTAGTAAAGCAAGGAATTGCTTCAAACGGAGTAAAAATATCTTTCTTCATAATTTATTTCACTTTTAGTATATATTATGTACTAATTCTGAAACAAAATCAATGATTTTTTATTATTTAAAAACCCCTAATATAGCGCATAACAATTATTATAATGATTAAATTTATTTTTGACTTGAAAAGGAAAATAAAAATTTAAACTTATTAATCTTAATTAAGTTTGACATCCATATATAAACTTATATAAAATTTTAGTATATAAAAGGTTCTCTTACATTTTTTGATATGGGAAACCCTATAAAACCGGTTTATGATAATTTGTTTTAATTCTTCATAGGTAGGATTGGTTAGGGTTGCCCTATGAAAACCGGTTTACAATAATACATAAAGGTTTTTCCATAAGAGAATAGTTAGAAAAATTTAAAAAAAATTAATTATTTTAGAAAAACTTTAAAGAGAAAAAATAATTTTTTTTAAAAATTTGGGCAACTCTAATAAGAGTTTTTCGTAAGATGCCACATATGTGGTACCTATTCAAGAGAATCAAAAAGAGTAGGTTGCTTTATTTCAACAGTATTTTTACCATAGTAGTTTTTTATCATACCAAATTGTTTATCAGTTATAAAAAATATTGTTATATGCCCATTATCTGGGACATTAAATTTTAAATCCTCTGAGATCCTCATTGCTTTTTCTTTAGTTTGACAATAATAAACATAAACAGAAAGTTGTAATTTAGTAAAACCAGAACTTATAAGATTTTTTCTAAAATTATTTGCTATTTGCCTTTGTTTTTTTGTTAAAGTTGGTAAATCAAATGCCACCATTACCCACATAGATTTATATGGCGAGTTCATATTAAAGGAATGTTTATCTTTTTTACCTCTTTTGCTAAATAACTAATATAAGAAAATACATATCGCTGTGAAATATTAAATAAATTCATTTCTTCATTGTTATATGAGAAATTAACATCTGTAATAGAAACAAGTAATTTTTTTAACTCAGATGTTAATTCTTTATAGGTAATAATCTTTTGAAAGTTTAACTTTATATATCTATCAACAAAAGGTCTTAATGGTTCCATTAAATCATCAACAAGACAAAAATAGTTATGTTTGTAACTATGAAATATTCCAATAGAAGGATTTAATCCTGCTCCAACTATTGAACGAGCTACATTACTTCGCAAAACTGCATAAGAGTAGTTTAAAGATGTATTTATTATATAATTAGAATCTGTATCTCTATTAAAGTTATCAAAAAGAGATTGAAAATAAACTCTTGAAGCGATAGACTCTCTATTAGTTTTATCCCCAGATTTAACTTCATAATAATATTTTAATAGAATCTCTGCTTCTCTATTTTTTCCAAATTCTTGTAAAACCTTTGATTGATTTCTTATTTTTGCTTTTATTATTTGTTGCCATGCTTTTTTAAGCATAGGTTTAGATGCATTTATTTGAAGATGTAATCTATTTCCATACTCAGTGTGTCTAAATAATTGTAGTAATATTCCTGATGGATTATGAACTCTGTCACAAAATATTAAAGGAATGTTATACTCTATAAGTTTTTGGATTAAAGCACCTGTAATATTTATTGAATATGAATGTATTATTATCGTGTTTATATCAGAAAAATGTACTCTTAATTTTTCCTCATTATTTTTAATTACTACAAGATTATCTTGAAGACATATTATTTTATAATCTTCGCCTGAGATATCAATTATTCTCCACATTTAAATCTCCAAGTATTTTAGACCTATATTTTATAGCTCCAAGCGGTGTTAATATTACTTTTCTTGGTTTATATTTTTTCATTGATGAAATGTATAAACTATCATCTGGTTTGTTTTGATCTCTGGTTATATTTATAAAATATATTTGGATTTGATCTAACTTTCCTTTATAGTAACGTGGTAATTCAGTAAATGTTGTTACTTTAACAAAAACTCTATTTTCAGGAGAATTACCAACTTTTGATTTCAAAGCAATTTTTTCATCAGATTTATCTAATTCAATAATATCTCCCACATATATTCTTTCATAAAGTTTAAAACCGTTTTTTAGATAATTTGGTTTAAAATTTTTATTTAAAGCATCTACTTTTCTTATTATTTCACCGCATAATTTTCCACTTTTATTATGATATAAATCAATACATAGATTATCTCCAGTATCATACCCGCAACCTGCCTTATTGACTTGCGGTTCTTTTAATATAAAAAACTTTCCTTTTTCTTTATTAGGACTAATATCATAATAAACTCCTTTAACCATCTCAAGAACTTTTTTAATTATTTTTTTATTTGATATTTCTGAAATTTTTTTACCTTCATCTTTTGCTTTTTTATTTTCTTCTTCAAGAATTTGTTTTGCTCTATTAATATTATTTTTTATGTTCTCAAGTATTCTTAAATTTTTTTGAAGAATATTCTTAAGTTCTTGATTGTTTGAATTTTCTATTTCCCTTTTTCCTTTGGTTAATTCTTTTTCTATATCGCTTAAATTATCGGCATCAATATTAATAACCTGTCTTTTAGTAACAAGGCAGTATTTATTATTTAGAAGATATACCTTATAAAATGTCTCCCCTAAAAGTTCGCCATTAGGATTATGATCATGTTTTATTGATACTACGAAATCTTTAACTTTTTCTTTTACATAATCTGAAAACTTTTCAAATGGTGGTTTTAAAATACTGGAGAGATAATTTTTCTTATCAAAATTTATATGATATCCTTTTGCTGCCAAAGTATTTATTAAATTAGAATAACCTATAGAAGCATAAGCTAAAGTTATTGCATCAATAGCGTGATGTCTATTATCCATTCTAAGTTTCACATCCAAAGAAGATATTGATGTAAAATCTTCTAATTCTTTTTCATAAAGCCCTTCTTTTATATATGGAATTAAAATCTTATTTAGATCCCATGCTAACCTTAATTGTGCTGTAACTCCTCCTTTATAAGGTATTACTTTTGTTTTAGATTCAAATAAGCAATTTAAATATTTTTGAGCAGCTTTTGAAATATAACTTGTATCTGTCTCAAATCTTTTCTTTACTGGAAGATTTTTTAAAAATTCTTCATAAGTTCCTTCCATAAATCTCCATTTTTTAGATTTCATCCCTGGTGTTTTATCTAAATAAGAAAGTATTTTATTATATCTCTCTGTTCCGACAAAAGCATCATAAGGACATCTTTGTCCTTTTTCCTCATTACATTTGTTATGAGCTAACACCAAATTATTTTTTGAATTATCAAAACTTTCTGAAATTGGAAATATGTGATCTATATCAACTCTTGAGTTATAAATATCATCAGCATTTATTTGTTCTCCACAATAAGGGCATATTCCAGATTGTTCCTCAAAAAGTTGAAATTTTAAATAACCATTTTTAACATCATTCCTACCTTTAAGATATTTTTCGTAAATTTCTTTTCTCTTCTTTTCATTTTGATCTTGTAGATTAGATAATTTTTCTCTTTCTTCTGCGCTTTTTTTAAGTTCTCTTGAAACTTCCATTGATATTTCATAAGTTTTTTTACCTGTTGCTTGTATTATTTCATTTATCAATTTTCTCAACTCATTTAGAGTTTGATGAACAACTGGATTTGGTATTCTTCCAAATCTTTCTTCATCTTTATTTATATTTGGCTTTTTATAATTTCTATCTTTAAATTTCTCTGATAATGCCTTACATATAATTGATTGAGTATAATCATCTAAAACTTCACCATAATAAGGAAGTAAATCATATATTTTATGTTCTTTTAAACTTATCTTACCATCTTCAACTGCTTTATCAATTGCTTCGGTAAAAGAAAGTCCTTTCTTTATATATTCGTTTATTATTATGCTTGCTGTTTTACCTAAAGGAGAATATCCTTTCGGTATCTCTATTTTTTCTATTGCTAATTTTATTTCTTCATCGCTTAATTTATATTCTTCTTTTATTTTCTTTTTAAGAGAAAAATCATCTGGAATTAAAAGCCAATCATAAAAAAATTGATCTTTTTGTTTATCTGTAAATCTCTTCCAAAAATCCATTTTTTCAAGTTCTAAATTTCTATATCCCTTTATTTCCTGGTTCTTTTTATCTCTTCCTTGTAAGATAATTTCAGTTTTATTAGGTAAGTTTAAAAGATCTATAATTTTAGAAGGAGTAATATTTTTATTTTTCATTAAATAAGAAAATATCTTTTCTTTTTCTTCATTAGTAAACTCTCTCTCTTTAAATGTCTTTATTTCGTTATTATCTATTATAGGTTCAAATACTCTTGAATTATTTATTGCTTCCCATATTCTTCTTTCCTCAACAATAGGGTGTGCTTTAGGAAGTTTAAATTCATTAGGAAAATAAGGACACCTTCCAGGTTCTGGAACCATTTTTTCATATTCAAAATTAACTATTTCTTTTATTTGATTTATATAATTTTCAGTTAAAATTTCAGAATAGTATTCTTTTTGTTTATTTAAAATTTCATCAAGTTCTTTCATTATTAAATCTCTTGTTGGAATAAAATCAACCGAATTTTTTCTATTTCTTATTTTAGGCATTTCAATTATTTCACCTTCTTTTTTGTTTTTTATTTTCTCATAATATGGTTCTATCTTTTCTTTATAAATCATTTCACCATAAGTTCTATAATTCTTTTCTTTTATAAGTTTAAAAGAATTATTTGCTTTTTGCTGCATTTCTTTATTTTCTTTCTTTTTACTTTCCTCAAATTCCTCAAAGGTTCTTAAAGATGCAGTTCCTCTATGATTTGCAAGATGATAAATTATATATCCTAATTCTTTTAGATCAACTTTTTCATTTATAGCTATATATCTTAACTCATAAACATTTTTAGAAAGAACTTCAATAGGAAATCTTTTTATGGAAGTATCCCCCTTTAATGGATCTTCTTTCTCTAATTTGTCAGGTGCTTTTAGAGAAAGTCCTTTTTTAGAAAGCAACTGCCAAAGTTTAAATAATCTTTCTCTTTTGTGTCTATGAACATTTCTTTGTAACCTTTTAAGTCTCCTTGTTTCATTCCCTTCAGAAGGTTTAAATATTCTACTTCCAGCAAGAATAATTTTATCAGCCTTCTTATTATCATCAAGAGAAACAATAGCAAAGCCAATAGAACCTACACCTAAATCAATCCATAATTTATATTCTTTACCATTAAGAGATTCTTTAATATTTTCATAAAACTTTTTTTGTTCTATAGATTTTATTTTCATAATCCTCCTCCTATTATAAAATTATATATTTTTTATTAAAAAATCTCTTTTTTATATTTGGTAAAATTTTATTATGGAAGAAGAAAAAAATCAGGAAAATGAAACTTCCAAAACTCAACAAAATAATAAGGAAAATAAAAGCAAAATAAAAAAATTTTTAAAGATAGTTTCAATTATCGGAATTGTTTTTGTTTTAATTACTTCATTTATCTTATATTTATCAAAAAACAAAATTAAAAATATCGTAACTGAAAAACTAATTGAGAAATTATCAAAAAAAACTGATAGAAAAATTTCATACTCGAAAATATTATACTCATTTAATGGGTTTGAGATTGATAACCCAGAAATATACGAAAAGAAAAGCAATAAAATTTTTGCAAAAGCAAAAAAACTTATAATAAAAATGGATTTAATAGATACAATTTTAAACAAAAATGAAATTGAAGTTGATGAAATAAGAATTGAAGATGGTGAGATAAACTTAATAAAAAATAAAAATGAATGGAATTTTTCTGATATACTTGATTTGATTCCAAAAGATAATCGTCCTTTAAGTGAAAGATATTTTGCAAAGATGCTTAGATTTGAAAACTTTAATTTTCTTATTAAAGAAAATCTTAACGAGATATTTTTTAAAAACTCAAAAATTTCAATTTTTCATAATCTTAAATCAGAAATATTTGATATTAAACTTAATGCAGAGACATATCTTTCGCTTATATATGGAAAGTTCTTTTTTAATACTGATTTAAAAACAAAAATTTATTTAAGAGAAAGACTTGAAAAAATAAATATTGATGAGTTTAAAATGAAGGATTTTTCATATGGAAATTTTAAATTTGAAGAAGGAAACTTAAATATGATCTTTGATTTTCAATCAAAAAACCTTGATTTAAACTTTTTAATTAAAAATTTTTCAGGCATTAAAAATATAGGAGTAACTCTAAAAGCAAAAAATAAATATAAAAAAATAACTTCAAGGGAAATAAATGTAAAGGAGCCATTTGATGCAGATATAAAAATAAAATTAAATAAAGAGTATTTTAAAGCAGAACTAATATCAGATAATATTTCACTTAAAAGTGAAATAGATATTAATGCAAATAAACATCTTTTAAATATAAAAACTCAAAAACTCGATATTAAATCAAATTCAGAGTTAAAAAATCCTATTTTAAAAGGCGAAATAAGTGAAGTGATAGAATCTACAATTAGAAACCTTATAATTTCATATGAAAACATAATTTCTGATATAATAAAAGATTTATAGAGGAGGAAAAATGAAAAAAGTAATAATAATTGGTTCAGGACCTGCAGGATATCCAGCAGCATTAAAATTAAAATCACTTGGTGCTGATGTAAAGATTGTTGAAAATTGGACATTTGGTGGAACCTGTCTAAATAGAGGATGTATTCCATCAAAAGCAATTCTTGAGATTGCTCATAGATATCATAATATAGAAGAGATAAAGAATTTTTTTGAAGGAAGTTTTGAATTAAAACCATCCTGGGATAAGATAAAAGAACATAAAAATAAAGTTGTAAATACACTTAGGACCTCACTTGAAAAGTTATTTACAATGAAAAAAATTGAAATTATAAGAGGAACTGCAAAAATTATTTCCCCCAAAAAAATAGAAGTTGAAAATAATGGAGCAAAAACTGAATACGAGTTTGATAATTTAATAATAGCCACTGGAACAAAACCATCATATCCGCAACCTTTTGATAAATTTAAAGAGTTTCTTACAGATTCGGATAAAGTTTTTGATCTTGAAAAAAAACCAGAAAGATTAATAATTGTTGGAGCAGGTGTTATAGGAATTGAGATGGCATGCTTTTTTAATTCTATAAAAACAGATGTTTCTGTAATAGATATAATGCCAGATATACTACCTTTTGAAGACCCTTCAATAACAAAAGTTTTAAGACAATCACTTGAAAAAAGAGGCGTTAAGTTTTATCTTGGTAAAAAAACAAAAGAAATAAAAATAGATGGAAATGAAAAAACACTTATACTTGATGATGAAACACAATTAAAAGCAGAGGAAATAATGATTGCAGCAGGGAGAACAACTGATCTTAAAAATTTAAATCTTGATGTGGCAGGAGTAAAATATTCAAAATTTATTGAAGTAAATGAGTATATGCAAACATCAAATCCAGATATTTATGCAATTGGAGATGTTAATGGAATATCGCTTCTTGCACACTCAGCAACAAAACAGGGAGAAATAGCCGCCTTAAATATTATGGGGCATAATGAAAAATTTGATAAAAATATAGTTCCAAATTGTATATACTCATTTCCTGAAGTTGCTTCAGTTGGATTAAGACCAAACGAAGCAAAAGAAAAAAATATTAATATCAAAATAAAAAAAGCATTTTTCCAAGTTTTAGGAAAAGCTGTTGCAACAATGCAGACAGAAGGATTTATACAAATAATAACAGATGAAAATGACACAATAATTGGGGCTCAAATTGTTGGTGGACCTGCAACAGAAATAATACATATACTTTCGCTTGCAGTAAAATTTAAAATAAAAACATCAGAATTAAACTCAATAATATATGCTCATCCAACTATGAGCGAAATAATTATGGAAGCATTAAATAGATAAAAAAGTAGAACTTTAAAGGCAAATTTAAATCCCCCTCTTTGTTTCCCCCTTTAATTAAAGGGGGATTAAGGGGGATTTAGCAAATTTATGGTAAAAACTTTTCAGAATTATCCAAATTAAAATATTCTTTATAAACTTTTTTAAAGTAAAAAAATGCAATAAATCTCCCAATTGTTGATATCCCAAGAATTATTAAAAAAGTTGAAAAACCTTCTAACTTAATCTTATCATAAATTATTCCACCAATAATTGAGCCTAAAAACTGAGCAACCGACATAAAAAATATAAGATAAGATGTGTATCTTGTTCTTTCAGATGGTTTTACATACTCATATACAAAAGTATTATAAACTATACTAAAAGCACCCCACATTATTCCTGAAAATATTTCTACCAAGAAAAGTATATAAAAATTCTTAGTAAGCATCCAAAAAAGTGATATAAATGGAATAAAAATCATTCCAAAGCCAAGTATCTTTAAACTTCCATATCTGTCATTTAATTTTCCCCACCATCTTGCACTAAACCATGTTAAAACCTGTCCAAAACTTACAAGAAACATATATCTTATATAATCAAACTTCAACTCCTTTAAAACATAAACACTAAAATATGGAGCTGCTATATATACTGAAAACAAAAGTATAAAAATTGATTTATAGACCTTCTTTATTTTTTTATCTATTCTAAAATCAAAATAGTTTTCAAGAGATGGTTTTGATGGAATATGAAAATATGTAGGGGGCTCATACATTTTATTTATATAATAAGCAGAACAAAATCTAAAAAAAGAAGCAATAAGAAAAAGAATAAAAAATGTAATATTGCTATCTGGATTTTTCTTTAAAATATAGCCTGCAAGAAAACTTGAAATAAAATAAAAAACACCTACTATCTGTGTTCTTTTTCCAAAAAATACTCCTCTTTTATCTGCTGGAAGGTACTCACCCATAAGCGTAAACCAAGGTGCGGTTGCTGTTGATCCAGAATAGTTGTATAGAATTATACTTAAAAGAAAAATATATCTTGAGATTAATTTATAATCTGATGGAATTATACTAGTAAATGAAGCAATTAAAACACTTATCGCTTGAATAAGAACAAAATAATAAATGACCTCCCTACATCTTTTTACTCTCCAAACAAGATACTCAGAAAAAATTTGCGAAAATGAGGAGAGAAGTGGCGGAATAGATCTTAAAATCCCTATGAAAAAATTGTTTGCTCCAAGTTTGAGGGCAAAAGGGACAATATATGGCTCAACAAAACCCACCATATTTGCCCAACATACTCCATCAATTATAGAATATCTTATACTTTTTCTAACTTCTCCTTTCATATTACAAATCAAGATTAAGACAAATTAATCTTCTGAGATAATTTTTATCTCTGAGTTTTCGCCGACATTTAAACTGTGCTTTCGTCCAACAACAACAGCGGATGGCCCTATAAGTGAATCAGTGAGATTTGAATTTTTAATAAAAGCATTCTCATTTATTATTGAGTTCGATATTATGGAAGAAATAACCTTAACACCATCTCCAATGGAAACATATGGTCCTATTATAGAATTTTCAACTTTTGCTTTCTTAGAAATATAAACCGGATCTATTATAACATTTCCTTTTAAAGAGTATTTATATTTTCTTTTTGAAAGTATGTATTTGTTTGTGTTTAGCAATGTTTCAGGCTTTCCACAGTCATACCAGTTATCAATTTTTACAGGTTTTATCTTATAACCTTTCTCAATCATATGTTTCATTGCATCAGTTAATTGTATCTCGCCTTTAGTTGTTTTCCCACTTATAACTATATAATCGAGAGCATCATAAAGATCTTTTGAATTAGGAAATGAATACACACCTGCTATTGCAAGATTTGTTGGCGGATTTGATGGCTTTTCTATCATATCAACTATAATATCATTTTCAATTTTAACTATTCCAAATCTTTGAGGATCATTAACCTCAACTATTCCAATCTTTGAATATTTTGTATCAAAAAAATCCTTTAAATTTGCCTCTATAATCGTATCACCAAGTATTATAAAAATAGGTCCTTTAACATTATTTTTTGTAAGCCATATCGCATGCCCAAGCCCTTTTTGCTCTTCTTGAATAACATAACTTACATTTATTTTATTTTTATAGTTTTTATCTATGTAATCATGAACCTTATTGCCAAGATAACCAGTAACAAAACATATATTTTTTATACCACTTTCGATAACTTTATCTACGATATGTCCAAGAATTGGTTTATCACCAACTGTTAAAAGAACCTTTGGATAAGTATATGTGTGCGGCTTTAATCTTGTACCGCTTCCAGCAACGGGAATTACCGCTGTATACATAAAAAACTCCTTTATTTCTTTATAAACAATCCTAAAAATAATAATACCAAAATAACAAATGAATAAAAAGAGTATTTTTTATCACCTAATTTATAAAACCCAACTGCAAGAATAATTATTCTCATAATCGGTGTGCTTATAAGAATCATAATAGCAATATCAAGAATAAATTTATGGATTTGGGGATCTTTAAAAAGATAAGACAAAAATGAAATTACTATAAATAAAATTACACCGTTTCTAAGTGTTTTGCTTATAATTTCGTAAAGTTGTTTCTCAGTAAATTTCTTCATTTAAATATATCCAACATCATTTTTAAACTTAAAAACATCAAAAGAAAAGAAAAAAACATTGTAATAGTAGATCCCTTTGCACGATATAAAATCTTCATTCCTATCATACTTCCTATAACAACACCAACTACAAGAAACGAAGCAAGATCCCCTATAACATAATTGTTCTTATAAAGAATAATTGCGCTTGCACAAGCACTTAATCCTATCATAAAATTACTTGTTGCTGTTGCTGCTTTAATAGGAACACCACATAAGATATTCATAACAGGAACCTGGACTATCCCCCCACCAAGTCCAAAAAGCCCAGACATAACTCCACCAAAAAATGAAAAGAAAAAAGCAGCTTTTAGTTTTTTTGGGACATAAGAAACATTTCTACCAAGTGAAGGATCAAAAAATGTTGAAAGATTTTTGTCATCATTATTTGAAGTAATACCTTCTTTATGTTCAGCTTTTTTTGATTTTTTTGCTTTTAAAAACATTGTAAGTGCAACTGGCAGAAGCATAAATGAAAAAAGAAGATGAAGAATTGAGGAATTTGCTTTCATCATAATAAATGTTGAGACAATAGAACCTATAGCCATACTCATTTCAAGAAATATCCCAAGCCGAACATTTGTAAGTCCTTTTTCCACATTTACTGATGCAACAGCACTTGATGTTGCAATTATTGAAATAAGAGAAACTGCTATCGCATATTTTATTGGAATATTAAAAACAAGAACAAAAAAAGGAACTATAAATGCCCCTCCACCTATTCCCATACTTGAGCCAATAATTCCTATAAAAACTCCAAAAATAATTATAAGAAATATATGAGAAATAGTAAGTTCAAGCATTAATAAACTCCCTTATATAAAATGATCCATACTCAAATCCTTGTCTATATAATCGTATATTTGTAGAAGGATTAAAATCTATAACTCTCCCTTTAAGTGAAAAAGGTGGCTTTATAAAATAAAGTTTAATTTTATCGTTTATTTTTTTTAAATGATTTTCTATAAGAAGATTATGATGGAAAAGAATTCTTCTTACCTTTTTTTCAAAAAAATCTATAAAATTTATTTTCTCCATTTTAAAATCTTTATCTTCATCACAAACATTTGAAATAACAATAACTCTATCAAGATTTTTAAAAAAAGAAAAATCAATATACTTTTTTCCTATAACACCACCATCAACAAGATGAATAGTTTTGTTATCAATTTTTTCTTTTACTGGTGAAAATATAAAAGGAATTGAAGAACTTGCAATAATCATTTTAATAAAATCATCTCTTTTATAATTAGTATAATCAAATTCACTAATAAAAGAAGAAGATGTCTCAACACAATGAGATATACAGTAAAATTTAATATCTTTTTTAAAACCAAGTTTTTGTGAAATATATCTTGAAAGAATTTTGTATATTGATTTATTTGAAAAAAGAGAAAATCCTAAAAGTATTTTTTCAAACTTAGAATACAGTATCTGAAAAATATTTTTTCTTTTTTCATATTCTGATATACTTATCGGTTTTGAATAAGAAGGTGAAAACCTAAAAATTTTTTTATTATCAATTTTTGACCAAATTTTTTCGGTTTTATCAACAGAATCAAAACAATAAAAAGCACTATTTATTGCACCTATGCTAAAACCACTAATTACATTGACTTCTATTTTATTTTCAATTAAACTTCTTAAAACTCCGCTTTGCCAAGCACCAAGAGCTCCGCCACCACACAAAAAAATACCTGTTTTCATATTTTTTTATCATTATTAGAATTTGCATTAGGATAATTTAAAGGTATTAGATAAAAATTTGATGTCCAAGAAGTAAGATTAGTTAGATCAAAAAAATTTCCATAAAAACTATACATAAACTTCTAACTCCTTTACTATTATTTTACTATTTTTATTTTCCTTTAATTTCATAAGTTTTTATATAAACTTTTTTGTTTTAACTAGATTTTACAAGTTTATAAAAAGTAAAAAAAATAATAAAATATAATTATGGATAATCTTGTTATTAGCGGACTTATATTAATAATAATTACGGTTCTTGTTTTGCCTTTTTCAGTAAAAAAGGTTGAAGAAGAACTTGAAATCTTTCTATTTATTATGGGGATTTTAGCAGTAAGCATATCAAAAATTTGGTCATTACATCTTGTAATAGAAGCATTAAAAGAGCCAATACCTATATCAATAACAGTTCTTGCTATGGGATTTATATTTAAATACACAAGGAAAAAAATTGCAAAGATAACAAAGAGTTTAATTAAAAAATTTAAACCTGAGTTTGTTGTATTTGCAATAACATTAACTCTTGGACTTTCATCAAGCATAATAACAGCAATAATAGCAAGTTTAATATTTTCAGAAATTATCTCCATAATGAAGTTTAAAAGAGATTATGAGATAAAACTTACTGTCCTAACCTGTTTTGCTATAGGAGCAGGAGCAGCACTTACGCCAATAGGTGAACCCCTCTCAACAATTGTCGTTTCAAAACTTAAAGGAGAACCACATAATGCAGATTTTTTTTATCTGATAAAAAATTTAGCAGAATGGATAATTCCTCTTTTAGTACTTTTTTCGATTTTATCTTCAATAGGGGCATCTAAAAATCTTTCAAATGAAGAAGGACTTCAAGAAGAGTATATAGAAAGCAATAAAACAATAATATATAGAGCACTTAAGGTTTATATATTTGTAATGGCTCTTGTTTTTCTTGGAAATGGCATGAATCCATTAACAAATATATTTGTAACTAATCTTAAACCTGAAGTTTTATATTGGATAAACTCGATATCTGCAATTCTTGATAATGCAACACTTGCAGCAGCAGAAATAGTTCCATCACTTACGGATAGACAAATAACATTTATAGTAATTGGGCTGATAATAAGCGGAGGATTTCTTATACCTGGAAATATTCCAAATATAATATGCGCATCAAAACTTAATATAAAATCAAAGGAATGGGCAAAATACGGACTTATTTTTGGGGTTCCTATAATGATTTTATGTTTTATCTTTCTTTATTTTTTTGCATAAGGGGGAATTATGAAAATAAAAAATAAAAACTGGCCATGGAAGACAATAATAGAACCATTTAAAATAAAAATGGTTGAGCCATTAGATTTTACAACAAGAGAAGAAAGACAAAAGATACTTGAAAATGCTTATTATAATATGTTTAACATAAAAGCGGAACATGTTCTTATAGATCTTCTTACAGATAGTGGAACAGGCGCAATGAGTGCAAATCAATGGGCAGGTATAATGGTTGGGGATGAATCCTATGCCGGGGCAAGAAGTTTTTTTCATTTTGAATCAACTATAAAAGAATTAACAGGGCTTTCTGAAATAATTCCGGTTCACCAAGGAAGGGCTGCTGAAAAAATACTTTTTACAACACTTAATGGAAAGGGAAAGTATGTTATATCAAATGCTTTGTTTGACACAACAAGAGCAAATGTTGAAGCAAGCGGAGCAATAGGGGTGGACTTTCCAATTAAAGAAGCATCTGATTTTGATAAATATCATCCATTTAAAGGAAACGCTGATGTTGAAAAAATGGAGAAATTTATAAAGGAAAAAGGTGCAAAAAATATTCTTCTATGTGTTATGACTATAACAAACAACTCATGGGGTGGACAACCAGTTTCAATGCAAAACTTAAGAGAAGTATATCAATTATGCTCCAAAAATCAGATACCAGTTTTTATTGACTGTGCAAGATTTGCTGAAAATGCTTACTTCATAAAACTTAGAGAAAAAGGATATGATAAAATGCCTGTAGAAGAAATTGCCAAAGAAATTTTTGAATACTGCGACGGTGCAATGATGAGTTCAAAAAAGGATGCTATTGTAAATATTGGTGGTTTTCTTGCAATGAATGATAATAAATTAGCCCAAAGATGTAGACAGTATTTAATTCTTACTGAAGGATTTGCAACTTACGGTGGGCTTGCAGGAAGAGATCTTGAGGCTATTGCGATAGGGCTTAAAGAGGTTCTGGATGAAAATTATCTTCAGTATAGAATAAGAAGCGCTGAGTACTTAGGTGAAGGTTTAATGAAAAACCAAATTCCAATAATATATCCAACAGGTGGACATGGTGTTTATATTAATGCAAAAAAATTTTTACCTCATATTAAACCACAAAACTTCCCCGCACAAGCACTTTGCTGTTCTTTATATCTTGAAGGAGGAATTAGAAGCGTTGAGATAGGAACACTTATGTTTGGAAAAAGGGATGATAAAGGAAATTTTTTGCCAGCACCAATGGAACTTGTAAGGCTTGCCATCTCAAGAAGAGTTTATACACAAAGCCATATAGATTATGTAATAGAAGTTTTGGGGCATATTGCAAAAAACAAAAATAAAATAAAAGGGCTTGAAGTTGTAGAGATATCAGATGTTCTTCCTCATTTTACTGCAAAACTAAAAACAGTTGAATAATTATGTCAAATTTAGAAAAAGCACTTCTTGAAATAGCAGATATAGTTAATTATCATAATATTTCAATTGATGAGCCAACATTGTTACTTTATTCTTATGATGCATCAATGATAAGAGCAAAGCCATCTGCAGTAATTCACATAGAAGATATAGAACATATATCACCGGTAATAAAAATTCTCTACAAATATTCAATCTCATACACCCCGCGCCTTGCAGGAACAAATTTAAGTGGCGGAGCAACAAATCAAAAAGGTGGAGTTGTAATAAATTTAAGTGGATGTAATAGAATAAGAGAAATAGATACATTTAGAAAAATTGCTGTTGTTGATCCGGGAGTTGTAAATATAGAACTTCAAAATGAACTAAAGAAATTTGGTTATTTTTTTGCACCGGATCCTGCAAGTCAAAAGGTATCAACTATTGGAGGAAATATTGCTGAAAATGCCGGCGGACCAAAATGTTTGAAATACGGAGTTACATCTAACAATGTAGTTGCACTTGATGTTGTTCTTTGCGATGGAGGTGAATTTCATTTTAGTATTGATGATTATGGTCCTCAAATAATGAGTTTATTTTGTGGGAGTGAGGGAACACTTGGAATAATAAAAAAAGCATATTTAAAGATAATTCCTTTACCAAAATATTTTATAACCATATATGCAGAATTTAAAACACTTCAGGATTCAATGTCTGCTGTAAGCGAGATTATAAAAAAAGGAATAATTCCATCAGCACTTGAGGTTGTTGACAGAACATCAATTGAAGCAGAAGGAAATACAAATGAGATAAAACCAGAAACTGAGGCACTTTTAATAACAGAACTTGATTCTTCAAGCTATGAAACTATTAATAAAGAAAAAGATGAGATTATAAATATACTTTCGCTTAACTCTGCCATTGAGATAAAACATTCAGATGACCAATCTATTTCTGAAAAACTTTGGAAGATAAGAAAGGATGCATATCCATCACTTGCAAGAATAGCAAACAATATCCTTGTAGAGGATGGATGTGTTCCAAGAACAAAACTTGTATCAACGGTAAGTGTAATTAAAAAAATACTCCATGAAAACAATGTAAAAGCAGGACTTGTTTTTCACGCTGGAGATGGTAATATTCATCCAAATATCATTTTTGATGAAAGGGATCTAAAAGAGACAAACAGAATAAGAAGAATAGCAAAAGATATACTTATGGAGTATATAAAGGCAGGTGGGACAATAAGCGCTGAACATGGAGTTGGTGTTGAAAAAAGAGGATACATCCCATATCAACACTCAAAAGAAACGATAAATTTGATGAGAAAAATTAAAAACTCAATTGATGAAAAAAATATTTCAAACCCATATAAAAAAATACCGTTGATAGATGAATTAAAAAAAGTAAAACATAGACAGGAGCAGATATCTGAAAACATAAAAATCGTTATATCAGAATTAAAAAAAAGATATGAAAGGAAAATTCCATCCATTATAGCAGGAAATGGAAGTTTTTTAAGCGAAATAAAAACAGAGATAAATCCGATTTATACAAATACAATGAATGAAATACTTGATTTTGATAAAGAGAATATTACAGTAAAGGTTGAAGCAGGAATAGAGATAAAAAAACTTCTGGATTTTTTAAACTCCAAAGACCTAACAGTACCATTTCCTCAAATTTCCTCAACAATAGGTTCAGTTATTGCAAGAAATGATTTTATTGAAATAAGGGATAATATAATTGCAATGGATATAATACTTAGTGATGGAAGCCTTGTTAGTTTTGGTTCAAAGGTTATAAAGGATAACTCAACATATGATGTGCCAAAACTAATGATAGGTTCAAGAGGAACTCTTGGAATTATTGCTACGGTAACACTCAAACTTTCCAGAAAAGAAAAAAATTTTAGTTTTACAACACCACGAAATATTTTAAATATAACTCCGATCCATATAAAAATAAAAAAGGCATTTGACCCTGAAAATCTTTTTAATCCATTTTTAACGGAAAAAATCTATGGAAGGCTCTAAGTTTTATAAAAACGAATTATTTACGGAAAAAATTCATCTTTCCAAACTTATAACAAAAAATGGAATAAAAAATATATATGATGCTGTCTCGCAGTGCACAAGATGTGGATATTGTCTTGAAAACTGCCCAACATATGTTGTTGAAAAAAAAGAAACTCACTCCCCCCGTGGAAGAAATCAAATTGTAAGAATGCTTCTTGAAGGGAAATATAAAAATGTAGAAAATGCAAGAGAGATAATAGATACCTGTCTTTTATGTTCTGCATGCACTGAGGTTTGCTATGGGAGTGTTACAACTGCAGATATTGTTCTTGAGGCAAGAAGGGAAGAAAAGGGATTTGGAAAATCATTAATTTATAAAACTACAATTATTTTAAGAAGAAACAGAAAAATATTTGATACTATCATAAAAATACTTTTTTTAATTCATAGGACTAAATTGCCAAAATTAGCAGATAAACTTGGATTATTTAACCTTCTTGGATATCCTTCCTTATCAGTTGCTGTAAAAAAAATTATAAAACCACCGCTTAAGTTTCTTCATGAAGAACTAAAAGATATGGAAAATAAAGAAAATTGTCAAATAAGATGGGTTTATTTCGCAACTTGTGGTACAGATTATCTGTTTACTGAGGTTGGAAAATCCACAATTAGAGTATTAAAAAAACTGTATGGTGATGGAATTTTTATGAATAATGAGTGTTGTGGCCTTGTTTCATATAATTATGGTTCATTAAAAGATGCAAAAGAACTTGCATTAAAAAATATTGAGATTTTTGAAAAAATAATCAAAGACAATCCAGAAGTTTTTATAGTTGGTGATTGTTCAAGTTGTATTGCATTTATGAAATCATATCCACAAATGTTTAGTGATGATGATGAAAATTACAAAAGAGCAGTTGAGTTTTCATCCAGAGTAAAAGATATTATAGAAGTAATAAAGCCAGAACATATAAACATCTCTGACATTGATATTGAAAAAATAAAAAACTTAAAAATAACAATTCATCATTCTTGTAAAGCGCACAACGACCAGGGATTAAAAAATAATCAAGAAAAAGTTTTAAAACCTATCTTAAAAGAAAACCTTATTGAATTAAATGAGCCAAATATGTGTTGTGGTGGTGCTGGGGCATACACCTTTACAAAACCTGAATTGTCAAACAAAATACTTATAAGAAAGATATCAAATATAGCAAAAACACAATGCGATATTGTCCTTGTTTCATCAACAAGCTGTCTGATGCAAATTGGGTTTGGTTCAAAAGAGATGTATAACATCAGAGTAATGCATTATATTCAATTAATTGATGAAATTATAAAGAAAAATTAGAATAAGATTAGATAAACCCCAATTCTTCTAAAAATAAATTTTTAATTATTATGGAAATTTAAAACCCCTCACCTCTATTTTAGAAATGAGGGGCAAATTTTAAGAGTTAATTTAATACTTATCGATATATTTCGTTTATTATTGATGATGGAATTCTCATTATACCAGTGCCATAGTCATCTTGAGGATATCTTACCAGTTTTCCTTTATTTAAAACCTTTGTACCAAACATTCTTTCAACAACCTTAAATGTTATATCCCTATTGTTTATCTTAGTACCTGCCTTTATTATAGCAATATATCCATCACCATTATTTAAAAATTTACCTTTATATTTTGAAACGATTTCCTTCTTAACATATGAAAGAGATTGGGAATCTGTATAGAGAGTTTGTGTTTTGGGATCAACAGCCATTCCATCTATTGAAGTGCTTATCTTAACATTGAATGTGATATCTTCTTTAAGTTCATAATCAAACTCTCCACCAAAGCCAGTTACAAGAATACCAATAATCTTTTTAGTATTTGAATCAAAAACAGGACCACCAGAGTTTCCACCAAAAGCATCTATATTTGTTTGAAACGTATTTTTTCCAACAAGTTTTATTTCTGCATCTTCTGGTCTATCTATCTTTACCGCCATACCTAAAGGATATCCTATGGTAAAAACCTTTTTTCCAGTTTTTATATCCGGTTTTTTATCAACTATAAGCGCCTTCTTGTTTACTGGATCTCTATCAAGAATAGACAAAGAATAATCTTCATAATTATTTAAAAGGGCATCAAATGAAGATATACTTGATGAGAGTTTTCTTATTTTTACTTCTTTTATTGTATATACCTGATCCTCATTAAAACTAAGAACAAGAGTATTATCTGCGTCGTATCTCCATCCAAAAACTATATAGACATTATCATAATAATTAAATGCATCTTTGTTTGAAGTATCAACACAGTGTCCTGCACTAATAATATATGAATTACCAACATAAGCACCGGAACAAAATGAAAGTACCTCTTGATTTACAAAATCTTCGTTATCATCAACGTAATTTACAGAAACTTTTACCTCTTTTGCAACCTTATATGTTTTGGTATTAGCATCGTAAACAAGAGATTTTTTATTTACAAAAGCAACTGTTGAATCAGCAAGTTTTTTTAATTCATCACTTACTTGATAATAATCTTGCATTGAATTATCACCAAAAATTGCTTTTTCACCAGTCTTTAAAGAACCTATCTTTGGGAGAGGGACATCTAAATCCTTTTTTATCTTAATATTAAACTCCTCAGAAAAAACAATACTTGCACCTACTAACAGGAATGTTATGTTTAGAATTAACTTTTTCATTTTTCCTCCTTTTATTATATTTTGCAAGAAAATTGCTTATAATCAAGTATTAAAATTACTAATAAATTATAGGAAAAAAGACCTATTACTCTAAAATACTTATTGCTAAAACTTCTTCACAATCATAATTTATTTTTAAAGTTGCAATCTCATCATACTCAGTCTCCCCTATATTTATAATTACAAGTGGTTTTCTTTTTTCCCATGCTCTAAGAACAACAAGTGAAGCTGGTTGAATAACAAGACTTGAACCTACAGAAATACAAAGATCACAATCTTGTGCCATCCTAAAAGCATCTGAAAGTTTTTTTGTATCAAGTGATTCTCCAAACATTACAACATCAGGTTTAAGATAGCCACCACAATGACATTTCGGTGGAACTCTATTTTCTTGAAATCTTCTTAAAACATCATCAATATCATACAAGTTTTTACATGAAAGGCAAATTGCTTTAGAATTATTTCCATGAAGTTCTATTAGTTTTTCTTTTGATGTCCCTGCTTTTAAATGAAGACCATCAATATTTTGAGTAACAACTGATAATAGTTTATTTCTTTTTTCAATCTCAACAATTGAATAATGAGCATGATTTGGTTTTGCATTTTTAAAAAATTCCCTTCCCTCAAGCATATAATCCCAGTACTCAATCTTTTTTAAATCACTTCCTAAAAATTCATCAAAATAAACTGGCTCTCTTACCTTCCATATACCATTTGGTCCTCTGTAATCAGGAATACCAGAGTTTGTAGAGATTCCAGCCCCAGTAAAATATAAAATCTTATTACTTTTTTCTATCATTTCTTTTAAAATTTTGACTTTATCCATCATCTCCATAGCAGATAAATTATACAAAAATAAAAGATGTATAATAATATTTATGAGGAAAGAAGTTTTAATCGTTTTTTTATTTTTAACCTCTTGTATATCATCAGCAAAAACAGATATCATTTTGCGTGGTGAACTTAAAGAAATATACTCAAAAAAATCACAACCATATAAAAAAGTACTTGTTAAATGGATAAATTATCCATATAAAGATTTTCATAAATTCAATTATCTTGAAAAAAATGCTGAGGATATTAAACCAGTTGAGGTTGATGAAAAAAGTTATTTAAAATTTAAATCAAAAATAATAAATGAATTTAAGGAAAGCGGGCTTTATGATGAGGAAAATGGAAGCGGAACTGTAAAAATACTTTTGACTAGCTATGGCAGATGGACTACAAAAGAATTACTTTCAACATATCTGGTTGATACCGCATATATTTTCTTGCTACCATCAGCGCTTGAAGTAAACTATATAATAAAAGTAAAGGCAGAAAAAGAAGATAAAACCATCAATTTTGAAAAACAAGGTCAAGTAAAAACAACATTTTTCTTTCTATTCCTTCCAGTATCTCTCTTTTCATCATTTGGTGGAAGTGAAAAAACCATTTTGAATAATCTAATATACCAGACAATAGCAGAACTTAAAAAATATTGAGAGAAATAAAAGAGAAAAAACTTATTTCAAGGTATCAGTGCTTTTTTCTAATGAGTTGGCAGATTGAGATGTATCTATCTCCTCAAGAAGTTTTTTTGCATCATCAATAAAAAAACTCTTAGGATTATTCTTAATAAAATCTTTAAGTTCCTTTTTGGCATCATCAATTTTCCCATCATCAATCATTTTAATAATTCCATCCATTATTTTCTTCTCACTTTCTATTCTTTCATTAAGTTTATCAGAATTCTTTGTCTTCCAGTAAAGCCCATTTTTTGAGTCATAACTGTTTCCTCTAACAGCACAAACAGCAACAACAAGTTTTGCTCTTTGAGGATTTATTAACCTTATAAGTTTATACTTTATTTTCTTTATCAGATCACTCTGTTTTTTTTCTGTTCTAAGTGTAGTGGTACTTATATTTTCGGCATAAAAATTGAGATTTAGCAATAAAAGAAAACTAATTGCTAAAAACTTCATAGAACCTCCTTATTTAAGAATATCCAATTCATACTTTTTTAACTCAGGATTTATTAAAACTGCTTTGTTGAAGAAATTCCTTGCCTCCTCTTTTTTACCAAGAACTGTATATGACCTTGCTATATTTATGAGTATGTTAGCATCATAGGGATCCACAAAAGATGCTTTGAGATAATACTCAATTGCTTTATCATACTCTTTTTTAAGATATTTTATATTACCAAGATTGTTTAAAGCAGATGGTTCCTTAGGTTCAATTGCAATAACTTCTTTAAAAAGTTTTTCAGCATCATCAATTTTTCCATTCATAGAATAAAGGACTCCAAGTTCAATTTTTGATTTTATATCATCCTTGTCCTCAAGGATTATACTCTTGTAGTACTTTTCAAAATACTCCATACTTTTTTGCATAAACTCAGCAATGTCTTGTTTTGCAGACATAATCACATCATTGGGAATAACAATCGTTTCTTCCTTGAAATCAAGAGTCGGTGGTTCATAAATCTCCAATGATTTTCTTACATCATAAAATCTAACCTTGTCCTTGTTTTCTTTATACATCTTTGAAGCATAGGATATGGAATTATAAATAGATTTTGATAACATTGTAACCTCTATAGGTATAAAATAAGAATTATCATATTCTATAAGAAACTCCGATGGTATGAAATTTATATCTTTATTTTTAACCTCAAACATAAGCGTTATATGCTGGGGATAATCCATAACCACAGTTCTAATTACACTTGCTTCAAAAAATGTGGCAAAAAGTGTAGTAAAATCATCACAATCGCCTGATTTCATTTTAAGAAGATTTCTTGGATAGAGTATTGTATCCACAATAACTGATGATGATCTTGCTATTCTGTATGGTATTACTGGGTCCTCAACATATTTTAAACCTTCATATTTAACATAATTTAGAAAAAGAGAATAATTTAAAATATTTTGATCTATATCAAAATTAAGTTCATCCTTTTTTGCAATAAGTTTATTAACAATTGCTAATATCAAAGGATCCTTAACAGTGATAAAATTTGCAATTCTTCTTGGATCGTCCCAAACTATTGAGTCCCTTGAAAGTATTTTTATTGGAGTATTAATTGTAAGTTCTTTCTCCAAACCATCAACATAATATTTCAATGATATTTGTGTTTGAACTGGTGTGTTTTCAGTAATTGTTAGTATTTTATTATTGAGTGTTGCTTTTATATCAATATCATACATACTTTTTGGTAAAATATTATCGACAAAAACATCAAAAGGAAAATCCATATATTCTTTTATATAAAATGAAACTTTAAGATTTTCAATAGGTTTATCCATATTATTCTTTACTGTTATTTTACCAATAGGATTTGATGTGTAATATTTGTAATTTGCTGAAAATATATATTTTAGGTCAGTAGTTAAAACCTCAAGCGGTGGCTTTGATTGTGATACATCCTTTTTAAAATTCTCTTCCTTTTTCTCCTCTTTTTCAATTTTTACATACATACTTTTTGTCTTAGATATTGTATAATCATTGCTTATAGAAACTGCTTTAATTGAATAATAAAAGGTAGTATCATTAATTAGTTCTTTATCGATATAGGAATCTTTTTTTGGAATTTCTATCTCTGAAAAATTTATCCCATCAGTTGATTTTCTTAAATAAAGTTTTTCTACAATATCATAATCTTTCAAATCAATCATAAGTTTTATAGTATCACTTGAAAATTCAAGCAATGATATATCAGAATAAGCAAAATATCTAAGATAATACTCGGAGATTTTAAATGAATCAAGTATATATAAATGATTTTTTTCAATAACCATAGATATGGGATTATATAATTCCCTCAAACCTCTTCCTTTCCCAAAAAATGAAGTTATATAATTGCCGTTTTTATCAAATACATATATTCTTGACTTATTAAAATCAAAGGTATATAAATATTTAACCCCATCATAACTAATAAATGATGCCTCAGATAATTTTTTAAGTTCAAATGTAGTTTTAATTTTTCCATCACTTGAAGATATTACATACATTTTATTACCAGCAACAAGATAAAGATATTCATCATCAGTTGTAAATGAGTTGAATTTAATTTTTGTAGATGAAATAGTGTTTAGATCTATAGAAGAGAAATATTCCATCCTTATTAAAAACCTGTATCATATTAAGTTTTGAGTCAAGAACATAAATTTTCTGATTATGATCATAAATCATTGAAACTGGATTTGAAAATCTGCCATCCTTATCTCCTCCAAATATTCCCACCTTGTATCCAAAAGATGATAAATATTTAAAATCCTTATCAAAAACCTTAACCTTATAAAAACCAGCATCAAGAAAATAAAACTTACCATCAAGATAAAACATACCAACTGGATTTTTAAGGTTGCTTTCAAGATTTCCATATTGAATAACAGGATTTGAAGAATTCTTTTTTGAAAAAACTCCTTTTTCCTTTACAAAATAAAGTATATCGTTATCTAAAACCATAAAAGAAAAGGCAGAGATGGTGAAACTATCAAGTGGTTTAATCTCTATGTTTTTATTTTCAATAAACTCTTGCTTGGTGTATGATGACTTCTTATTTTCTATTTTTAAATAAAGAATTTTTTGTTCTTTGAATCAAGCACATAAATCCCATTTTTATACGGTTTTATATCTGTAAATGAAAGAAACTCATATTTGCCCCTACCCTTTGCTGCAAAAAATTCCTTTTTGATTAAATGAAAGGTCATATTCCCTTATCTTTCCGTCAGGTCCTCCACCTTACACAAACCCATTTTCGGTTATTCCAATTGCAAGATCATTTTTTTGATAAGAGGAAAGCAATTCACCGTTTGACTTGTATTTGAGAATGTATTTATTCTCAGATTCTATAACATAGAGATTCCCATCAGGATCAAAATAAATTCTTGTCGGTTCAAAATAATTTTCACCAACCTTTATAGGGAATTCATAAAGAAAAATTCCATTTAAATCATAAACATTTATCTTCTTATTTTTTGTATTTGCTATAAAAATTCTATCCCTCCATATTCTTATATCAGAAGGCAAAAAAAGATTTGACTCATATTTTCCTATCTCACCAAATGAAAACATAAACTCGCCTTTAAAATTCAAAACATTTACAGATGCCTTCTTCTTATCAAGAGCATATATCAAATCGTTTTTTATATCAAAGGATGCAATCTCTTTTCCTTTAATTTCCAGTGATGTTTCATATTTTAAATCAGAAGTGTACTTTAAAATTTTATTACCGCTAAGGAGATATACTCCACCTTTTTCATCAATATGGATATAGTTAGCATTTAAAAACGAATTATCCTCAAGGTAGTATATAACATCAATCTTATCATAGGAATGAATAAAAAGTTGAAGTAATAACAAAACAAAAACTGATACAAGCATTTTTATTTTAATAATTTACCTCCCAAAAGACTTATGAGATTATTTGTTAACTCTCTTTGAGACAGCAACATTTCCCTTTTTTGAAAAACCAGATGCTCTAAAATTCACAACTTTATTTTTTTTAGCATATTTTTTTTTCTTCGAGTACTGATATCTTTCCCAGTATCTTGGTTTTCCTATATCAATATGAACGTAGTTGTATCTTGGATAATAACCAACTCCCCCAATATTAAGTTTTCTTGCAAAATCTCTTATTTTACTTGGAGAAACACCATTTATTCTTATATCACATGCCCAGCCAAGCATATGAAGACTATATTTAGCAGCACCAGGAGTTATTTCATTTAAAAATTTTGTTCTATATCCACTTAAAAGAATAATCTCTTTATTTTTTCCAAATTTATCTTGAATTGCATCAAGAAGTTCAACAAGCCTTATCGGAACTTTTCGCTCTTCTCCTTCAAGAGAAGATCTCATTATATGCTTAATCCTTTCTAATTCATCTAAATTATAACTTCCATCAGGATTCCTATAAACAAAGACATCACTCTCACCGGTATCTTTTCTTTTTATTTTAATCTTACCATCCCCTCCAAGATTTATAGGCTGAGGTTCAGCAAGTAAAAAAACATTAGGGAATTCTCCAAATTCTTCAATATCTTCTTCCTCTATATTCCTAATCTGCTCTTCACTTACACTTTCTAAAGGTGATGGAGATAAAATAAGGTTTTCAAAATTAAACTTTGAATTATTTTCTTTCTTAAAATCAAGTTTTACATCCACTACATCTTTGACAGAATCTCTAAAATCAGATGAATAAGTAGAAATAGAAATCATAAAGAGATTTTGAGAATAAAGATTATTTAAAAATCCTATGCAAATAACAATAAAATAAATCATATTTTAAATTTTATAAAATTTTTTTCTTTCTTTAGCATTTATCTTTAGTCTAAATTATTATTTTAAATAACCCTTTCTTTTCCAAAAATCAAATGTCTCTTTTGCAGTTAAAGATAAAGAAGGATCTTTTTCCATCATTGCTTTTTTTATAACATCAATATCATGTTTATCCGGCTTAATACATTTCATTCTTTTTAATGATATAAGATATGTATAATAATTTATCATTCTTTTTTCAGAAATAAATACAGGAATTTCTTTTTCATAGTATTTCTCATCTTTCTTATTTTTAATTTTCCAAAAAATAATAAAAATTAATGCTATGCTTAAAATAGAAAATAAATAATAAATCCATTTTCTTTTTAATTTTTCTTCAACTTCAATCAGATTTACACTTTTGCACAAAAAGCAGTGATCTTGTTTAAAATCATTTATGTATCCGCAATAGAGACATTTTTTATATTTTTTCTTTATATAAAAAATCTTATCAATCATACAATTTCACCAAAAACATCTTTATCATCCACTTTTTTAATAACTACTCTAACCCTTTCACCTGGCAAAGCATTTTCATTTGTAAGGACATCTATGAAATTTGTGGTTAAGAAATGTGTATAATTATTTTTCTTTCTTAAAGACAACGAATCAAGCGATTTCCCAATCATTGATGTTGCGAAATCAAACCTAAGTTTTTTGTCAAGTTTATGCATCAAAGATGATCTTTCTTTTTTTATAAACGGATTTAAATCCTTAAGTTTAAAAGAATAAGTATTTGGTCTTGGCGAGTATGTAAAGACATGTAATCCTGAAAGTTTCAATTCACTAATAAAATTGATTGTTTTTTTAAAATCAAGATCTGTCTCTGTTGGATATCCAACTATAACATCAGAATATATACTAACATTATTTATTTTTTTTCTTATCATTTCAATTTTTTGTGTAAAATTTTTTGTTGTATATGGCCTCTTCATTGCTTTTAAAACATCATCACTTCCGCTTTGAAGCGGAATATGAAAATAAGAACAAAATCTATCTGAATTTTTAATTATATCTATAAGTTCATTATCTATCTCCATTGGCTCAAGAGATGATAATCTAACCCTAAAATTACCATTAAGTTTTTCTATCGCTTTTAATAAATCCTTTAATCTTTTATTATCAAAACTATAAGCACCAAGCCTTGTTCCAGAAATTACTATTTCTTTATAACCGTTTTCCACAAGTCTTTTAATTTCAAATATAACATTTTCAAAAGGTTTTGATATCATAATACTTCTTGCAAGTGGAACTATACAATAAGAACATTTTAAATTGCATCCATCTTGAACTTTTATAAAAGCACGAGTCCTTTCTCTAAAACCATCTACGCTAAAATAATCATCATTTATACCAAGAAAATCATTAACAATTTTATTTTTATTTTCATTTGAATAAATAGTAATATTTTTAAACTCATTTTCAATTTTATCTTTAAACACTGTTGCAAGACATCCCGTAATAATTATTTTTGAATTTGGATTTCCAGCAATTGTTTTTTTTATAAATCTTAAAACTTCTTTTTCAGTTTTCTCTGTAACACAGCAAGAATTTATTATAAAAATATCTGGATTTTCATCTGAAATTTCATAACCATTTTTAAGAAATTTCCCAATAATACTTTCAACTTCTATCTGATTTACTCTACAACCAAAACTTTTATACGATATCTTCATTTTTAACCTTAACAGCCAAAATACTTGCACAAGAGACAATAGATGCTGTCTCAACTCTAAGTATATTATATGAGATTTTAAGTGGAATTATTGAATCTTTAAAATTTGAAAAAATATCTATTTCTCTCTTAGAAAACCCTCCTTCAGGACCAACAATTATATTTATCTCTTCTTCTTTTTTTATAAAATCCAATATATCCAAAAGTTTATACAATTTTCCATAAATTGCATTTGGTGTCATCAAAATAAATTTTTTTAAATTAAATGGAACTTTATCAATTTCCATAGGTTCAAATATTAAAGGAATAAAAGATCTTTCGGATTGTTTTACAGAAGATTTTATAATTTCATCAAATCGCTCTTTTTTTTCTTTAATATCAAAAATAAAATTTTTCTGTGTATAGTCAGTAACCAAAGGATAAAAACCGCAAACACCAACCTCAACACCTTTCCTTATTACTTCTTCAAAGTGCTTTTTTTCTATAAAAGGGAAATAAAGATTTAAAAAAAGATTATTATTACTTTCAGAAATCTCTTTTACTGGTTTTAAAATAGAATACTTATCTTTAAATCCAACAATAACACATTCCCATTTTTTTTTACCATCAAATACTTTTACTAAATCCCCCTTATTTATTCTTAAAACCTTTCTTAAATGAAATGATTCATTTTCATCAAGAAGAAACTCTTTGTCTTTTATTATTTCATTTTGAGATAAAAATTGCATTTGAAGTTAACTAAAAATTTTCTTAAAAAAACCACCTTCATTTTTTTTGTTATCTTCACTCTCATTTTTTTTATTCTTTTCAAAACTCTCTTTCAACTTAATAAAAAGTTCCCTCTGCTCATCAGTAAGTTCGGTTGGAATATTTATTCTTAAATTCACAAGCATATCACCACGCTTCTTTGTATTTGGAATTTGCATTCCTTTATTTTCAACTCTAATTATTTTTCCATTTTGAACACCTTGAGGAATCTTAAGTTTTGCTTTTCCACCTTCAATTAAAGGAACATCAACTTCTCCCCCAAGAACTGCATCCCAGACATCTATGTTTAAGTTATAGATAAGATCATTTTTATTTCTTTCAAAAATATGATGATGTTTTATTTTAACCTCAAGATATAGATCTCCTGGTTCTCCATTTTTGCTTTCATCCCCTTTTCCTGAGATTCTTAGGATTGTTCCATTATCAACAGAAACAGGTATTTTAACTGTAATTTTTTCCTTTTTACTTACAACTCCCTCTCCCTTACACAAGGCACAAGATTTTGTTATTATCTTTCCATTACCATGACATCTTGGACAGGTTTGAGTAAATGAAAAAAATCCTTGAGAGTACTGAACCCTTCCCCTTCCACCACAAGTTGGACATCTTTTTATATCTGATTCAGATGCAGCACCACTTCCATGACACTTCTCACACAAAACATTTCTCTCATACTCAAAATCAATTTTATTTCCATAAAAGGAATCTTCAAGTGAAACCTCTATATCATATTTTAAGTCTTCACCTTTTCTTCTTTTTTTTCTAAAACCTCCACCCACATCTCCAAAAAAACTTTCAAAGACATCATCAAATATATCATCAAAACTTCTAAATCCCTCAAAACCTCCACCAAAATCGCTTCCAAACCTTCCTCTAAGTCCTTCTTCACCGTATGAATCATATATTCTTCTTTTCTCAGGATCAGAAAGAACTTCATATGCTTCATTTATTTCTTTAAATTTTGCTTCGGCTTCTTTATTACCAGGGTTTCTATCAGGATGATATTTAAGAGCAAGTTTTCTAAAAGCAGATTTTATTTCTTCCTGAGTTGCATTTCTTGAAACACCAAGTATTCTATAATAATCTTTCTCTGCCATAACAAAAAATGCGGGCGGTTTTTTAAATCCGCCCGCAAACATTAATTATTTATTTAACTATTATTTTTCTTATCATCAACAACTTCAGCATCAACGACATCGTCTTTCTTATCTGAAGATGTTGAAGAAGATGAAGATGATGTTGAACTTGAGCCTGCAGCATTTCCTGCTGATGCATTAGCTTTGTATACTGCCTCACCAAGTTTTTGAGAAGTTCTAATTAAATTATCTATCATATTTCTTATCTTCTGTGTATCATCTGTTTTTATTGCCTCTTTTAGATCATTTATTGCACGCTCTATATTTAATCTTTCATCATTTGAGATTTTATCACCATGTTCTCTAAGAGCTTTTTCGGTTGTATATATCAATGAATCAGCCTCATTTTTTGCTTCAATTAGTTCCTTCATTTTCTTATCCTGCTCAGCATACTTTTCAGATTCTTTGATATATTTTTCAATTTCTTCCTTGCTAAGTTTATTTGGAGCAGAGATTGTTATATGCTGAGACTTACCAGTCCCAAGGTCTTTTGCAGAAACTTTAAGTATACCATTTGCATCAATATCAAAGGTAACCTCAATCTGTGGAACCCCTCTTGGTGCTGGTGGAATCCCGTCTAAGTCAAACTTACCAAGTGAAACATTATCCTTTGCAAGCGGTCTTTCTCCTTGAAGAACATGTATTGTTACAGCAGGCTGGTTATCAGTTGCAGTTGAGAATATTTGTGTTTTTCTTACAGGTATGGTGGTGTTTTTCTCTATTAGTTTTGTCATAACACCGCCAAGTGTCTCAATACCAAGTGAAAGCGGTGTTACATCAAGAAGAAGAACATCTTTAACCTCTCCTGTAAGTATTGCTGCTTGAATTGCGGCTCCATGAGCAACACACTCCATCGGATCTATTCCTCTCTCAACTTTCTTACCAACATATTCTTCAACAAACCTTTGAACTATTGGCATTCTTGTTGGACCACCAACAAGAATTATCTTATCTATATCAGATGCTTTAAGTTTTGCATCACTAAGTGCCGTATCTATAGAATTTTTACATCTTGAAACTATTCCCTCAACAAGTGATTCAAGTTTTGCTCTGGTTAATTTCATTGAAAGATGCTTTGGACCAGAAGCATCTGCTGTTATGAAAGGAAGATTTATATCAGTTTCAAGAACAGTTGATAATTCAATTTTTGCCTTTTCAGCAGCCTCTTTTATTCTCTGCATTGCAGTAGGATCATTTCTTAAATCAATTCCATTTTGTTTTTTAAACTCCTCACATATCCAATCAATTATTGCATTATCCATATCTGTTCCACCTAATTGAGTATCACCACTTGTTGCAATAACTTCAAAAGTACCTTCCTTTCCTATCTCCATTATAGTAACATCAAGAGTACCACCACCAAGATCAAAAACCATAACTTTCTGATCCTTACCAAGTTTATCAAGTCCATAAGCAAGGGCTGCCGCAGTTGGTTCGTTTACAAGCCTAACAACCTCAAGACCAGCAATAGTTCCTGCATCTTTTGTTGCTTGTCTTTGGTTATCATTAAAGTATGCTGGCACTGTGATAACAGCTTTTTCAACCTTCTCACCTAAAAATGCCTCAGCATCTTTTTTAATTTTCTGAAGTATAAATGCTGATAATTGCTGCGGTGTAAACTCCTTATCAAATATCTTATACTTATAAGTTGTTCCCATTTTTCTTTTAAAACCAGTAACAGTTCCTTCAGGGTTTGCAACAGATTGCCTTCTTGCAGGCTCACCAACAAGAAGCTGTCCATCTTTTGTAAAAGCGACATATGATGGAAATGCCTTTCCTCCAATAGTATTTCCCTCAGCAGCAGGAATTATCGTAACTTTTCCCCCCTCCATCACAGCAGCAGCAGAGTTTGAAGTTCCAAGGTCAATTCCAATTATTTTTGCCATAAACACCTCCTTTAAAATTTTTTATTTAATTTTCACTGCTTTCGCTACCAGCATTAGAAGAATCAGAAAAATCTTTAGATCCTGGCTCAGAAGTAGCATTAGAGTTAAAATCAACTTTTTTAATAATCTTAACTTTTGCTGGCTTTAGAAGACGGCCATCTATTATATATCCGGGTTGTATAATCTCAACAACCTTTCCATCCTCTTCACCATCAACAGTTGCAACTATTTCGCATAACATTGGATCATATTTTTTGTTAAGAATATCTATTTCAGTAAGTCCATTTGCTTTAAAAATCTTTTCAAACTCGTTAAATATCATTCCAAGCCCTACCTTTATATCCTCATATGAATTTGATGTTTCAAGATGTTTTTTTGCCATATTCATCATTTCATATAATGGAAGAATACTTTGCATTAAATCATACTTCCCAAATTTAATCATATCATTTTTTTCTTTTTCAACTCTTTTTCTATAATTTTCAAATTCCGCCTTAAGTCTTAAGAGTTGATCATAATAATCCTCAGATTTTTTCTTATATTCCTCAAGTTCTTTCATAAGCATATCTCTCTCTTTTTCACACTCCTTTTTCTCTTCTTTTACTTCTTTCATCTTTTCTTTTATTTCCTCAAATTTTTTTTCATTGCAATTTTCTTTTTTCATAATTCGCCTATCTCCTTATCCCATTCATTTAATATTTCCTCTATAAGCAAACTCATTGCTTCTACAATAGTAATAACACGTGGGTACTCCATTCTTTTATGTCCTATAACACCTATAAGTCCAAGATTTTTATCCTTAAAAGAATAATAAGATGTAACAAGGCTAAAATTATTTAACTCCTTCATCTGACACTCACTTCCTATAAGGACATCAACACTTGGTTTTTTCTTATCACCATAATAGTCTATAGCTTTTGTATTTTTAAGTTTTTCAACAAATTTCTCCCTTATAATATTTGCAAACTTTTCTTTTTCCTCAAGAAGCCTTGTAATACTTCTAATCTCGTCATTGGAAAAATCATCTAAACTATCATAAATACTTGAAAATCCCTCAAGAAAAACATCTTCATCTGATTTTAAAAGAGTGTTTATAACATCATATGTAGTTTTATAGATCCCAATTTCGTCTTTTACAACAAAATCCTTAAGTATTACATTAAGAGCTTCACTTAAAACCATTCCTTTAAGTTTTTTATTAAGATTAGAATTAATAAATCTTAAATTTAATTTATAGTTTGTATAAAATGTAAAAGGTATATGCTTTATAAGTCCACTTTCAAAAACTATTATTAAAAGATATCCATGTCCTGAAACACGAACTATGTCAAATCTTTTTATAATTTCAGAACTCAAATCTGAAATTACTGAAAAACCAATCTTTTTTGTTAAATCGGAAAGAATCTTTGTGGTATGCTTTAAAAAATAATCTATTTCATTTATTCTTTTTTCATAAGCTATTTCAATTCTTTCTTTTTCTTCTTCAGCAAATTTTTGAAGTTTTAAAATATTGTCTATATAAAACCTATATGCCTTATCAGTTGGTATTCTGCCACCAGATGTATGAACCTGCTCAAGATAACCTTCTTCATCAAGTTCTTTCATTATATTTCTTATACTTGCAGGAGATATATTAAAAAGTTTAGAATCAAATATCTCCTTTGAACTTACTGGCTTTCCAGTCATAATATAAGTATGTGTAAGCCAGTTAAGTATCTTTTGCTTTCTTTCTTCTTTTTCTTCTGGTCTTAATACTCTCATAAAATTGATTAAACCTTATTTTTAGCAATCAAACTAAAAGACTGCTAATAATATTATAGCACAAATTTTTAAAATTGTCAATAGATATGTTAAACTGCTAATTATAATTTTTAAAGTCCTTTATGCTTATTGTGTAATATTTGGTACCACAAGGATATCCAGGGGTAGGTCCACAATCTTTTTTATTTGGAAGAAGATTTGTACCTATAGAATTAGATGAAATAGTAATTGGTGAAGTTGATTTCTCAAGGTTAAATTTATGATTAGAATTTAGGGTTTCTGTTTTATTTTTATTAATTCCATTCTTTGTGCAGGAAACAAAAAAAGAGAAAATAAATGCGATAAATCCGAAAAACGAAAAACCAAAAAGTTTTTTAATATCTTTTTCTTTTGATGTTTTTTCTAAAAGTCTTTCTATTTTCATAAATCCTCCACTACTAATTATAGTACTTTTTCATTTTTTCTTCCAAAATCTTTGACAATTCTTCATAAGGAACACTTTTTTGTTGCTTAAAAAATTCCAATATCTTTTTAAGTGTCTTTCCACTCTTAAAAATTGTTTGCATAATACCATCTTCCCATAATTCTTTATTATCTATAATTTTTCTCCAAAACCTTAATTCCAATTTTTTAAGCTCTTTAAAACTTGCATTTGAGTTTGAATCAAAATCTATTTCAGGAAATTCAGGTAATTCTTTTTTCCACTGTTTTAAATATATAAGGATATATTCCCACATTTTTGGTCTATTAAAATAATCAAATAATTCTCTTCCATAAAAAAGTTTAAGAGAAACTTTATAAAATTTTGATAAACTCTCAATTTGTGAAAAGTAATAATTTTTGTTTTTATCAAGAGTGTCATCAATAAAATACATAATGCCAATTAAATTTGATCCATGTTTTTTATATAGAATTTCAAGTTTTGCTTCAAAATTTGATATTTGTCCTCTTTTTTTAGTTGAGTCATGATCATCCCTTATTTTTTGCTCAATAAAATAATATTTTTCCCCATCAGTAAAATATTGGTCTAAAAGCAAGACCTCTTCACTTTTACTCTTAATATTTTTATCTAAGACATCAAAACCAAATGATTTTAATATTTCTTCAATTATTTCTTCTAATGCATCTCCCATTCTAATTTCATGTGACTGTAATAGATTCTGTAAAATTTTAGCAGCAGGTTTTGTTGTTCTGAATAACCCAATAAAGCGTTCAGGATATTCAGCAATCTTTTTTAACAATTCTATTTTTTCATCTTTAAATATGTGTTTATTTAAAATTTCTTTAAATTTTTCGTAATTTATATTTTTCTCTAAATTTGCCATTTTTACACATCATTTATTCTTAAAGGATTTAAAAATCTTTTTTTTATTCCATTAACATATTCTTTATTAATTTCAATCATCACAAAATTTCTTCTTAAAGCATTAGCAACATAACCAGTAGTTCCAGTTCCTGCAACAGGATCTAAAATCAAATCTCCTTCCTTTGTAGAAGTAAGGATAACTCTTTTAAGCAATTCTATAGGTTTCTGAGTTGAATGTAGTTTTTTACCATTAGTGCCCTTAATTCTTTCCTTTCCCCAGCAAATCGGTAATATCCATACATTAGATCTCACTTTTCCCATTCCAAATTTTTTAGCATATTCTTTATTAAATGTATATCTTTTTACTCCTTTATCTTTCACAGCCCATATAAGAGTTTCCGTAGCATTAGTAAATCTTACTCCAAGCCAATTAGGCATAGGATTAGTTTTTATCCATATAACATCATTAAGTATCCAGTATCCCAAATCTTGCATAATCTTACCTATTCTAAAAATACTGTGATAAGTTGCAATAACCCAAACCGTGCCATTAGGTTTTAAAACCCTTTTTATTTCTTGAAGCAGTTCAGTGATAAAATTATCATATTCCTGAAATGATCCAAATTTATCCCATTCATCATTAACACCTTCAACTACAGTTTTTACTGACCATCGCCTCAATTGTTTATTGGGTAGTTGTAAAAAATAAGGTGGATCTATAAAAACCATATCAAAAATTTCGCTTTTAAATTTTTTAAGTACTTTGAATGCATCACCTAAAATAATCTTATTTTTAATTTCACTTAACTCATATTCGGATTTTCCTGGTTTATCTTCTATAACAAGATTAACATCACTTTTAAATAAAACTCCTTGTTCTCCAACACTTCCATCATAACAATTTATAACATTTTCATTTTTTTTGTTCATAATATTTGTTTAAAACATATCTGAATGTGTTGTCATTTAAAACTGGGATCCTTAATGACCCTCTTAAATTCTTTTCAGTAAAATTATATATAAATTTCATTGGATTGTCAAAAAACATTTTTTTAACGGTCTCAAAACTCAACTCATAGTTTTTATTTTCGCGAAAATATCTCATAATAACATCAAAAATCAATCCATTAAAATTGTTTTCAACAAGTTTTTTTAAAATATTTTCATCCTCTTGTTTTAAAATCAAATTAAGCGAATAAGAAAAAACTGAACTTGTAAATGCCATATTGATAACGGTATTAGGATCTACTTTTTCAAAATCAAACTCTTTTATTAGTTTTTCAAATTCGCTTAAATATATCTCATCCATATAAGAAAAAACACCATTTTTAACAAGATTTTTTCTTAAATAAGATTTTTTTAAATTACAATTTCTTTTTATGCATTTATATCTAACAGCTGGCCTTAAATACTCATAATCAAAATATTCAATTTTTAATATCTCAAAACCAAACTCTTTTACCAAAATCTTTATAAGTTCAACTGGAAAGCAGTATATATGGGTCATATACTCGGTCTCGCTTCCATAAATCCAATTTAAAATTCTTTCTCTTTTTTCTATAGTATCTGCTTTTAGAAAAAGTTCAAATGATTTTTCTATGTATGGGGTTTCTATTATCAAAAATTTATCTTTTTTAAGTACTCTTGATGCTTCTGAGAGAAAATACTTTGTCTTAAAAAAACCCAAATGCTCTATTACTTGCGATGCAAGTATTTCATTAAATTTCTCATCATCAAAATCAAGATCATAGGCGTTCATCACAAAATCAGCTTTTACATCTTTGTTTACATCTATATTTATGTATCCAGAAAGTTTTTTAAATCCACATCCAACATTTAATTTCATTTTCTAACACCATAAAATATCTTTTTTAAAAAATTTAAATCTTTTTTAGAATAAAGTTTTGAAACAAAATCAAAATATTTTCTTTTCAAAAAACTCATATTCTTAAGTTCTATTCTGTAAAAGCAATAAGGATCATTATGTAAAACACCAGTTTTACTTAAACTCATCTCCGAACATCCACCCCTACATTCCAAAATATATTTACAATTTTTACAATTTGCACCACCATCCTCAACCTTAAAATTTCTTGTATAACTAAACGATTTTTCATCATTCCATATATCATAAAGTGATTTTTTTCTAACATTCCCTTCAATATACATATCATTATTTATTGAAAGACATCCAAGAACATCTCCATTACTTCTTATTCCAACAACACTTATTCCAGCCTGACATCCATTCCATTTATCATAAAGATAAATATTTTTGATAATACAAGAATTATATCCCATATCATGAGCACCTATAACTGGAAGTTCAGAAGTTTTATATTTTCTCCTCATTGATTCTATAAAAAGTCCAACTGAATAAAACTCTTCTTCATCAAGAAGATAATCTTTATCAAATCTTATTCCTTCAGCCCCCGCTACTTGAATTTGCCAGGCGATATTTCTTCCTTTTATTAAATCTTTTATTTCACCAAGTTCAGAGATATTTAGTTTTGAAACTGTTGTAATTACGCTTACAGGAAGATCGTAAGAAAGTGCTTTTTCTATAAAAGAAATCGTTTTATTAAATGCTCCATCTACTCCTCTTATTTTATCATGAGTTTCTGGATTTGCTCCATCAATGCTTGTTGCAAGTGCTTGAATATCAAGTTTTTTAAGTTCTTTAAAAGTATCTTCATTGTAAACTGTTCCATTCGTAATTACAGATAACTCCATTTCAAGTTCCCTTATTTTTCTTGCAACAATCCAAAAATCCTTTCTCAAAAATGGCTCACCACCCATAAGAGCAATTGACTTACATCCCGTTTTTTTAAGGTCATAGCAAAGTTTTATTGCCTCATCGGTTGAAAGTTCGTCTTCCCTTTTTTTGCCAGCAGTAGAACCACAATGAATACATCTTAAATTACAAGCAAGAGTAAACTCCCACACACAAGAAATAAGATTATATTTACTCATACTCTAAACCAATCTCTTTTAAAGAAGACACAATTGTATTAAAAACTTCTTCTACCGTGATTTTATGACATGATTTCCAATCTCCAGATTTAAGATAAAAATGTTTTCCTGTTTCTGGCAACCAACACGATGCACTATAATCTGTATTTATTGAAATAGTTGGAGTACCAAGTAGTTCTGCTATATGTAGAGGACCAGTATTATTAGTTAAAAAAAAATCAACTGATGATAATACCTCACATAGTTCATTTAAATTAGCACAAACAATAAAATTAACTTTAATACGAGAAAGTATTTTCGTTTTTAAAATTTTAAACTCATTTTTATCCGTGATATATACTTGGTTTAAATGTGGTAATTTTTTTTGAACAAGATTACTTAACTCTAAAAATTTTTCTGTTGGCCATCTATGTCCAGTTTTTGAAAAATTTCCTGCAAATATAGCAAGAATAGGATAATTATTTTCAATATTTAGTTTTTTTCTAATGTTTATCTTTCTTGAAGGTAGATGATACTCTTCATCATAAATTACTTCAAGTTTTTCAGCCATCTTTCTATATTTATTCCGTATAGGCATTAGTTCTTCAACAACTACCCCGGTTGTGTAGCAGTTTCTCTTATTTTTTATAAATGAAATCTTATAAATTGCTTTAACAAATTTCATTATGAAAAAGGAAGAAGTTGAATATGACGGATTTAAATCTATAACCATAAAATATCTCTTAAAAAAAATATTTTTCAAGTAAAAATAAACAATTTTAAAAAATGAAAGTGGTGTAAATCTTAAAGGATAATTATACACTTCATTAAAAATACCAGAAATTTTTGCAAGATCCACATTCCTATTTGTACCAATAAATATTAAATCTGAATCTAAATATTTTTTTCTAATCCCACTTAAAAACTTTAAACTAACAGCAAGATCTCCAATCCTTCCTATCCAAAGAATAAGTATTTTATTATTCATTTTTTCAAAAATCTTCCATATTTTTCTCTAAAACCATAAAAATATTTTATATACTCTTTGCTGTCAAGTTTAATCTCCTGCCAAGTTTCATTATCATATATCTTAACTCTACCACCATAGCTTGCAAGCGGCATAACAATTGTATACCTATCAAATACAAGTGATGCAATATTCCAAGAAAAAACAGGAATATAATCCCATTTAGATTCAAAAAGTCCAAAGCCATGAGAATAATCCGATGGTTCATTTTCAACACCAAGCATCTTCATCAATGTCGGAACAAGGTCAAGATGTGATGTTCGATAGTTAACAACTGATGGTTTTAAATCTGGATGATAAAAAACAAGTGGAACCGAAACCTCTTCTTTTGAAAAGGAATGGTTATGTCCATAATAGCCTCTTTCCATAAATGGTTCTCCATGATCACCGGTTATAATTATAATGGTATTTTTAAGTAAACTATTGTTTTTTAGTGATTCAATTATTTTTGCTATAAGATGATCTTCAAAATAAACAGAATTTTTATATTTATTGAAAAGTGATTTTATGTTTTCTTTGTTTAATTTTAAAAGATTTACACCATAAGAAGGTTTGAACTTTTCAAGTTCTTGCGGATAATCATATGCTCCATGGGTTGAGTCAAAAAAAGCAAAAACAAAAAAATATCCTTTATTTTTCTTAGAGTTTATATATTCAATAACTTTATTGCAAAGATTTGAATCCTTTTCATAAAGCGTTTTACCTTCTGGTTCATCATATATATCATTTTTGCTGATATTAACAAAACAGGTATTTGTAAACTCAGGAAAAGTTAATTTGGCAGTTGCAAAAATCCCTGTATTGTAATTAAGCCTTTTAAGAACATCAATAAAAAGAGGAGATCTTCTTTCCCCAACCATCTTAAACCAATAATTTCCATAAATTCCATAAAACATAGAAAATATTCCAAACCTTGTTGCATTACCACCTGAATAATGATTTTTAAAAACAATTGCATTTTTTGAAAATTCCCAGGTATATGGCATTATATCTTTGTCAAGCATATCATATCTCATAGAATCTACAACAAGGTATATTATGTTATATTTTTTAGAAACCTGTTTTAATCTCAATTCTTTTTTAGGATAATCAAGAAAGATATTTTTATCATCAACAATCTTTACATCTCTTTTTAAGTCAAAGCCAAGATATTTATTTGCAAAAGATCTTATTGTAAGAGGCTGATAAAGTGGAAATATTTCTCTTGTCTTGGTAACTGGAGTATAATTATAAAGTGACGATATTGCAAAGCCAAATTTATCTATAAAGACTAAAATTAAAAAAATGATTAAAATCTTTTTAAGTTTAATTTCAAATTTTTTTTCTAAAAGTTTTTTTGAAAAAAAATAGGCAAAAATTTCAACTAAAAAAAATATTAAACAAAAAATAAGAAAATAAAGTTTTACATTCCAACTTTGGTTAAGCGTTTCAATTCCACCTGGCGTTGTTAGAATATTTATCACCATTGAGTTTATATGAAAATCCCAGAATTTATATAAAACGATATCAATGACATTTGCAATATGAATAAGAGAAAATAAAGGTATAAGCAGTAAATTACCAAAAGGAATTAAAAGCAAAATAAAAGAAATAATACTAAGCACAATATAAATTAAAAATGTATTTGAAACGAGTGCAAAAAAACTAAAAAGATAACCGCTAAAAACATTTTTTGAATTAGTTATATAGAAGATACCAAGAAAAAAAGTAAGAAAAAAATTTAAAAAAATAAAATACTTAAACCATATCAATCTTTCTTTTAATCTAAAACTATTTGTATACAGCATACAAAAGAAACTCAAGATTCCCTTTTTCTCCTCGGATAGGTGAATCGATAAACCCCTTTATTTCAACTTCATTTAAACCTTTCATAAACCCAATTATATCATTTAATGCCTTATATCTCAATTCATTATTTCTTACCACCCCTTTTTTAAGTTCCGATGGATGAAGTTCAAACTGCGGTTTTATAAGTAAAATAATATTAGTTTTTTTTGAGAGACATTTTAAAAGTGGTGGTATTATAAGTTTCAATGAAATAAAACTCACATCAACAGCTACAAAATCAATACTTTCATCAAAAATATCTTTTTTAAGAAATCTTGCATTTGTTTCAGGAATAAAATAAAATCTTTGATCGGAGAGAATTTTTTCATGAACCTGCCCCTTTCCAACATCAACTCCATAAACTTTTTTCGCCCCTTCTTGAAGCATACAATCAGAAAAACCACCAGTTGCAACACCTATATCAAGACAAATTTTACCTTTTAAATCTATCCTAAAATGATCTATTGCATTTTTTAATTTTATTCCCCCTCTTGACACATACAAATCCTTTGCTTTTACCTCAATGATAGTATTTTCCTCATCAAATTTTTTACTTGCATCACAGACCACCATTCCATTTACCAAAACCTCACCTGCCATTATAAATCTTTTAGCTTTTTCTCTTGACTCAAAAAGTCCTCTATAAACACAAATTTCATCAAGCCTTTTTTTCATTTCTCTTAATTTCCTCAAGAAATTTTTTTATTTTTGCTTCATTTCCTTGCTCTGTTGGTACATAGAATTTTTTGGGATTTGGCATATACTCTTGCTCAATATAATGAGAAGGAAAATCATGTGGATTTTTGTATTTACTGATATTTTTATCTGAAATTTTAAAATTCCTAAGATGTGATGGAACCTCTCTATGGGGACCTTCTTCGACTTCTTTGATTGCTCTTTCAATTCCTAAATATGCTGAGTTTGATTTTGGAGAAAGACAAACATATAATGCAGCATGAGCAAGTATAATTCTTGCTTCTGGCATTCCTATATTTTTAACCGCCTCAAATGCAGAATTTGCAACAACAAGAGCCATCGGATTTGCAAGTCCTACATCTTCGCTTGCGCATATAACTATTCTTCTTGCAATAAAAAGAGGATCCTCACCCGCATATATCATCTTACCAAGCCAATAAAGTGTTGCGTCAGGATCTGTCCCTCTCATTGATTTTATAAAAGCAGAAATCACATCATAATGTTCGTCATATTTTTTATCATATGAAACATATCTTGTCGAAAGTATCTCAACTACAGCATTTTCATCAACAATGTTATTTTTAGAAATAACCACAGATGCTTCAAGAGCATTAAGCAATCTTCTTGCATCTCCATCACAATATCTTATAAGAATTTCTCTTGCCTTATCAGTTATGGATATTTTTCCATCATAACCTTTCTCAATTGCTCTTTTTATAATAAGAGAAAGGTCCTCTTCGGTATGTTTTTTAAACTCAAAAATTAGAAATCTTGAGAGAAGCGATTTATTTATATAAAAAAAAGGATTTTCTGCTGTAATTCCTATAACAACTATTTCATCCCTCTCAATTGAAGGCAAAAGAACATCCTGTTGTGATTTATTGAAATGATGTATCTCATCAACTATAACAATTATATTTTCTTTCTCAAAACTTTTTTTAACATAATCTCTAACAGATTTAAACTCACCTATTCCATCAACTGCTGCGTTCAGTTTAAAAACTCTTGCTTTAAGAGATAAAGCAATAATTGATGCAAGAACAGTTTTTCCGCTACCACTTGGTCCGTAAAAAAGAGATGATCTAATATTTCCATTTTCTATGGCTTCTCTAAGATATTTTCCATCACCAACAATATGTTTTTGCCCAATAAACTCATCAATACTTTGTGGAGCAATTTTTTTTTGAAGGGATTCTTCCATAAAAACTAAAAAAGTGTATCTTTTTCAAGAGATGATTTTACAACTTCATTTATCTCATCAATTTTTTGTGAAATATTTGAAACTGTTGCCTTATGTTTTTTTTCAATTATATATTTTTCAATTGCATAGTTTAGTGATATTGTTATAAGTTGATCAAGCGTTGAAATTATATCATTTTCTTTAAGTTTCTCTAAATCAGAAAGAATTTTTGCTTTTATATTCTCAATTTCAATCTCAGTTAATTCATTACTTTCAACTTCAATTTCTTTATTAAATATCCTTACTTTGTATTTCATAACTTGCCTATCTCTTTTTCTATCATATCACTTAAACTTTCAAGTTTATTTAAAATAAATGCTACTTCCTGGTCTCTTTCTCTCAATTTTTTAAGCATAATCATATAATTTTTTTCTTTTTCAAGAAGTGTTTTATTTTCCTCTCTTAATTTCATATTTTCCTTTAAAAGTTCATCTACCTTTTTTGCAAGCGACCTTATATTTTTTTCAAGAAAATCAAGTTTCTTATTAAGATCTTCCATTTTTTAAAATTTAGAAAACAGAAAGAATTTTCTTCTTAAAATCATCTTCATTCTCAACTTTCCCGCCACCTTGAATAAAATCATCTCTTCCACCAGCACTAAGATTTAAAATATTTTTTATCTGCTCAAAAACAGTTTTAACAGAATGAGAGACATCAGGTGTTTTAAGCATAGCAAAACTTATTTTTCCATCTTTAATTGAGTAGACAAAAATGAATGAATTTTTCCTACTTGCTTTTTTCTTGTCAGCAAGATTTCTTATTATCTTCATATCTGGTTCATCAACTTTAACAAAAACTACCTTTCCTTTTGATGTATCATACTCTTCGTCATCAGATTTTAAAGTAGAAAAGATTTTATTTTTAAGAGTTTTATTTTCTTCCCTTAATTTTTCCACTCTTTCTTTTATCTCATCATAATAGCAATCAAAAATAGAACTTATATCTAAAAGAATTTTTTCAATATTTTCATACCACTCAATCAATGAATACCCACTTAATCCTTCTATTCTTCTAATTCCTCTCGAAACAGATGAATCTTTAATTATCTTAACTCTAAAAACATCCTTAAGTTCATCAACATGAGTTCCACCGCAAAGCTCAAGGCTATATCTTTCATTAGAATTTTTAAAACCATCTTTGTTTATCAAAACAAATCTTGCAGGATCTGAGTATTTTTCACCAACAAGTATTGTTGCCCCTAAAATTTTCGCATCAGAAAGTGGTCTTACTTCTTTATAAACCTTATATCCTTTAAGTATTGCTTGGTTTGCTATATTTTCCACCATCTTAAGTTCATCAGGAGTTGGAGTTTTATTTATAGTGTAGTCAAACCTAAATTTTTCATCGCCTACAAAAGAACCAGCCTGAACAGTATTAGGTCCAAAAACTATTTTGAGAGCCGCATTTATAAGATGTGTTGCTGTATGATTTGCTGCAATCTTTTTTCTTCTATAAACATCTATCTTTAATTTAAATTTATCTCCAACTTTTATAGTACTTAAAACCTCAACCTTGTGATAAAAAGCCCTTCCAAGCGGTTTTAATACATCACTCACTTTTGCAACAACATTTCCGTTTAAATCCTCAATTACACCGGTATCAGAAATCTGACCGCCACTTTCAGCATAAAAAGGTGTTCTATCAAAAACAAGATACCAAAAACCACTATCAACTTTTTCATATTTTTGAGCATTCTCACTTATAATACCTAAAAGTTTTGCTTCAATCTCATAAAACTCATATCCTTCAAAATTGGTTTGTGGAAAATCAAAATCAATCTTATGGAACTTTATTTGATCTTCTTCTTCCTTCCATTTTCTTGATATTTCTGAAGCTTTTTTTCTTGCGTTTTCAAACTCATTATCATCTATCTCTATACCATTCTTTAAAGCAATTTCTTTTGTAAGTTCATAAGGGAAACCGTATGTTTCATAAAGCCTAAATGCATCTTCACCAGTTATTTTTTTAGACGAATTTATAAGTTCGTATAGATATTTTTCACCTTTTTCAAGTGTCTCAAGAAATCCTTCTTCCTCATATTTAATTACATTCTTTATATGTGTCATATTTTCAGATATCTGAGAATAAACCCCATCATATATCTTATTAACAGAATCAACAAGATTGTAAAGATATGTTTCTTTAACACCGCAAAGCATTGAGTATCTCATTGCCCTTCTGATTAATCTTCTTAAAATATATCCCCTTCCCTCATTTGAAGGGATAACCCCTTCAGATATAAGAAAAGATGCTCCTCTTATATGATCTGCAACAATTCTTAAAGTTGGAATAAAAAGTTCAAAAGCATTTCTTCTTAAAAGTTCTTCATAATAATCCTTTTGATCTGGTTGTCTAATAACTATATCAGATATTTCTTTGTATTCAGAATTAAAAATATTTTTATTATCTTCTATAAATTTTCTTATTATTGGGAAAAAAAGTGTTGTTTCAAATGGTGAAAATTTATTTTCAACAATAAAACATAATCTTTCAAGACCCATCCCAGTATCAATATTTTTTTTAGGAAGTGGTTTAAAACTTCCATCTACCTTTCTATCAAATTGTGTAAAAACATGATTCCAGATTTCTATATATCTATCACATCCACATTTAGGACCAGGGCAATCTCTATGATATATTTCACCTCTATCAAAATATATCTCAGAGCAGGGACCACTTGGACCTGTTTCTCCCATTGACCAAAAATTATCTTCCCCCATTTCAAATATATGAGAATGAAGTTCCTTTGGAAGTATAGATTTCCATATCTCTAATGCCTCTTCATCTTTTGGAGCATTTCCTCCAGCATAATATGAAAAATAGAATCTTTTAGGATCTATCTTCATAACATTTACAAGAAACTCAAATCCCCACTCAAGTGTTTCTTTTTTAAAGTAATCCCCAAAAGAAAAATTACCAAGCATTTCAAAAAAAGTTAAATGTCTTATTGTTCTCCCTACATTATCTATATCCGTTGTTCTAAAACACTTCTGACAACTTGCTGCTCTTTTTAGATCTGTTTTTAAACCGAGATAATATGGCTTAAACTGAACCATACCTGCAGTGGTAAATAAAAGAGATGAATCTCCTTCTGGTATCAATGAACTTGAAGGAATAATTGGATGCGATTTAGACTTAAAAAAATCAAGAAAAGTTTTTCTTATTTCTTTTGAATCCATAAACACCTCTTAAAAACAAATACACTTAACTATTATAACTATTTTACAATATTAAGAAGTTTTTCAATCTCAAGAGATATTTTTATAAGATGTTCTCCAAAATTTGGCTGTTTTTTTTCAATCATTGGTATTAGTTTATGTCTTATCCAGTTTCTTGTATAAGTTGTATCATAATTTGTTTTATCAATAGCATAGCGTAGTTTATTTTCTTTTAAATACTTTATAATCTCATCTTTTTTTAAGCAAAGAATAGGTCTTACAACATAAATTTTATCTGAGATTTTCCTTTTAACAGGTATTCCACAAAGCCCTTTTATGCTTGTTCCTCTAAGAAGATTTAAAATAATTGTTTCTATATGTTCATCAATATTATGAGCAGTTGCAACAAGCGTGCATCCATATTTTTTAGCATATTTTAAAAAAAACTCATATCTTTTTTTTCGCGCTACATTTTCAAGATTATCTCCAGTTTTTTTAGCAATAAGTGGGATATCAACTTTTACAGAAATAAATTCTATAGAGTTTTTCTCGCAATAATCTCTAACAATTTTTTCATCGTAACCTGCTTCTTTTCTTATTCCATGATTTAAATGAAAAACAACAAAATCATATCTGCCAACTTTATCAAAATAATGAAGCATAAGCATTGAATCAGGACCACCAGAAACGCCAAGAAGTATCTTATCTTTTTTGGAAATAAGTTTATTCTTCTCTATGAATAAATTTATTTTATTCCAAACACTTAAGGTATATTTTTCCCTCATAATCAACTCATATCAACTATATTCCATTTTTCTCCATATATTTCAAAAACTTCCTTCTTTAACCTGTAGTTTGAAAAATCTCTAAGATAAGGATCATCTAAAAGGATCTTTTCTTTATCCTCAAGAACCATAGAAAAAATTTCTTTATCTCTATAAATTGATGCTATTCTAAACTCAATATCTCCATGCTGTTTTGTTCCAATAATTTCTCCAACACCTCTTATATAAGCATCCTTTTCGCTTAATTCAAAACCATTAGTTGTTTGGCATAATGCTTTTATTCTTTCATAAGCATCACCACTTCTAACATCGCTTATAAGAAAACAATATCCATCATTTCTTCCTCTTCCAACTCTTCCTCTCAACTGATGAAGTGATGCGATGCCAAATCTTTCAGCATTTTCTATTATCATTACAGTTGCATTTGGGACATCAATACCAACCTCAATTACAGGTGTAGCACATAAAACTTTAATATCACCATTAGCAAACTCTTGCATTATTGATTGTTTTTCTTTTGAACTCATAGATCCGTGAATAAATGAAACTTTATTTGGAGCAAAAATATCTTTTATTCTTTCATATTCTTTTAAAAGTGATTTAATTTCTTTTTTTGAACTTTCTTCTATCACAGGAAAAACTATATAAACCTGAAAACCTTTTTCAATCTGTTTTTTTGCTTCATCAAAAGCTGTTTTTTCATCAGTATGAAAAGTCATTATCTTGCCTTTTCCTGGAGGCATATCAGTTAAAACCGATAAATCAAGATCTCCATAAAGTGCAAGAAAAAGTGTCCTTGGTATCGGAGTTGAAGTCATAACTAAAATATCAACCCTATCACCTTTTTTTCTAACAGTTGCACGCTGTCTAACACCAAATCTATGTTGTTCATCTATAATGACAAGTGCAAGATTTTTAAACCTTACATTTTCTTCCATAAGTGAATGAGTTCCAACAATTATATCAATCTCACCATTTATAAGCCCTTCTAAAATTTCTTGTTTTTTCTTTTTTGGTGTTCCTGATGTAAGAACCTGAAATTTGAGATTAAGCCCATATAAAAATTTTTTAAAAGTAATATAATGCTGTTCTGCAAGTATTTCTGTTGGAGCTATAAAACATGCTTGATAATTATTTTCCACAGCAAGAAGGCAAGCGCTTATCGCAACAACTGTCTTACCACTTCCAACATCACCACACAAAAGCCTTGCCATTGGATAGAGGGATCTCATATCCTTAAAAATTTCATTTATTGCTTTTTTTTGCGATGAAGTAAATTCAAAACCCATATTATTTTTAAAAGGAGTTAAAAGTGTTCTTTTTATTTCATAGGTTCTTTTTTTAATTATTTCTCTTGTCTGTCTTTTTTTAATACCCCAAGCAATCCCCATAAGAAACAACTCTTCATATATAAATCTATCCCTTGATTTTTTAAGTGTTTCAATATCTTTTGGAAAATGAATATTCACAAATGCATTATATCTATCAAAAAGATTTCTTTTTTTCATTATGTAATCTGGTATTATTTCATAAACTGCTTCTTCTTTTAGATTTGAAAGAGCATTATAGATTATTCTTCTAAATGTTCTAATATCAATCCCTGATGTAAGAGAATATATTGGAACTATTCTATTAAAATTTATAGACAGATCTTCATCTCCATCAAAATAAATCTCATCCACATTTATCTGTGATCTAAAAAAATTGCTTTCAATTCTTCCCACAACATAAACCTTTATTCCTTTTCTAATCTTTTTTTTAATAGGCATAAAAACATCGAAATTTCTTTTATAGTTTTTAAATATATTTGCTTCATATTCCTTATTTTCATCCCTAAAAAATATCTTAAATATTTTCAAACTTGATGATGTTTGAATCTCATAAAAATCAAAAACATCACCACTAGCTACATCAACATCATCAATCTCTGGTATTTTTTTTTCTTTTATAAGCCTTCTGTCTTGATATGATCTTGGAAAATAAAAAAGAAGATCCCAAATATTTTTTATATCAAGTTTAGCAAGAATTTCACTCCTTTTAGGTCCAACTCCTTTTATGTATTTAACATCATCTTTAAGAAACATTTATTTTTTGATTATGGAAGGAATTATATTTTTAAGATCCTCAATATTTGGATCAATAACCTTTATCTCTTTTTTAATCAAATCTTCAATAGGTGATATGTCTTTAAGTCCACTTCCGGTAATTAAAAGAAGAACATTATCACCTTTCTCAACCTTTTTTTCATTTTTTGCTTTTTTTAATGCAGCATAAACCGCTGCTGCTGAAGGCTCAGCAAATATACCAGTTTTTGATGCAAATTCTTTTGTTGCTGTTTTAACCTCTTTGTCAGTAACATTAATTGCAAAACCGCCTGATTCTTTTATTGCAAGAAGAGCAGCAAAACCATCTTTTGGAGATTTAACTGATATACTATCACATATTGTTTTTCCGCTTACAATAGGAATTGTTTCAAGATTCTCAGTAAATGCTTTGTATATCGAATTTGATTCTTCACTTTGAACAGCAATAATCTTTGGAAGTTTATCTATGAAACCTATTTTTTTGAATTCAAGAAAACCTTTCCATATCCCACTAATTATATTTCCATCACCAACAGGAACAAATATCTTATCCGGAACCTCCCACTCAAGTTGCTCACATATCTCAAATGCCGCTGTTTTTTTGCCCTCTCTTGTATAAGGATTATAACCAGTTGATCCGTTATACCAACCAAATGTTTCACATGCTTCAATACAAACTTCAAAAGCATCATCATATGTCCCTCTAACAGATATAACACTTGCTCCATATGCAGCTAATTGTGCTATTTTTGCTTTTGGAGCAGTTGAAGGAACAAATATTATAGCTTTAATTCCAAGCGATGCTGTTATTGCTGCAAGAGAGGAAGCAGCATTTCCTCTTGAAGCTATTGCAATTATTCTGTTTTCTTCATCAAGCGTTTCAATTGCTCTTTTTACAACAACATTTGTTGCTCTGTCTTTGAAAGAAGCAGTTGGATTTATAGTATCATCCTTGATATAAACCATTTCTAATTCAAGTTCATCACTTAATCTTTCATTTTTATAAAGAGGTGTAAAACCAACTTTTAATGGTGAAATTCCTTTAAGATCCTCTACAGGCAAAATATCAAAATATCTCCACATATCATAATGAGTATTTGCTTTCAATTCTTCATAATTAAGCCTTTTTTTTATAAGGTTATAATCATATATAACCTCAAGATTACCACCACAAGAGTTACAAACATACTTAGCTTGATTTATATTATGCTCTTTACCACACATAATACATTTTAAAAAAAGAACCTTTTTCATAATCTTTCTCCTATGGAATTACAGTAGTACCTCTCTCCCCCCTAAGTGTCTCTTCAAAAAACTCTGTTTTAGTTATATATACTTTTGATCCGCCATTTCTTATAAACTCAATAGATGCCTTAACTTTTGGTCCCATACTTCCACTAGGAAACTGCTCTGGAATATCATTATAAAGTTTTTCAAGCTCTCCAAGACTTATTACTCTAATATCTTTTTGATTTGGTTTCTGATAATTCAACTTTATTCCATCCTCTCCTGTAAAAATTGTAAGAGTAACTTCTATATCCTCCCCTCTTTCTTTTGCTCGCCTATAAAGAAGGCTTCCTAAAAGAGCACTTGCAAGATCTTTATCTATTACAGCTTCAATACCAGTATAAATTTTAAGTGGTTTCTTTGATGAATCATATTTTCTTCTATACTCCACACCATAATTACACCTATAAATTTCATATCCATTTTCAATAACTGGGCTTACTTCTTTTACAGGTATTCCTCCACCACCAACAGTTATTGGTATAATCCTTTTCTCTATAAAAGACTCAATTGCATCTATCTCAACTATATCTATTGGTTTTGGAGAAGGGACAACTCTTCTCCATATCTCTTCTCCTTTATCATCCTTTTTATAAAGTTTCATTATCCACCCTTCTTTTTTCATTCTTTCCTCAGCCTCTTTTTTTGTATATGATGGACCAATATATTTCGAAGGATTTTTAAAATCAGGATCATCAGGATTTACTACAACTTGTGTTATCACTCCGCAAACTATATTATCTATACCTCTTATATTAAGCTCATTGTTTAATTGAGCAATCATATAAGCCATTGATCCTTGTGTATCAGCAACACAAACATCAAGTGGAAGTGGAAAAAGAAAATTTCTTGAGTACTCAGATCTTAAAAGAGCATTTCCAACTTGAGGTCCATTACCATGAGTTATTACATAATAATCCTCAGGATGCTTTTCAAAAATATCAGCAACATTTTTTACAGTTCTTGCAGTTCTTTCCCATTGCATAGGGATATCAGGATTTATAGGTTTTCCATCTTTATCTTTAATCCCAATGGGTGAAACCTCATTTCCACCGAATGCAAATATTCTTATTGTTTTCTTTTTCATAAACACCTCTATAATTAAAAATTATATGCTTAAAATCTTCCATCAATAATAGAGCAGAGCACGTATTGTATAAATTATACAAAATTTAGTATAATTTATTTAATTGTAAAATAGAGTTAAAGGAGGTGAAAAATGCTTTACAGATACATACCATTCATTATAGGAGGACTTTTATTATCTTCCTGTGTAAAAAAACAAATTAAGCAAAACTCACTTTCTTCTGATCAGATATCTCAAGTATCCGTAGCAAATGTCTCAACCCAGAGTTTTAAAACAGAAAATCTTTTAGATGAAACAGGGGGTGAAGCAAATGTAAGACAAGAAAGAGAAATATCACTTGAGACGGTTTATTTTGATTTTGATAAATATGATCTTTCAAATGAAGCAAAAGAAAAACTTTCTGCAAATGCAAAGAAGATTATAGAAAATAAATACTCTGTAACAATAGAAGGGCATTGTGATGAAAGAGGAACAAATCACTACAATCTTTCACTTGGACAAAAGAGAGCAAATGTTGTTAAGGATTACTATATAAGATTAGGTGTTCCAGAAAATAAAATTGCAACAATATCATATGGAGAAGAAAAACCGGTATGTTTTGAACATAATGAAAAATGCTGGTCAAAAAACAGAAGGGCTGAAACAAAAGTAAGCAAATGAAAAAAATATATATAACACCTTTTATATTAATTCTTTCATCTTGTATGGCAACCCAGCAAGATATGATAATACTTCAAAGCCAAATTGACGATCTAAACACAAATATATATAACCTTAAAAAAAATCAAGCAGATCTTTATTTAAAAATTGATGAATTAAACAGAAACTTATCCTCATTTACAGAAAACTCAAAAGATCTAAATATTGAGATGTCACAACTTTCTCATAAAATAGATGATTATATAAACTTAACTTATAAGAAAATAAATACAGTAACAAAGATAGTTGATCAAAAAATTGAACAAAAAAATAAAGATGAAAAAGAAAATGAGTATTTCAAAGAAACAATGACATTTTATAAATCTCTCTCACTATATACATCAAAAAAATACGAACTTGCAAAAGAACAATTAAAGGAGTATATTACAAAATTTCCTAAAGGTGAAAATATAGATCTTGCGCATTTTTATATGGCAGAAACATTATATGAACTAAAAGATTTTAAAGAAGCAGCAATATTTTACTCAAAGATTATGGTCAATTTTTCATCATTTTCCAAAATGGATTATGTAAAACTAAAGTATGCAAAATCACTTCTTCAATTAAATGATTCTAAAAAAACTGATGAAGCATTAACTTATCTTTACTCAATATTAAAAGAGAATCCTAATTCTGATGAAGCAAAAATAGCAAATGAAATAATATTATTCCACAAAAAAAATCAAAAAAACTCTATACCCAAACATAAAAAATAATGTGGTTTCTTTTCTTAATTAATTTTTCCCTATCCATATTTTCACAAAATACAGAAATATACATTGGTGTTGAAAAAAAGGTTTCTATAGAAAACATAATAATAAAAGATTTTAAAGCAAAAACAACTGATACAATTTCTATAGAAAAAGCAAATGAAATAAAAGAAATTGTAAGAAGCGATCTTCTTTTTTCAAGATACTTTAAAGTCATAGAAATAGAAGAAGATATAAAAAGTGAGGAAAATTTGTATTATCTATCTAAAGCCGGTAATTATATTCTTTCAGCAGATATTGAAGTAGTAGGTTTTCAAATAAATATTGTCGCATCACTTTTTAAAATATCAGAAAAAAAACACATATTTAAAAAGATTTATTCCGCAGATATAAATTCGATTAGAAGATTAGCTCATACATTGAGCGATGATATAGTTGAAAATTTAGTTAATGTGAAAGGCATTGCAACAAGTAGAATTGTTTTTTCAAATGATTCAACTGGATACAAGGAAATATACATGATAGATTATGATGGAGAAAATCTAAAACAACTAACCAATCATAAAAGTATCTCTATTGTGCCAAGATGGTCAAATGATGGAACAAAAATATTTTATACCTCATATAGATATGGGAATCCTGACCTTTTTGTAATAGATTTTACTGAAGGAAAAATAAAATTATTTTCGAAATTTCAAGGATTAAATATTGCTGGTGGAACATCACCTGATAATTCAAAAATAATACTTACAATGTCAATAGGAAAAGATCCATCTATATATACAATTGAAATTCAATCAAAAGAAATTCAAAATCTCATATCAAACTTTGGTGTATGTGCATCACCAACGTTTTCTCCTGATGGAAAAGAAGTTGCTTTTATAAGTGATAGACCAGGAAATCCTCAACTCTATATTTATAATCTTGAAACAAAAACATACAGAAAACTTACAAATTTTTATTGGGCTGATTCTCCAAACTGGTCAAACTCAGGTAAATGGATTGTTTTTTCAGGAAGAGAAACAAAAAATGAAAAACTAAATATTTTCATAACTGATCCAACAACTTCAAGAATCATACGTCTTACAAGAAATGAAGGAGACAATGAAGATCCAAGTTTCTCTCTTGACTCCAGATTTATAGCATTTATATCAACAAGAAATGGAAAAAGAGATATTTATATAATGGATATAGATGGTTCAGCTCCTCATCTTCTATCACAAAAAATAAAAGGAAACTCATATACTCCAATGTGGAGTAGATAAGGACTAAAACGTGAGAAATGTGAGAATCGTAAAAAATGTTAGATTATGAATTATGAATGATGAATTATGAAGTAGGGATTTGGGATGGAGATTGAAAATTAGGGGTTATGAATTATAAATTTTGGATGTTGAATTATGAATTGTAGGGCAAACCTTTAGGTTTGCAAATAAAGTATAAATCCCTCTGCCCTATAAAAAAATCTCTCTTTCTCCTTCTTTTGTAACCCGAACTAACTAACTTTTATAGGATAACTATAAAATTTTTAAAAAGTAATTTAAAAAAAAATTTATTTTAATGCTTATATCCCATTGGGGAATAAGTAAAAATATGTGTAATTTAATTTATTTACCTAAATTTTCATTAAGTTTTATACACTACACCTAACTTCTTTAAAATCTCTTTACCTTTGGGTTCCAATGGCACCCATAAATCCCAACCATCTTTACTACTTTTATCTACCAATCTCACTTTGTA
>Ga0308396_1000072_pt1 | contig 72797 bp, 85 predicted proteins | sample Hotspr2SamplePe2_FD_202359 | JGI IMG/M metagenome (GOLD analysis project Ga0308396, IMG submission 202359) | Hot spring phototrophic mat microbial communities from Mushroom Spring, Yellowstone National Park, Wyoming, United States - 20050930_Pe2 ... | reverse complement strand
GTGGATTCAGGCATGGGCCTATAGTAATAGCTTGAGCGAGGAATACAGGCAAGCTCACATTGCCTCGCAATGCTTAAACAATCTTCCATGGTTATAAATCCTTTCCTCTCTTTAACGGAAAGGTGTTCAATTTTTTTTGAAGCCAGTCTTTTTCCATCTCCAGCTGACCTATCTTCTTGAGCAATGCTTCTCTCTCTTCTCCATAGGCCTTTTCCTTATTGCTATTCCCCTTTGAAAATATATGGGGTAGCTGATCAAGAAAATACCTCTTCCAGGTGGTAATCTGATTAGGATGAACTCCATACTCAGATGCTATCTCTGCTGTTGTCTTCTTATCCCGGATGGCTTCAAGCACAACTTGAACCTTCAACGCCGCGTCAAGTTTTTTCCTCATTTTCCTCATCTCGCCTCCTCCCTCTGTTTTATTATATGCCACCCTGAATCAGAGGTGAACCAAACTAAAGGGGTTGTCCAGGATTTGGGGGGAATTATACAATGAAAGATTCACTGTTCGAGGAGAAGGACACCCCTTGGTGCGTCCACTCCTGAAGAGTGATTACATGATGCATCTCCCCTTCGTTCCCTTGCCGATTGGTATGGGGAAGAAAAAGACTCTTCCACTTATTCTCTTGCGATTGGCACTCTTTCCATCCCCTCTGCATCTTTCGGTGCAAGGATGTGTTACCCTTTCACCGTCCCAGAGCCTTGATTCTCCTTTTTGCAATATCAACGTAAATGGATTGTTCCGATGCGGCATGCTGAACAAAGAACAGATAAGAATTAACCGCTTCTTCTCTCTGGCCAAGGTGTTCCAGGGCCAGCGCCTTATTATAGTACACTATGACAAAATCCGAACTCATTGGTGTTACCCTGTCGTAATCATTCACGGCTTCACTATAAAGACCCTTCCTGTAGTAGGCGTCACCACGCATTTTGTATGCTTCCGCATATTCAGGGTTAATGAGAATTGCCTTGCTGTACTCGGAGATGGCCTCGTCGTAAAGACCTTTTGCATAGTAATCGTTTCCCCGAGAAAAGTACGTCTCGGCTTCTGTGGCGAGCCCGGCGGATGCTAAACTAAAACCACTCAAAAGAAGGGACACACAAAAGCAAAAAATGGCGATACGAAATTCTTTCATTATAGACCCTCCTTGATACGAAGACTGGAGACATTATATCACCTACGAATAGACTTCAATTTGATGGCCAGGAGGACGCTCTGTAGATAACTTTGAGCTTCTCGCATGGAAGCTAAAGGGGTTTTCCCACAAGAGCCTGCCTCCACAGGAACACACCCTGTCAAGGCCAACGGACTCCAGGAAAGTAAGAGAAAAAAGCAGAGAAGAGAGAATAGCGCAAAGCCACGAAAAAGACGCTTTTTAATTCCCTGGCGCGCCCGGAGGGATTTGAACCCCCAACCTACGGATCCGTAGTCCGTTGCTCTATCCATTGAGCCACGGGCGCACCAAAAGCAAGTATATTGTATAATCTTACCGACGGAGTGTCAACCGCAATCCCTACCCCTTACCCTCCACTTTCCAAATGGAAATGCCTACAGATTCCGCACTTCAAAAGAACAGGCTATATAAGTTTCCAGGAGTTACTCCAGCTCCATCTCCGCGACTGACTGTACGATACGGTGAGGACGGTAGGGGAAACGGCGGATATCTTCTATCTTTGTAACCCCGGTGAGAACGAGAATCGTTTCAAGACCGGATTCTAAGCCCACCTTAATATCGGTATCCATGCGGTCACCGATCATCACCGCATTTTCAGAGTGCTCTTCGATGTAACGGAGCGCCGCACGGAGAATCAGAGGATTGGGCTTTCCCACGAAGTATGGAGAGTATCCGGAAGCTTTCTCCAAAAGCGATGCTACAGCCCCACAGGCAGGGACGATGCCACCCTCTCCGGGACCAGAGGGGTCGGGGTTGGTAGCGATAAAGGGAACCCCCGACATGATGAGCTGACAGGCTCGGACAATTTTATCATAAGGATACGATTCCATCTCCCCCAAAATCACAAAATCGGGGCGATAGTCGGTGAAAGAATATCCCACCTCATTCAGAGCCTGATAGAGGCCTGTACCTCCCAGGACAAAAGCCGAACCCCCAGGTTTCTGGGAACTAACAAAATGAGCTGTGGCCATGGCGCTACTGAAAAAATGTTTAGCGTCGATTTCTATCCCCACCCGGCTCATCCGGTGTTGCAGGTCAAGGGGTGTGTAGCGAGAATTATTGGTTAATACAAGAAACTTATAGCCATTGCTCTGGAGACGTTCGAGGAATTCTTTCGCCCCAGGAATAGCGCGATCGCCATATAGAAGAACGCCATCCATATCAATGAGAAAAGCCTTTTTCGCCATACTTATCCTATTATAATTACTTGGCAATGGCTTGCCAAGTTGGTTTGCTCTCTCCGGTTCTCTTATTTCATTAATTTTTATACATAATCTCAGAGACCAACGAAGCGAAACCCGGGGTGATCTTTGTCCGTATAATCGAGATGGGGGTGATCTTGGTGAAAAGATTATTTTTAGGAATACTGGTTGTGAGTGTTGTAGTAAGCCTTTTAGGTTGTGGCATATCACTAACGGATAACCAACCATTGATGGAAATAGTAGGAACAGTTCGCTGGGTCGAGCTTGAAGGAGGTTTCTTTGGGATTGTGGCCGACGATAATACCCGCTATGAACCCTTAAACCTTCCCGAAGCGTATCAGCAAGACGGATTGCAAGTGTGTCTTTCTGCTCGAATCCGGAATGATTATGCCAGTATCTTCATGTGGGGTACCATCATCGAAATTCTGGACATCCAGAGCCTCGATTAATCTCTCAAGAATCGCGATAGTTCCAACGGGAAGCGCTGATCGAAATCAGAATTTAAAGCAAGAAGTATGCCTCCATGTCCCCTACCGGGCACAAGCAAGAACCTAACCTGGTTGCCTTTTTCACGGAGAACCTGATAGAGTCTTTCGGTCTGGGAAGGAGGAGTTAATTCATCTTTTTCTCCCACCATGAGGAGAAATCGAAAAGGAGTTTTCCCCACCCGATACACAGGCGAAAAACGATACAGGTTTTTCTTTCCCTCGAAAAGGTTAAGAAAAAAGAACTCTACCACATCCTCCCACCTGATATCAAGGGTACCTTGATAAGCCGGGAGGTCGTAAGGACCGCTGAGCAGGAGAACTTTCTGGACAGCTTTATAGAGAAGAGGGGGTAAGGCACCCTCTCCCACGGTGAGGAGAGCCACAAGGTGGGCGCCAGCGGAATGTCCCCCGAGTACGAGCCGTCTCGGGTCCCCACCGTATCCTTCGATGTGTTCATATACCCAGGTCAACGCTGCTACAAGGTCTCTGGTCATTCCCGAAATCGAGACTTCAGGATAAACTCGGTAATCGATGCTGACCCAGATATATCGATTCAGGGCAATTTCTTTGCCAAGCTGAGCATAAAGAAGTTCATCTTTACTTCCTCCGATCCAGGTTCCTCCATGGACAAAAACAAAAACCGGAAGTTTTTCCCCTTTGCGAATCGAGAGGGGAACCAATACATCCAAAACCTGGTTTTTCTTTTTCCCGTAGCTTACATCTTTATAGAGAACGCCCTGAGCATATTGTGCCAACGTCTCTGCAGGCATAAAGACCCTTTTCCCCTCCTTCTTTGGCCGGGGAAGACCGAAATAATCGCACAGTTGAACTTTAATCTGCTCGTTTTCCTGATACGAAAAGGAAAAGCGCTCTTTCAGTTCATTGGCCAGGTGCTCTCCAGCATTCTCCAGCGAGACGTAACTGAAGAGGAGCAAAAACAGGATCAGAATTGCGCTACTTCTCAAGAACATTTCTTTCCCACACCTCCCATCAACTACTATAGCGCATCTTTTAAAAAATTTTGAAATCTGGGAGGAAAAACTCATTGTTTTTTTCCTTTTCAACCTATAATCATCTTCAATAACGCATTCCTAAGGAGGAAGAACCGGTGAAAGAAGGAACCGAGGAACATCCGGTTTCATTCAAGAACGGAAATAAAAGGTTACGCTCGTTAGGACCACTCCCTTCCCTTGAAGAATATGTACGCCCTGATTGGTGGAAATATCTCTTCAACTCTCTTTACCTCAAGACTGATGCCGATGTTATTGAAGACCAGAACATCACCAGGAGAGAAGTTGATTTCTTTGTTGCCGCCCTTCACCTATCTCCCGAAGACGCTATTTTGGATCTTTGCTGTGGACAGGGAAGGCATTCTCTGGAACTTGCTCGGCGGGGTTTTCAAAAAATTTGTGCTCTGGACCGATCTCATTATCTTATTCAAAGAGCCCGTTATCAGGCCAAAAAAGAAGGGTTGAATATCCAGTTTAAAGAAGGAGACGCTCGAAAGCTTCCCTATCCCTCTGATAACTTCGACACGGTACTCATTCTGGGTAATAGCTTCGGATACTTCGAGAGCATCCAGGATGATCTGCAGGTCCTCCGGGAAGTTCAGCGGGTCCTCAAGCCGGGTGGAAAAATTTTTATTGACGTAGCCGACGGAGAATATTTGAAAAGCCATTTTCAGCCTCGTTCCTGGGAGTGGATTGGGAAAAAACAATTCGTTCTCCGGGAACGTTCCCTTTCCTCCGATGGCCAGCGTTTAATCTCCCGAGAAATTATCACCCACGTGGAAAACGGAGTCATCGCCGATCAGTTTTATGCCGAACGTCTCTACTCGAGAGATGACCTCTGCAGGTTACTGGAAGAGTGCGGGTTTCGGGATGTAGACTATCATGGGACCCACCATTCCGAATCCACCCGCTGTCAGGATCTCGGGATGATGGAAAGAAGGATCTTCCTCAGTGCTCGAACGCACAAATCTACCACTACAAATTCTATCAAACCCTCAAAAGCAAAGTTAAAAGTCGTTGTCCTTCTTGGGGATCCACACCAACCCGACCCCATTAAACCAAACACCATCTTTGATGAAGATGATCTATACACCGTTCAGAGTCTCAAGGAAGCTCTCGGCAGTCTTTCTGACTACACCTTCATTTACCTCGATAGGCATGCTACACTGGTGCACGACCTTTTGAGGCTTCGAGGGAAAGTCGATCTCGTATTCAATCTCTGCGATGAAGGATTTGGTAATGACGCCCGGAAGGAACTCCACATTCCTGCACTCCTTGAGGTTCTGGGTTTCTCCTACACCGGTTCTTCTCCCCAGTGCCTCGCCTACTGTTACGATAAATCGCTGGTTCGGGGCATAGCCAAGGAAATGGATATTCCGGTTCCCCGGGCTTTTCTTATCAAGTCCGACGACTTCACCTTCAATCTTCCTTTTGGCTTCCCGGTTATCTTGAAGCCTAATTTTGGAGACTCAAGCTTCGGTATCACCCAGAAGAGTGTAGCCACGAACATGGACGATTTTGTAGAAGCGGTTTCGGAAATTCGAAGAAAGTTCGGCTATGATAAACCAATCCTGGTAGAAGAATTCCTTACCGGCAAAGACCTGAGTCTGGGAATTATCGGGAATCCTCCTGAATCGTATCAAATTCTCCCTATCACCGAGGAAGACTATAGTGCCCTCGCTCCAGGATTACCACCCATCTGTGGGTATGAAGCCAAGTGGCTCCCCGATTCCCCTTACAGTCAGGTTAAATCCATCCCTTGCACCTTAGCGGAAGAAACCGAAAAAAGGATCATCGAGAGCTCTCTGAAACTCTTCGAACGCTTAGAATGCCGGGACTATGCTCGTTTCGACTGGCGCCTGGATAGTAGCGGACACCCGTACCTCTTAGAAGTGAATCCCAATCCCGGCTGGTGCTGGGATGGACACCTGGCAAAAATGGCCTCCTTTGCAGGATTGTCCTATCGGGAAATGCTCCATGCCATTCTCAAGGCCAGTCTCCAGAGATTAGAAAAGGAAGGCCCTCATTAGACAAATTGTAGCATACGTTCGATGCTTCGGCGGGCCTTTTCCATAACAGAATCCGGAAGTTCAACCCGGTATTCCATCGATTCTAAGGACCACAGCACTTTTTCGAGATTGATCTTCTTCATGTTTATGCAAACCGCCCCGCTGACCGGGTAAAAGGACTTTGCAGGATTTTCTCTTCTCAGGCGGTGCAATATCCCTATTTCGGTCCCGATGATAAACTCTAAAGAAGGCGAATCCTTAACATACCGGCACATCCCCTCGGTAGAAAGAACTCTATCGGCCAGGGCGATTACCTCATCCCGGCACTCGGGGTGCACGAGCACCTCGGCCCGGGGATGGTATTTTTTGAGTACCAGGATTTCTTCTTTTCTCATATCAGCATGGACCGGACAGTAACCAGGCCAGGTAATGAATTCTCTTCCGGTTTGGGAAGACACGTAACCAGCCAGGTGTTGATCGGGAACAAAGATGATCTCTGGGGCATCCTTTAACCCTTCCCGTACCACCTTGGTGGCGTTAGCCGAAGTGCAGCAGTAATCGCATTCCGCTTTGACCGCTGCCGGAGTATTGACATAGCAGAGAACCGTAGCCTGAGGATGAAGACTTTTCAGATCTTTCAGTTGTGGTGCGGTAATCATATCGGCCATAGGACAACCGGCCTCTTTTTCCGGGATCAAAACCACCTTACGAGGAGAAAGGATCTTGGCGGTCTCGGCCATAAAGAAGACTCCACAGAAAACGATTACCTCTGCTTCGGTACGGCTGGCCATCATACTCAAACCTAGAGAATCACCCACAAAATCGGCTATATCCTGCACCTCAGGTAACTGATAGTTGTGGGCTAAAATCAGGGCTTTTTTCTCTTTTTTGAGTTTCAGGATACCATTCCGTAAATCGTCCATGGTTCACCTCTCTTCTTTCAAAACCTCCGTAATGATTCCCCCTCCCAGGACGGTATCATCATCATAGAAAACCACCGACTGTCCGGGGGTAATCATCTCGACTTCCTCTTCAAAAATTACCCGAACCCTCTGGGGATCCAGTAGCTCCACCGAGCACGGTCGCTCCCTCTGAAGATAGCGTACCTGGGCAAAAAGTCTTCCCGGAAAGGTATCCGAAAGAAAATTACAGGAAGAAGCCACAAGACCCCGGGCTTTTAAGTCCTTTCGCTCTCCCACCACCACTTCATTCCGCTCTGGATTAATGGTAAGCACATAGAGAGGTTGGGTTCCGCTCACCCCGAGCCCCTTTCGCTGGCCGATGGTGTACCGGAAGTACCCCTGATGTCTCCCCAGGGCTTGCCCATCCTGCGTTACAATAAAACCAGAAAAATCGCCTTCTAACCTCTGGGTCAAAAATTCCCGGTAACCGCCCCGGGGAAGAAAACAGATGTCCTGGCTCTGAGGTTTCTCGGCCACCGGTAATCGAGCCCGAACGGCAAGTTCTCGAACCTCTTGCTTGGTGAACTCCGCCAGGGGAAAAAGGATGAAAGGAAGCATCTCCCGTGAAACGGCGTAGAGAAAGTACGTCTGGTCTTTTTTGCGATCTCGAGGTCTTTTCAAGAAATATTCTTCTCCCCTTTTTTCAATCCGGGCATAGTGTCCGGTGGCGAGAAAGTCAAATCCTGCACTCCGTGTATAGGCAAGAAGCTTTCCGAATTTAATATACCGGTTACACACCACGCAAGGATTGGGAGTCCTTCCCTGACGGTATTGACGCACAAAATCCCCAATGACCACTTCCTGGAAATCCCGAGAGAAATCAAGAACATAATGGGGAATACCCAGCGCCTGGCAGACCGAAGCTGCGTCCCCAGAAACCTCCTCTCCGGTCTTCACCCCCAAAACCATGGTCACTCCGGCAACGTCGAATCCTTCTTCCAAAAGACGCAGGGCGGCGACTGAGGAGTCCACCCCCCCACTCATAGCGACGAGAACCCTCTTTCTCATGGGTTAAACATCGATAGATACCGTTCCCCGGTATCAGGGAGAACCACCACGATGAGTTTCCCCCGATTCTCTTCCCTTCTGGCTACCTCCACCGCTCCCCATAGCGCTGCTCCGGAGGAAATGCCGGCCAGAATTCCTTCCTCTTTTGCCAGGCACTCGGCCATAGCAAAGGCATCCTCATCGCTCACCGGGATAATCTCATCGAGAAGCTCGCGTCGCAGGACTTCAGGTACAAACCCAGCTCCGATCCCCTGAATCCGATGCTGGCCCGGTGTCCCCCCGGAAAGGACCGGTGAACGGAGCGGCTCCACCGCTACCGCTTTAAAAGCTGGTTTTTTCTCTTTAATGACCTGAGCTACCCCGGTGATCGTTCCTCCTGTCCCTACTCCAGCAACCAGGATATCCACTTTTCCATCGGTATCATTCCAGATTTCCTGGGCGGTGGTTTCCCGGTGAACTTTAGGATTGGCGGGGTTTTTGAATTGCTGGGGCATAAAGGCTCCGGGATGTTCGGCAAGGATTTCCTCGGCCTTTTTCACCGCTCCTCGCATCCCCTCCTGAGCGGGAGTTAAGACGATTTCTGCCCCGAAACGGCTCAAAATTTTGCGCCGTTCCACCGAAACGCTCTCCGGCATGGTAAGGAGCAGTCGATACCCACGCTGGGCACAAACAAAAGCCAGACCAATACCAGTATTGCCGCTGGTGGGTTCCACCACCAGGGAACCAGGGCGCAGAATTCCCCGGGATTCTGCATCGACAATCATGGAAAGGGCGATTCTGTCCTTCACGCTCCCACAGGGGTTAAAAAATTCGAGCTTGGCGACAATTTCCCCCGGCAGCCCTCTACCAATCTTCCTCAAGCGTACCAGGGGGGTTTTCCCAATCAACTGGGTAATATCATCGGCTATTTTCATAATTCACAGCTCCTTTACAGAAGTAAAACTTGAAAAAGATTTTCCCCCACAAAAGGCAACACACCGGACCCCTTTCGTTTTAAAAACCGCAGCTCCACGCCTCTCAAAGCATTCGTTCCTTTACCATTTCTTCCTTCATTTTTTCCACACAGCACTTCTCCCGGTAGCTTGCACTCTCGATCCGAATAGGGACGAGTCGCTCTTCAAAACGCACATAGTGAGCAAGTAACGACGCTGCTTCCTGGAGAACGCTTCTGTCGCCCTCCCCTCTTCCCAGAGCCAGCGGTCCCTTCCCGTTTTCAGGAAGGAAGAGCACATCACCATCAGCAAACATTTCCTGAAGTTTCTGGTTCTCCTCTGCATCTCTTCCCACGATGAGCTTGAAGGACGGGCTGAGACGAAAATGCCTCCCAACCTTGAGGAGTCTCACTTCCTGGAAAGTAAGGTTTTGCCCGTTTTGCAGAAGATCCTGTAATCTTCTTGCGAAATTCGGCTCGGTCAAAAGACACCCCCCCGCAGGGAGGGAAAAAGACCGTATCCCCCAGCGTCTGGCGAGTTCCAGCTGTCTTTTCCTTCCCCGACCGGAAAGGTCCAGGAGTTGCTCTCTTTTCACCCAGCCCTCTTTTTCGGGAACTGTTTCGGGAAGGAGCTTGGCCGAAAGAGGGCGCAGAAGCAACCCCTCAAGACCGCTCTGTTTTTCGATGAGCCGCAGGGTGTTTTTCATCTGTGATTTGGGACGCTGCCCCAGAACTTCACCGGTAAAAACAAACGAAGCTCCCCATTCCTCCATGAAAATTCTGGCCCGATGAAGCATCCAGATTTTACAGTCGATGCATGGATTCATGTTCTCCCCATACCCATAACGGGGATTCTGGACAATCGAAAGGTAACTCTCGTCCACCTCTATCTCCCGGTAATCCACCCCCAATTCTTTAACCAACCGCCTGGCCTGGTTATCCTTTCCCCAGAAAGGACTTAAAAAGCGGAGGGTAATCACCTCAATGCCCTGTTGCTTCATCAGGGAAACCGCCAGAGCACTATCAAGACCTCCTGAAATAAGACCAATCGCCCGCATTTTATAACCCTCAAATGGAATATTCAACCTGGCCCTCCTCCATCCGCATTCTAACCAAATCTTCCAGGGTAAGTTCTTCCAGAGCCTCGACCATTTTCTCCCTAACTCTCTGCCAGACTTTCCTTGCTATACAAAAAGATACTCTGCTGCACGATGTATTCTCGGCCAGACAATCGACCGGTAAAAGTCCTCCCTCCAGGGTTTCCACTACCTCCCGTACCGTGATCTTTGAAGGATGACGCGAGAGCCGATACCCCCCTCCTGAACCCCGACGAGAAGTGATAAGTCCCCTGGACTTAAGAGGAATGATGATCTGTGTCAGGTACTTTTCAGATATACCCTCTTTATCGGCCACTTCTTTCAGCAAAAGGAGATCTTCCTTCTCATAAAAGAGCGCCAGTTGAATCATTAATCGTAAACCATAACGAGAACGCGTGGAAAAACGAATCTCTTTTTCCTCCCAAATTTTATAAATTCAATCATTTTAGTAGTATTTTAAGGAAGAAGGTATGCTTCGTCAAGTCCCAACGGGTATTACCAATTACCTATCGGGCGATCCGTCAAAAGAATCCGGAACTTCTTTATGAAGGAGCGGACAGAGATGACAGGATTCAACATCCAGAAGTTCTACGATTTGATAATCCGGAGAAAAAGAACGGTCAAACCACCGGATCAGCATCATCGAAAAGCACACTCCACCCAGAACTCCGAAAAGGAGGAAAATGGAAGAGTGTACAAAGAGCCGCAAAACCAAATAAACCACCAGTGCCACCACGATCGGAAAAAGGTAGAGTAAGAAAGCTACGGAAAGCGCTGTAAGATCTGGAAGTTCAACCAGCACCCTATTTCCCACCGAAGCACCGATATGGTTTTGCGCTTCCACCACGTAAAAATCACTTCTGGAATCATCAATCCAGGAAGAACTGAGGGGGCAATTCCTTTCACCGCAGGAAGTGCCTTTTTCCATTTTTACCCGGGCCGTACTTCCATCGGTTCTCATGATCACACCTATCCGGCGCATATCCATCACCCCTTCTATTATAGCGAGTTTGTCCAAAAAAGCTTCCATGAAGGACTGGCGTCTCAGAGATTTAAAAACCAAAATGGTATAATACCACCGAGGCCACGAAAGTAAACCAGGAGGAAACATCATGACTATTCCGGAAATAGGGTGTGTTTTTATAGCTCTCCTGGGACTCTTGGGAGTTGTGCTCAGCCGGAGCCTTCTTATGAAGATCGTAGGGCTGGATGTCATGAATACCGGTGTAATTAGCTTCTTTGTGGTACTCTCCTCGCGCTCTGGGAATAATGTTCCCATTCTTATCGAAGGAGTTTCTGCATATGCTCATCCTGTCCCCCAGGCCGTGATTGTCACAGCCATCGTCATCGGTTTTGCCATCCTGGCTATTTCTCTTGTTTATGCCATGATTCTCGTCCAGCGACTGCGGTCGGTAGATACAGAAAGACTTGAAAGGGAAAGCGGAGAATGACAACGTTTGTCCTCTATAACTTCTGTCTCTTTTTAAGTGCTCTCCTGGGCTTTTCCCGGAAACTTCAAAGGCCGGCACTCTGGGGGGCTGGCATCATAAATCTTATCATCGTTACCCTTCTCTGGCAGGAGAGTGGAACCACAAAATGGCTCCTCAAAAGCGGATTTGGGGTGGAACTTGTCATTGACGAACTATCCCGCCTTTTCCTTCTAACCCTGGCGGTGGTGTGGTTCGCCGTAGCAATCTCCCTGGAGAACAAAAAACAGGATGGCTTCTTTGTTTTTCTACTCCTCCTTTTTCTGGGCGCGGGAAATCTCCTCTTTATTTCTAACGACCTTTTTAATCTTTACGTTCTTTTAGAGCTCCTCACCATTCTGGTTTTCCTCTTAGCCGGAAAAACCGGAGAAACCAAACCTCTCTGGTCGGGGATGAAATATTTGCTCCTGGTCGCAAGCGCCATGAATCTCTATCTTCTTGGGGTGGGAATGGTTTTTCTGGCCGAAGGAAGTTTCGGCATTTCCTCGATAACCATCACAGGAGTTCCGGCGGGTTTCCTCATTGCCGGACTTCTGGGAAAAACCGGATTATTCCTCTTCAGTATGTGGCTGGTCGATCTCCATTCCAGTGTTTCAAGCGAGATATCGGCGCTGCTTTCCGGCATTGCAGTGAAAACCGGGCTTTACGCGCTTTTGCGTCTCCGGCCCGCTTTAGGTAACCACTTTGAAGTGGTTCCATTTTTCGCAGTCATTTCGGCAATTCTGGGGGTAATCTTTGCATTTCACGAAAAACACTATAAACGTATCCTGGCCTACAGTACCCTCTCCCAAATAGGGTATATCCTGATTGCTCCAGAGACCGGTATTTTTTATGTTTTCGCCCATGGCATTTTCAAGTCGTGGCTTTTTCTGGGAGCCGATCTCCTCCCAAATTACGATACCGGGGTACCCTCTCGATACCGATTGCCAATCTTCACCTGGTCTCTGGTTGCCCTTCCTGCTCTGTCCATTGCCGGATTCCCCTGGACCGTTGGTGGTTCTTCCAAAGAAATGCTCATTATGGGAACCACGTGGTGGCAACAACCCATTCTTTACGCGGTGAGTGTTGGAACAGCGGCAGTTTTCGCTCCGTTTTTCTTTTCCCTCCCCAAGCTGGAATGGGGAGAAATACCCAAAAACTTTCTTGGTCACGTTTTGCTGGCTTTCTTCGCGTTTTTTCCCCTCTTTGGTTGGGGGAAGAAGGCCTTCGAATCGATAGGAATACTCTTCTTAGGGGTTTTTGCAGCCCTCTTTGCCGCACGATATCGCAAACCTCTTCCCCGAATCCTGGAACGGCTCGAGAATGCCACCCTTCTCTACCTTATTCTTTTTGTACTGTGCGTGGTGATGAGCATCTATGGGTAAATGGTTTTTCTTCCTTTTAGGAATGCTCTTCTGGACGGTGCTCTCCGGGTGGCGCAGCCCCTGGCTTCTTGTCTTAGGAGCAGGGGTGAGTTTTGTGGCTATTCGCATCGTTATGCCCCACATCGATCCAGGACGAATGGTATTCTTTATATTGAAACTTCCTCTCTTCTTCCTCGAAGCGCTCCGCCAGGCCTTTACTCTTCTTGTGCGGCTCTACAATCATCCTTCACAACTTTTATGGGAGAGTACACCCACCGGCGAAGAAGAATTGTTTGAAAAAACGGTCCTTATCACTCTCACTCCCTATACTCTGGTGGTCAAAGAGGAAAAGGGAGAACTCCTCATTCATTCGATAAAGGAGGAGAAGGGACATTGATCTACTCTGGTATTTATCTCGCCATCCTCACCATCATTTTTCTCCATTTCATATTCGTTCAAGATCGCTACCAGAAACTTCTTGATGTAGCCAGCCTCTCTTCGAAAATTACCGTCCTGATATTTCTCTATGCTTTTTTTACCAAAGACATTTTTATTCTCGAAGTTTTCTTCTTTTATGCCCTTTTTAACGCTGCGGAAATGATCTTCATCGCTTATGTGCTTACCAGGAGGGATCTGGAATGATCTACCATTTTCTTTTCATCACAGGGCTCATTCTGACTGCTTATGGAAGTATAGGAATGATTTGTGCGCGGAATAACTTCCAGCGGATTCATTTTTTCGGTATCGCCGATACCTTAGGAGCAGGGCTCATCATGCTGGGAGTAGCAACAAAATGGACGGAGGCTTTTCCTCGGGTCCTTTTTGTATTTTTTCTGAGCCTCGTTACAGGGTCTATCATGGCGCATGTGTTTGCCAAATCAATATTTGAGAGGTCGAAACGATGCTGAAAATAGGTATCGTGGTTTTTATGCTGGTTACGGCGTTTTATACTGTAACTCGAAAACGTCCCCTGGAAGCAATCTTCGGCCGGACCATTCTGGGAACCCTGGCTGTAGCACTTTATGTTACCTATAAAGCCCCCGATGTAGCTCTGGCTGAAGGACTTCTGGGTGTAGCCCTTTCCACTTTTGTGTACATCACTGCCTTTAAAAGTCTGGGAAGAATCCGCATCGGTTGTTTTGCATCCCAGGATACAGTCTCTCGAGAAATTCAGGACCTTCTTGAGCAATATGCCCGGGCCAAAGGATACGAAGTAGAACTGATAAACTACCAGACAATCCAGAAAGCTATCGAAGCGCTTGAAGAAGATTACCTCGACCTCATCTATAGCACTTCTTCTCCTCCCTCTCGAGCCAACCTGGAAGTTCTCTCCATTAGAGAAAGAGTTGATGCCGTGCTGGTATTCCTCAGGAAAAGTGACCTGGTAAAATTATTTCAGGCCTTCTTGTGCGATATTGGTGAGGAAGAAGCATGAAGGGCATGTTCCGGGTCTTCCTGGCTATAGCTATGATTATCGTGGTGGGAATGTTCCTTCTTCTTTCTCAGAAACCGATGGTTTTTTCTCAGTTCGAGAGCCAGGAAATCGTAATAAAGCTCTTCGAAGAAACTCAAGCTACAAACATCGTTAGTGCGGTATATCTTTCCGCGCGACTTTACGATACCGTGTTTGAGTTTATGGTTTTCGCCGTTGCCGCCGGGGGTGTGGCTTTTTACTCCCGGTTTTTGGGGAAAGCAACGCAATTTGCCTGTCTCTCTGATCCGGCAGTAGCTATTACTCTAAAGCTCCTGGCCCTTTTTGCTTTTCTTTCCGGGGTTTATCTCGCTATCTTTGGACACCTTGCCCCTGGAGGAGGTTTTGCTGCTGGTGTTGCCGGCGGTACCGCACTGTTTCTTCTGGCCATCATCGGCAGGATTTCCACGCTGGAAAAGCAAATCGCCTCCGTCAACCGAAGTCACCTTCTGGAACAGGGGTTGGTCGCAACATTCTTATCCCTAACAATTCTTGACTTATGGGGCATTGGATTACCCCTGGGAAATCCGGGTACGGTACTGAGTGCTGGATATATACCTCTTTACAACTGCCTCATCTTTTTAAAAGTAACTCTGGGCAGCTGGAGCATCGTGTACCACTTCATTCAAAGTCGGGGAATTCTCTGACCTAATGCCTCACAAGAAGCACTAAACTGGCTACCACCAGCACCAGGGGAAAAACAATTTGCCCCGGATGAGGAATAAATCGGAAGAAATAGTGGGAAAAATTCTGGGCCAGCCAGAGAACACCAACCACAAGGAGAATCCAGGCCAGAATCTGCTGATTCCGTCTCTTTTCTTCCCCTCCTTTTCCCTCTTCTTCCTGGGGGAGATTGACGGTTTCTTCCCCAGGCCTTTCGGGAATGAGAATCCAGGCAATAAGATATGCCACAATGGCACTCCCCGCCAGGAGAATGAGAAGTACCGCTACCAGTCGCACGATGGTGGGGTCAGTATCCAGATACTCGGCGATGCCCCCGCACACCCCTCCCAGAATCCGTTCTTTTCGAGAACGGTACAATCTTTTTGACATTCCCTGCATCCCCTTTCCAGCACATACATGTGTCAAATTATAGGGCAATCCCTCCTGGTTTACAAGCAACTGTACGGGTTCATGCCAATCCGGCATCCTCCGCTACTTTTCAGGGATTGAGAAAACTACAGGCCTGCTTTTTCTAAACAGGTTGAGGAATAATTGGAGATTCAAGGGCCTTCCTTCGAGTTGCCAAAAGGGAAATGCCCAACGTACTTCCGGTGAATTCCCTCACCATCACCCCGAGCTTATGGGGAATATCCTTCAAAAAATAGATACAATTGATTATTCCGAAAGTCGGAGTCGTTCTCCAAAAAACTCCCGGGAATTATCCCAGAGAATTCGCTTGCCTATCTCCTGGGCTTCGTTCCTATTGAGGTATTTATTTTCCACCATTCTTCCGAGAACCCGGGATAAAGACTCGAGGTTGAAAAGAAAGGCACCCACTGCACCTTCCACATTCCAGGAATCACCCCCCATCATAATTCGAGAGCCTCCGGTCACCTCTACCCACTGGGCAAGGGCAAGGTCCGAAAAGGTGGGTGAAAGAAGCGGCAACCAGGTCAGGTCAAGGTGGCAGTTGGGATAAAAAAGGGCCATGGCTCCAGGTTCACCTATCCAGGGGAAACCACCATGAAGGAGGGAAATTTTGAGGGTGGGGTATTCTTCAAAAATGGGCCCCAGTCGGTAAGGAGCTCCCCGAAAATACTTTCCGGGACCGGTGTGTATCTGGATCGGGAGGTTGTATTCCAGAGCCTGGCGCAGGAAATAGTGGAAGATGAAGTTCTGAAAATTCCAGATTTCCTCAGGTGATTCCTGGTTATCCTCCCTCTCAAAAGCAATTCGAGCTTTTTCAAGAGGAGGACAGGGAAAATCAAGTCCCCGGTCGTAAGCAATGGCACACTTCAGGGCTACGATACCCAGATGTACTCCCCTCTCCACGCGCTGCTCAATCAGTGCCAGGTAATCCTCAAAGGTAAGGATTTCCTTCCCCTTTCTGATTTCCGGAGTATAGGGATTCTTCCGATCGTGGTCCCCGGCAGAGGCTGAAAATCCGAAGAGGTACGGATCGATACGGAGCACCGGGGCAAAAAAATCGCCATCAAGGTCATAATCATCCACCACCCAGTAGCGGTCGAGAACCACTTTCTGAATGTGCAGTTTACCCCGGAGCCATTCAGTGAACAGGTCTTTTCCTTCATAGGCCTTGCGAATGATCCCGCCGAGCATTTGCCAGGTTTCTTCCTGCAAAAGATCTCCAGAAAAACCGTACATAAACTGGAAGGCTTGCTGGAGATACTTGAAGAAAGCGCTAGCCCGGACTTTCTTCATTTCAGAAAGGAGAGTGGTTCGATCCCAGGAGTAGCGCTTGAGATCCCGAGCTCCAAAACATATCCAGGGAAGGTAGCTCTCCCGGAGAATGGATAGAAGCACGTCTGCTTCTCCCAGAAAGACCTCCGGGGGCAAAAGATGCTCATGGGTATCGATTTTCGGAGAAGAAAGGAAGACATCCAGGAATTCCTGGCCGATATCCCTTTTCATGCTTTCTCCCTCCTTATCGCGGGGAAACTCATTTACCCCATTATAACACTCTGGGGCCGGTTTCCTGAGACGTACCTAGAGACGCGCAAGGATGTAGGAAAAATCGGTGGTTGGCTCTTCGCAGGTGAAGTTTTTACAGAGATAAAAGGTGGGTTTTCCAAAAAGACTCCGGAAGTGAACATCCTCAGGCAATAGCTCCCAAAGTGAGGAAGCCCGGTCCCCTTCGGGAAGGAAAAGAAAAGAAGAGGATTTCCGCTTCAGAGTTTGGAGGATGGTGGGGAGTTCCGGATGATCCGGAGAAGCTACAAGCACCACGTGCGAGCCCGGCTGCAAGAAGGAAAACATGGTTTTCGCCAGGTAACAGTACCCCAGAGGATTTCCCGCAAGAAGAGGACGAAGGCGTGCGAAAGCCCGGAAAGCCACTCTTTGGAGGTCTACCCGGAAAAGAAGTTGCGACAGGCGTAAGCAATTTTCCACCGCTACCGAATTCCCGGAGGGAATAGCGCCATCGTGGAAAACCTGGGGGCGAAGCAGTGGGGTCTGGGTATCGGAGGCGGTGAAAAAGAAACCCCCCTCCGGATCAGAAAAGCGGTCGAGCATTTTCTCGGTAATCCGTAGAGCCTTTTGGAGGTATTTTCCCTCCAGACTGGCCCGGTAGAGTTCCAGAAGCCCGAAGGTCAAAAAAGCGTAGTCGTCGAGATAACCAGAAACAGCCGGTTCTCCCATAAAGAGATGGAAAACCTGCCCTGACTCGTCAATCATTTTCTCGAGGAAGAAATGAGCAGCTTTTTTGGCTCGCAGGAGAAAACCCTCGTTCTGGAAGTGGAGAGAAGCTCGAGCCAGTGCTCCAATCATAAGGCCATTCCAGTCGGTAAGAATTTTTTCGTCCCGGGATGGATGCGGTCGCTGAGCACGATAGGTAAAAAGCTTCTTGCGCCCCTCTTCAAGAAGGGTTTTCAGTTTCTCTTCGGGAAAATCCAGTTCCTCCGCCCACTCTGTGAGTCCACGGCGCCGATAGAGAATGTTTTTTCTCCGGCTATGAGGAAAATTTCCCTCTTCACGTAGCGAGAAGACCCGTTCGAAGAGACGGGCGTGATTTTCTCCCAGGACCTTCCGGATCTCTTCGACGGTAAAGAGGTAGAATGCTCCTTCTCCTTCAGGACTGTCGGCATCTTCGGCTGCGTAAAACGCACCTTCGGGGGAAGTAAGGTTCATTTCCACGTAAGTAAACACCTCTTCGGCTACTTCCCGATAGATTTTTTTTCCGGTAACGGCAAAGGCTTCAGTGTAGGCCAGAGCCAGAAGAGCCTGGTCGTAAAGCATCTTCTCAAAGTGAGGAAGCAGCCAGTAAACGTCGGTGGAGTACCGGTGGAAGCCAAAGCCTACCTGATCGAAAATACCGCCGTTACGCAACGCCTGCAGGGTTTCTTCGGCAATGGCCAGGGCTTCGAGGTCTCTGAATTCCTGAAAAGCTCTGAGGAGGAAGAGAATGTTTTGTGGAAGGGGAAATTTTGGCGCTCCCTTGAGTCCACCCCACTCCCGGTCACTGACAGCCCGTAGCGCCTCCAGGGTTTTATGAAGAAGAGTAACATCAGGTAACATAGCATCCTGGGTAATCACAGGGGGACGGGCCAGAAGGGCGAAAATTTCTCGAGAAGATTCTTCGATACGCCGGCGCTCTCTGGTCCACAGATGCCGTATCCGCAGGATCAGGTCCTTCATCCCCAGAATTCCAAAACGGGAGTAAGGAGGAAAATAGGTCCCGGCAAAGAAAGGAATTCCTTCGGGGGTCATAACGATGGAAAGAGGCCAACCACCGCTACCGGTGAGTATCTGGGCCACCTCCATATAGGTATGGTCGATATCCGGGCGCTCTTCCCGGTCAACCTTGATGGATACAAAAGTTTCGTTCATGAGCTGGGCGATTTCCTCGTTCTCGAAGGTTTCCTCAGCCATCACATGGCACCAGTGACAGGTGGAGTAACCAATGGAGAGAAAAATGGGGCGGTCAAGAAGTCTGGCCTGAGTGAAAGCCTCCTCCCCCCAGGGATACCAGTCTACAGGCTGAAAAGCATGCTGGCGTAGATACGGACTTTTTTCATGAATCAATCGGTTGGGCTTCCGCTCGGCCATGGTTCATCACCTTCCTGCGCTGTAAAACCCCGCCGAGCGGAAGATATTCCAGCTTAAGCAGGGAGGATTCCCAGGGTTTTGATTTCCCAAGGTCCGAACTCTAAGGATATCGTCTTCCCCGCCAGAGGAAGGATTTCCTCTTCCTCCTCAAGTAAAGAAAGTTTCCGTACCCGGGACACATCGATTCCCAGGGTGAGAGTACAGGATTCCTGGCGAGGAGTGGGATTATAGAGACGGAGAACCAGCTCTTCGCCCCACTCGCTCTTTTTCAGCGCACTGAGGAGAATGCGGGGATTATCGAGCTCGAGTAACCGCCACCCCGAAAGCGTCACCATGGTTTGAGGAAGCTGAAAAAGGAGGGGAGGTCTATTAAAAAGGAGGGACTCCCGGGGAAGCGTGGTCTCGGGGAAGGCACCCTTCTCTATCCACAGGGCGAACTCAAAGGTGTGTTTGCCCAGGCACTGGGCCTGGGGGGTAGGGAAAGGCCAGCCGGCATCGCCCCGGCGGGTCAGAAGATCGTTACGCGAAAGCCACCCCACCGCTCGCAGCAGGGTCAGAGTCAGGGCGGTTTTCCCCTCGACTTCCTTCAAGGCGTACTCCCGCAGGCCCCGGCTTGAAATTCCCACGAGCACTCCCTTCTCCTGGAGGAAAACAAAGTCGTTATAAGGGAAGGTGGTGTTCCCTTCTCGCTTGAGGACGGCAAAGTGAGCCCCGGCATAGGAAGTTCGGGTTACAAAGGGTGACAGAATAAGCATCCGCAACCGGTGGTCGCAGACCCGGTTCTCGAAGGACACCGTGATGTCCAGGCGTTTCACCCCTTGCGCCAATCCAACCTCCACGGTGAGGGGACAGAGAACTCTTTTTGAGCTCCGTCGCCTACGGTCCTCGGTGAGTCCTTCAGGGAGCGACATCCCGTACTGGAAGCGTATTTTCTGGTATGACTTTGTGTACCGGCTCCAGGAAATGTCTGGGATGAGGTTTCGAGTAGTGATCACCTCATCCTCTTCGCAGGGAGAGTAGTCGTATTCATCCCCAGCATCGGCACCGTCTTCGAAGAGAGGTCCCAGAGGAAAAACCCTACCACTTTCCTTCTCAGTGAAGGTAAGAAACCCCGAAGGAGAAACCGAAAGGTGCAGGAACTCGTTTTCCAGAACCCACTCCCGGGGCGGAATGGTTACCTCCCGTTCGTGTTTACCCTCGATCCGGAAGACCCTGAAGCCCAGGGGGGGTAGTTCTCGTACCACGAACCCTACCCGGTAACGGTTGGCTCGAAAAACCTCCGGAAGAGTGTGAGGAGGAGTAGTAAAAACGGTGGTTTCCTCCCTTTCGAGGATTTCTGCTTCCACTTTTTCTTCTGGAGAATCAAAGAGGAGCTTTCCAAAGAACTCCTGGTCTTCCGGGGCGTATTCCCGGAGCTTACTGAGTTCAAAGTCGACTTCTTTCACCTTCTGCCGCTGCAGGGTAAGCTCAGTCTCCAGGTACTCGGTGACCGGATAAGGGTGAGGGTTAAAGACCACCAGGGTATCGTCCTCGGAAAAAGTGGTCAGATTCCGAAAAACAAAAGAAGGTTGTAACATTTTCTGGGTGAGATCGTGCATTTTCCGGTAGCGGATCATCATCTCCTCGTGTACCGGGTCGATACTGCAACCACAGATGGAATCATGGGGCGAGTTCCAGAGGAGCATCTTCCACAGGTAGCGGAGAAAGTCCTCGGGATAGGATCGACCCAGAATCCAGAGAGTACTGAACAGTGGTTCCAGATATCCCTCCAGGGTATGTGAAAAGAAGCCGTGCTCTTTCTTGAGATAGACCCGGGTGGAAAGGGTCCCTCCCAGAAGGTAATTGCGGTCGTCGGCCCGCCACTCCCCTTGGTAAACGGGGAGATCATGAGCTTCTTCCTCGATTTTCCGGAAAAGGTAAGGAAAATTGGAATGGAGGATATGGTGTTCGGGAAAAATGCCACGCAAAAGGTCCAGCTTCCCCGGGAAATCGGAGTCCGGTTCCACGTGGTCACTCCCGTTAGTAAGGAGGAGATGAGATGTGCTGGCAAACGGAAGGAGATTTTTTACCACCCGTTCGATACGGGCCTTCAGGCGTTCTTCTTCCCCAGGAAGGTTAGCTGCCACACCATACCCAAAAGGCATGTAGAGCGCCAGGACCCTGGACCCATCCGGGGCTTCCCAGAAAAACTCGCTTTCCTGAACGGTATCCGGAACCCCCCGCCAGAAGGTCGCGTAGGGAATGTTACTCTTTTTGAGAATCTGGGGCATCTGAGCAATATGTCCAAAGGAATCGGGAAGGTACCCCACTGCCATCCAGGTCCCGAAGTCTCGACAGAGTCTGTATCCAAAAAGAAGATTTCGAATATGCGTCTCGCCACTTACCAGAAACTCATCCGGCAGAATATACCAGGGACCGATGAAGAGCTTGCCAGCCTGGACAAGTTTTTTGAGTTCTCCTCGCTTCTCAGGACGAATCTCCAGATAATCCTCAAGGATCACCGTCTGTCCATCCAGAGTAAAGGAATGGTACTCTGGACGACAGGTCAAAATGGAGAGCAGGTGATCCATAAACTCCACCAGGCGAAACCGAAAAGCATCGAAAGTCTCGTACCACTCCCGGTCCCAGTGGGTATGGGAAATGACATGGAGATACATGCTGTCCCCCCTTTCTTTTTTAGCGTTGACCAAGTTAGCGTTGACCAAGTTCCTGAGCAACTTCAAAGTAGAAACGAATGTTCTCAGGAGGAATAGTATGGGTAAGATGATTTCCTACACAGAAAAAATAGCCTGGGCACTCTTTGCCAAAACGCGCACAACGCTCCACTTCCCGACGGATATCTTCTCTTCCTCCCTGCTCGATAATCCTCCCATCGATGTTACCCACCAGGACCTTGTCCTTCCCGTAGCGGCGGCTCAAGGCTTCGAGATCGGTGTGGCACTCGGCAAAGAACCCATCTGCCCCGCAGGCCAGGACGTCACCGATCACTGCATCAAGTTTTCCATCGGAAATGAAGATAACCTTTTTACCCGCCTTTTTCAAAGGCTCCCAGAGGGCTTCGTAGTAAGGGTAGAGATTTTTCCGGTACCACTGAGGATTAAAGATGGGCCCCTGGGTCATGCACAGGTCATCGTGGCTGGCGAAAACCTCGATATCGGTCCGGGCAAAAGCCTGCATCACCTTCAGGGAGATTTCAAAAAAACCGTTCCAGATGCGCTTGAAATCGTCGGGATAGGAGTAGACCAGTTCGGCAAAGTGTTCCCACCCAAAGAGCATCAGGGGCCACATAAGAAGCGTCCGGTAGTAGTGCCCGGGGACCAGGGTGCGTTCTCCCACGAGATCCTGCAAGGTATGGAAATCCTGGTTGAGCTTCTCACTCATCGCCTCCAGGGGTAGATGCAGGAATCGCTGCAGAGGATCGATGTCTTCAAAGATCTCCTTTTGTTCTCTACAGAGAAAATGCGCCACCGGATCGAAGCGCCGAATTTCTTCCATAGAGGGAAATAGGGAGCCATGGTCCCAGGCCCAGGTGGTGCCACTACCCCAGCGAGAGACCGGTTTCCCCTGTTCATTCAAAAGCTGCCCTTCCTCTGTCACCCGAAAGCTTGCCGGAGTGTCAGAACGGGGCGGGATTTCTACATCGATGTCCAGAATTTCCAGCGTCCGCAGGCGCGCTCTCTGGGGGTACTCGGCGGGGTCAATTCCAGTGAGTTCCCGTTCAAAATCAGGATTGGCCAGAAACTCCCAGTGGGGAATGCGATCCGTTTCCTGGAGAAAAATGGCCCGCAGGGCTCTTTCTCTACTGGCCATATGCTCCCCTCCAGTTCTCAAAGAAGCGATAAATTCGGGCCAATTTCTCCTCACTCCATTCCATATTTTCTTTCATCAGAGAGTTCGTCGTATCAACCAGAACGTAAAGTCCAGGATATCCCTTCCCTACCCGAAAAAGGTGGTCGAGATAATCAAAGATGTCTCCAAAAACGATGTCCTTATTAAGCCCCACGTGCGGAGAAACCACCACTTCCCCTCCCAGAATCCCCAGAACTTCTTCCACCGGGGTTTCGGTAGCCCCAAAGTTCACTCCCCGGAGCCCCTCCACCTCTCGTAAAACCGGTAGATTATGGGTGAAATTTCCACAGGAATGGATGAATACCCCTCCAAAGGTTCGGGAAAGGCGAGAAAGGTATGGTAGAGCAAATTCCCGATAGAGAGGGGGGGAAAGAAGGGCCAGAAGATCTTCACTCACACAGATTCCTTCTCCAGAGGGAAGATAGTGGGGAAGATGGCACAGGATGAATTCCCGTTCTCCCACTATTCTTTTCTGAGTCTGCACGAAATCGATGATGAGATCGGTAACCAGATCGAGGAGATAATGCACAGCTTCTTTAGCTTCCACCAGAGCAGCGAAGAAAGCGTTACTCTCCCACATGAGGTAGACGGTGTCGATCGGCCCCTGGAGATCGGTCATTCTCAGGGGGTATGTGCTGAAAGACACCGCAAACGCGGTGAACTCGAGAACCCGGGAAAGAAGACCGGCATCAACCGAAGGTTTCTCAAGCCGGCAAACCTGGGAGGGGTCATCGAAGATGATGGGTGTATTCCAGGGATACTTTTCTGGCGAAAAAAAGAGTGGACACCCAAATGCCGAAGGGAAAATCGCCGTTCCAAAATCGGTGCGGATGGCGGGAATATCGTAGTCTTCGATGGTCTCTTTCTGGGCAATGCGCTCTTTCTCCAAAGCCAGCATGAGGGAGAAATCCTCAATCACCTGTCCTTTAGGCGCTTCTCTCCCCACCGTTCCGATATAGTAGACCGGTCCCCGCTCCTTTCCTCGCCAGAGATTTACGATAGTTTCTTTGCGTTCCTCAAGGGTTAACCTCATGGGTGTGCTCCTTTCTATTTGATAGCTCCTTTGGTGAGTCCCTCGACGATGGTTCGCTGGAAGAGGATCACCAGCACAATAGCCGGGATGATCATGATAACACTCAGGGCGCTCATGAGGTCCCAGGGTTTCCCGTAGGCGGTCGATTCCAAGGCCACTTCGGTGAGTCCCACAGTGAGGGTTTTGCTTTGTGCATCCACGGCAAAGACCAGAGGATACAGAAGTTCGTTCCAGGATGTGATGAAGTTAATGACGAACATGGTCCCGATGGCAGGAAGGATAAGGGGTAGAGAAATCCCAAAGAGAAGTCGCAAGAAACTCGCCCCGTCGATGGAAGCAGCTTCCTCAATTTCCACCGGTACCTGCTTAATGAAGGCGATGAGTACCCAGATGGTGAACGGAGTGATGAGACTCCCCATGGCAATCACCATCCCCTGGATGGTGTTGAGTAACCCCACCTTTCCATAGAGTTCATAGAGAGGAATAACGGTAGTAATGGGCGGTAAAGCAATACTGAGGAGGAAAAGTAATAGAAGCACACTGCTTCCCCGAAAACGAATACGAGCAAAAGCATAGGCGGCAAAGAAACCCAGAAGTACCGAGAAAGCACTTGCAGAAAGGGCAAAAATGAGAGAATTGCGCAGGTACAGTTCAAAAGGAATACTCGTTTGCATCTTCAGGAAATTTTCGGTGGTGAAGTAACGGGGGAAGTAAAGTGGAGGAATGGAAAAGAGCCGGTGCCTGGGCGTGACGGAAGAGATGAAAATCCAGTAGAAAGGAAGGAGGGTCACGAAAAGGTATATGAGAAACAAGAAGTACAGGATCGTTCCGTCGGTTCTCCAGCGCATTCTGGCAGCAATCATGGATATCCTCCCCTATATCGAGATTTCGAAGAAGTGGGAAATCCAGAGGAAAATGGCCCCCAGGACTCCCACCAGGAAGAAGAGCAATACACTTAAAGCCGAAGCATAGCCAAAATTCATGTTGGAAAACGTCTCCTGGAAAATCTTGTAGGACATGATGGCGGTAGAGAAACCCGGGCCACCTCCGGTCATCCCATAAACGATATCAAAGGTCGCCAGATACCAGACGGTGAAAAAGAGCACCGTGGTCATCACCACCGGCATAAGGAAGGGAATGGTGATGTACCGGAAACAGTGCCAGTTTGTCCCCCCATCTACCCGAGCCGCCTCGTAAATTTCGCTGGGAACACTCTGGAGACCTGCAAGCAGGAGGAGCGCCACAAAGGGGGTGTTTTTCCAGACGTTGGCGAGAACCACCGCCCATTTGGCTCCCCAGGGATCGATGAGCCAGGCAAAACGAAACCCAAAGAGACGAGCGATGAGGTCCGGAATGATACCGTACTCACTATCGAACATCCAGCGAAAACCCAGAGCAGCTACAATCATGGGAATAGCCCAGGGGATAAGGTTTACAGTCCGAGCGAAGTACCGGAAACGGAAACGAGCGTTCAAGAGGAGTGCTACGAGAAGCCCAAAAAGGGTCTGTAAACCAATGGAAGCAAAGGTGAAGAAGACGGTAAAGAAAACACTCTCCTGCACCACGAGGTCCGTGGTCATCTTCTGGAAGTTTCCCAATCCGGCATAACGAAACAATCCCACAATGGGGTTTACCTGATAAAAAGCAAGGTAAATGGTGTAAAGAACTGGATAGAGAGAGGTAAAAAGCCGGAAAGCGAGTGCAGGGAGAATGAGTAAAAGCGCATACAAAACTCGACGACGGGAAAGCTTCTTTTGTTTCAAAGCAGTCTCCTCCTTTGCCCACCCCGAAACTTCGGGGTGGGCACCGGTTTTACTGGCTTATCTCAGCCATCATCTTTTTCCCTTGCGCTACCGCTTCTTCCAGGGACATCTGTCCAATGAGATAAGCCGAGACCACGTCATCCACGATGTTCTGAGCTTCGGCTACCCTGGGATGATAGGGCCGGGGCGCAGGGATGTTGTTATCGCTGTACCACTTCATGTAGCGAGCCAGACCTTCGTCACCTACCACTTCCATTACCGAATAACGGGGATTCAGAAACCAGCTATTGGCCTGAGCGAGTTTGGGAGCAATTTCCTTAGAGAGGATGAAGTTGAGGAACTTCTTGGCGTTCTCCTTGTTTTTCGCGAACTTGGGAATCTCCCATCCCCATCCTCCAGCCCAGGAAGCACTGCTTACCGGACCTTTGGGAGGAAGCGCAATTTCTGCTTTCCCTTCTGCATACCAGGCGGTGTCCCCCCGGGTGACACTGTAGAAATATGGCCACTGGCGCATCATGGCCACCCGGTCATTCATGTAATCTTCGTTGATCTGGTCGTAGTTTTTGTTCAGCGCTTCTTTGGGGAAGATCTGGTGCTCGTAAATCATGTCATGGATAAACTTGACCGCTTTCTGGAAGCCCTCGTCAAAGGCAAAGGGATTCCCCCCGGCCTGCAGAGTGAGATAAGCTACGTAGACGTACAGGAGAGCTGGCTTACTGAGGGCATCTTCCACCCCAATTTTCCCCTGGGCGGTAAATTTCTTTCCCACATCCACCATTTCTTCCCAGGTAGCTGGTGGCAAAAGCCCCATTTCATCAAACCAATCCTTGCGATAAAAGAAATACCCGAATTCGAAACTGTGCCGCACCCGATAGGGTTTTCCGTCCAGCCAGTTCCACACTTTTTCTGACTCCAGCATGCTGGGTGGGAAATCATCGAAGAAGTCCGGAGGTAACACCGTATCCAGGGGCTCCAACCACCCCGCCCGAGCAAAAGCCGGCGAAGCCTCATCGGAGTCACTGACCACATCATAGGGGCTCTGACCGGCCCGTTAATAAGTAGTGAGCTTGGTCAGTGCATCCGTCCCCGAAGACGGCATGGATTCGAGTACCACCTTGATACCAGTCTGGGTTTCAAACTGCTCGATAAACGGCTTCAAAGCTTCATGAGCGAAACTCTGAATGGCCACCCGCACCTCTTGTGCCGAAGTCACACCCACCAGGAGAAACACCATGAACCCAACCACCAGCCAAACCAACCGCTTCATGTTTCTCACCCCCATTTTAGATTTATTGTTTTTCACACCGTTTTTCAACGTAGCCGAACCTTCTGCTCTCGTCTCTATCATCACCCCCTTTTACAACGAAAATAACGATGACTCCCGAACAATGAGTTCGGGTTTGAATACCCGTTCAAAGGGAGTACTTTTACCCTCCTGAATAAAACGAAGCAAAGTATTCACCGCCAGTTCGCACATCTCCAGGATTGGTTGACGCACGGTGGTGAGAGAAGGTTCGTAGATCCGACCGAGCCAGACATCATCGTACCCCACCACGCTGATATCTTCAGGAATCTTTACTCCGGAACGCTTCAGGCAATCCATCACTCCCAGAGCCATAAAATCGTTCGCCGCCAGGATAGCGTCCACCTTTTCCGACATAGCCAGAATCCTTTTCCCAGCTTCAAAACCGCTCTGAAAGGAAAAATCGCCCTCAATGACAAGCTCATCCTGAAACGCCAGGCCTTCTTCTTCGAGAGCTCTCCTGTAACCCTGTAACCGTTCCGCAGAAGTAGAAGTCTCTCTTTTTCCGGTGACAAAGGCGATTCTTTTACGCCCCATCCGCAGGAGGTGCCTGGTAGCCATAGCCATCCCTTCTTCATTATCACAGGTGATCAGGGGAAGCGATAAACCCTCTATCCGTCGGTCCAGTGCGAGAAAAGGAAGAGAAAAACTCTGGAGCACGTGTACCAGTTCTCCATCTTTCCTTCCTGACGGTACCAAGAGCACTCCGTCGATGGGATGTTTCTCCAGGAGCCTGAGGTATCTGGACTCCAGGTTAACATTCCCCCAGGCGTTACAGAGGAGAAGAAAATAACCCATCCGGGAAAGAAAAAGTTCCACGTTTTTTACCAGACTGCTGAAAAAGGGATTTTCCACATCGGGGATAAGGAAAGCAATGGTTTTCTGGGTTTTTTTACGGGATTTTCGGTTTCCCGGGGAATACCCCAGCGCCTGAAGTACCTCCTCGATTTTCTTGCGGCTCTCCAGGGACACCGATTCTCGATCTTTTTGAAACCGAGAAACGGTGGCAATACTGACTCCGGCTCGCTCAGCAATTTCCCGCAAGTTCAAAATAGACACACTCCTCACAAAAAAGATTATCTTCTTTTTCAGAAATTGTCAATATTTTAGTCGATAATTTTCTGAAAATTTTTAATATTATTTGCAGAGTTTAATCACTTCTCTGCATTGCTAAAGATACCTTGCTTTTCGGTTTTCTTCTGCCACTTTGCAGTAAAGTACAGTACAATAGCGGTGTCTTTATGGTAGATAAAAAGCATCAAAAGCGGTAAACGATACAAAAACCGGGGCTGAACCCCCGGTCTCCTTACGTGCGGGAAAGAATTCCTGGGAGCTTAATCTCCGCTAAACCTTGGGAGACGAGTTTCCCAAACGATGCAAAATGTCCTTGGAACTTTTCTGATTTGCTATGTTTCTCTCGCAACTTATTCTACTTCCGGGAATCCATCACAAGCAATGGCGCCTCCATCTACAGGGATGATAGCCCCGTTAATGAAATCTGAAGCGTCAGAAGCCAGGAATACCACGATACCAAAAAGGTCTTCGCGGTTTCCCGCTCTCCCCAGGGGGATACGCTTTTGAAGAGTCCGGTAGAATGATTCTTTCTGAAGATGTGGGGCGGTGAGATCGGTCCAGCACCAGGTTGGAGCGATGGCATTGACGCAGATACCCTGTTTCCCCCATTCACAGGCCATGGACATGGTCATGAGATTGACTGCCGCTTTGCTGGCTGCATAGGCAGCATCTTTAGGTCTTCCCACGAAACCCTGGAGGGAAGAGATGTTGATGATTTTACCCTTTCCCTGCTGTAACATGATTTTGGCAGCTTCCTGTGAACAGAGAAACGTCCCTTTGGCGTTGACATCCATGATATATTCCCACAGTTGCAAGGGAAATTCGGTAATGGGTCGTACGTCTGCAAAACCGGCGTTATTCACCAGGATGTCCAATCGTCCAAATGATCGCACCACTGTGGTAACCATGTTTTTCACCTGTTCTGGGTCGGTTACCTCTACTTCCACCGATAGAGCGCGCCGACCCATCCGGTTGATTTCGGCGGCTACCCTCTCCACGTTAGAACGAGTTTTTCCTGCCACAGCTACACTGGCCCCAGCACCAGCCAGAGCATACGCCATGGCTTCGCCGAGACCCTTACCACCCCCGGTTACCAGAGCCACTCTCCCCTGCAGGGAGAAAAGTTCAAGCACTCGCTCCGCTTTAGAGGACAGACTTTCCATATGTCAACCCTTTCTCCCTATTCAGGGATTTCGTTTTTCGCGATGATCTTTTCGGCTTCCTCAAAAAGGTCAGCAGTGCAGTACCCACTCTCACCGGGCATGTTGACTCCGTTGCCGCTATAAATCCAGATGAATTCCAGAGGCTCATTAAAGGGGTTACGGAGCCAGTGTGTCTCTCCAACACCGGCAAATTGCACATCTCCAGGGGTAAGGAGGTACTCCTTATCGCCGCTTCCGGCAATTCCCTTTCCACTGAGACAGTATAAAACCTCCTCGGCGTAGAGGTGGAAATGAGGATCATGGAAGGCACCGGGGAAAAACACCGAGCGACCTACGACCACCATTTTCGAGCCGGTGGTTTCCTTACAAACGATCAGCTCGGTTTCCATCTGACCATGGAGCCCAGCCCAGTTTCCCAACTCCATAGGTGGTACTTCTCGCCAGTTGATGAGTTTGATCTGACCATCGGGGAACTCATAAATTTTACGGGGTAAATCCGGGGTAAGACGCTTCACGTTGATCCTCCTCCTGTCGATGTCTCCATCAAGAATGGTTAGAAATACTAAAAAAGAAAGATGATTATTTGTAAAGAGGTAATTACATTTGCTTATGCTATCTTTTCAGAAGTTTTTTATGAAAGGAGCGCACTTCCTCTTCACCACCGTGATTACCGGACAAAGCAATCCCAAAAACTCCTCCCCTTGAACTTGATTCTGGTTCAGATTCTTTTTTCTTTAAATCCCAAAATAGAGATGCCGGAACATAAAAAAAACACCCCATTGAAAACATCCATCTTTTCTGTTCAGAAGAGGATAGCCTTACGGGAAACCGTGTTTGGTTTTCTTCGAGGACTTTATGCAATTCCTCCGTTGGGGGTTCTCTTTCCCCTACAAACCCCTTGCAAAAATCAGCAGATTGCATATAATAATGCTAAGAGCGGAAATAGCTCAGGGGTAGAGCATCGGCTTCCCAAGCCGAGGGTCGCGGGTTCAAATCCCGTTTTCCGCTCCATTTTTATTTCCTACTCCGGTTCGTAAGGTCCAGGGCGTAATTCTGTCTGAAAGGTAAAAATATACGTATCGGTGAAAAGACCTTCAAATCTCCCCTGTACACAGCGCGGAGGAAGAGATACCCGGTATTTCCGATTCCTCCGGAGTTTCTCCAGGGGCCGAAGTTCAACGCTCTTATCCTCCCTCACCCATCGTTCGATGGGGATTTCTTCTCCGGTCTCGGTGTGGAGAGCGATTTCTTCCCAGGCCGGTCCCTTCTCGATCTCCCGGTCAAAGCTCACCACAATGGAGGGATCCGTGGAAATCCCCTCTTCCCCATCTCCGGGTATGGTCCACACCACTCGGGGAGAAGCTCCGGTTTTCCCGGTCCGGAAGCTCAGAGTGAAAGGAACCTGATTTGGAGTTCCCTTGAGGTCGGAAACGGTTTCTGGAGGGATGTGAATGGTAATCCTGGTCTCCGGGGGAAAGGCCGGCCAGGGTAATTCCGGGTTCAGGATGAGGAGGTTTTCAAAGGTCGATACGGTGAGTGAGACCTTTTCGCCATCTGTCTCCGGAAAAAGGGTCTCTTCCCGAACTGTATAGAGTTTGATGGGTTCGGAAAACGCAATGATGACCGGTTCGTCCCGAAAGACCCCTTCCCGGCTCTCCGGAGGGTTTGTCCAGACCACTTCGGGAGGGATAGCAGTGGTAAAGGAAAGAGTAAAAGCCCGTGAGTGGGCCCGGGTTTCCGGATTCGTAAAGGCTCCCTCAGGAATGGTGAGGGTGTAGTGGGTCCCAAAGGAGAAAGGCTCAAGGGGACGAAAATAAACGACCTGTTCGGTGGAACTTTTTTCAAAAGGAATGGGTACACCCTCTCGCGCCAGGGTTATGCTCTCGTAGTTTTCCCCGGGAACGACCCAATCACTGAAAGTGACCGTGATATACTGGGGGAAGGGTGCGTCTTCTTCGCCCTGAACGGGACAGGTCTCCAGAACTTCAGTCATCGGGGCAGTGGTGAAAGAGAGCCGGAAGGGAAGATTGGGAAACCCGTCTTTACTCATGAAGGCACCCTCAGGGATATCGAGCACATAAGAGGTCGCATGTTCTAGGCGAGGAAAATGAAGGTCCACAGAGGAGGAATCAAATTCTACGTTCTCCGGAGAGACCACGACTCTTCCGGAAAGGTCCCTGATGGCAACGTCCGAAAATCGTTCCCCGGGTCCCTGAAGCATCCGGTTAAACCAGAGCCGAATTATAGGAGCAAGCGGCCAACGGACCGTTCCTTCCGCCGGGTCAGACTCATAGACCATAAATGGGGTACCGGTAACGAAAGGAAAGGTAAAGAAAGCCAGGTTTTGTCCTTCCAGACCCCACAGGGCTCCTTTTTCGATGGTGAGTTCATAGGGACTCTCACCGTCCAGAGTCCTCCGTGGCTCTACGGTCAGGGTCTTTCCCTGATGGTGGAAAGAGAGGGGGAACAGCTTCGGCGGTTTTCGCTTTTCGAAGCACCACCCGGTTCTCATCGAGAGACCCGATATCGGCACTCACGTTTACGGTGAAACGAGGACGGGTGGAAACACCGTTTTCTGCGGGGACTTCCACCGATAACACCTCTGGAGTCTTTGGTCCCTGAAAATGAATCAGTACACCCCCAATTTCTATGCCCCGGTTTCCCTGCAGATCTCCTTCTACCGTTCCATCGCCGTAGAAGCTCGCTACGCTGTGGGCCAATCCCAAAGCTGCAACCACACCCCGGAAGCGTAACCAGGCATAGATTCGCTTCCCTTGCTCCAGGGATACTTTTTCAAAGACCACCCTTCTTGCTCCAAGCGAAACGACATCGATGTCAAAAAGAGTGGAAACAAGTCCCAGGGAATCCAGGAAAAACTTGAAATATCCCAGGGCTGTTGCCTCCGTAAGATCCAGGGCTATATCCAGAATTCCACTTCCAGAATTGGAAAGAAGGTCCATGATGAAGCCTTCATCACTATGGCTTACCGCTTTTTCAAGACATTGTGCCCGACCAGTCGAAAAAGCCTCCAGGATGGAAAAGCCCTGGCCTATTCCCGCCTGCAAGGCCAAAGCATAACCACCCCTTCCGGTAAATCCATCTCCCACCACATTCACCGTCCCTGCCCAGGCTGCATCCAGAACCACATCGGGAATTTCCGAAAACCCCTCCGGCGGAACGGGTAATTCGAAGGACCGCCAGACGGCATAGTCCAGGGAAGCCTTCTGTGAACCCATGCCCGCCGCATGAAGCCACACCTTTCCCCGGGGAAGGGCCTCAAACCCAGACCAGGATGCCCTTCCCTCATGCGAAAAGGGGAAGAAATTGAGCTCCGTCAGCGGATTCCAGAATTGCACCGGCGAGAGGTGCTTCACCATCCGGGGATAACCATCTCTTGCAAAAAGGCTCAGAACAATCTTCCCCACCGCCGTTTTTTGAGGAAGCACCAGGAAAAGACTGTGCCAGCCCGTTACACTATCCCTTTCATCGTTGTCTCTTCCCCACCTGAAAAGCCCCGCCAGTTTTCCCTGGACATCATAACACTCTATTTTCACGAAATCCCGGGTGTTATCCCCTCCTCCGCTCACCCCGTAGAAACGCACCTCTAAACCGGTCGTAACCACTCCTTCCAGGTCCATCTGGTACTGCCCCAGGCTCTCGGTTTCGATGAGGGCTTCCCACCCCCGAAAGGTTCCCTGAGCAATGAGGGGAGAGCCCCACCGGAAAACCAACATGCCAAGGACAAGGAAGAAAATTGCCCTTCTCGCCAGCATCTCTCTCATCCTCCCGCCGAAAATTATATCAGACCACTCCTTTTCCTTTCCCTTGTTTTTTGCTCGGAGAAATCACGGAGTTGTGTAAAATAACGGAAATCAAACCACGAAGGAAGTTACCGAGCTTCCCAAATGTGGCGAGAAGTAGAAGCGGGTCGCAAGGGGATTTTGAGGTTCAGGAGAATGAGGAAAATAAAATGGCGCCCCCAAGCGGATTTGAACCGCTGCCGCCGCCTTGAAAGGGCGATGTCCTTACCGGGCTAGACGATGGGGGCGCTTCTTTTTACCACCCACAAACAGCAAAGCCTATTTTATAGAAAATCCCTTTGTAACGCAAGTGGTAAAAAGAAAAATTCCCGGAAATTCACTCCTTGATGATGGCGCTGGTGGGGCAGGAATCGATGGCTTCGTCGACGCAGTCCATGCTGGTGTCAGCCCCGTTTTTCACGATGCTTTTCCCGTCGGCGTTCATTTCAAAGACATCCGGACAGATCTGAACACAGAGTTCACAACCGATGCAGAGTTCTTCATCAACTTTCACTGCCATGGAGTATCTCCTCCCTCAAATAGAAGTATGGTAAAAGTAAACCAGAGAGATTATAACACAATCTCCGCTAACCCAAAAGTTCCCGGATTTCCTCTTCTCCGAAACCGAAGTAGTGACCGATTTCGTGGAGTACCACCCGGCGAACGGTTTCCTTCCAGTCATCAGGATCGGAGAGGATTCTTTGAATATTCCTGGCGTAAACGATAATCTGGTCGGGAAGAACCAGGTTGTAGTTTGTGCCTCTCTTGGTGAGCGGAACTCCTCGATAAAGCCCAAGGATGGTTCCGCGGCCGATTTCCCGCCTGACACCGGGGGAAGGAGCGTCTTCCACGATGAATTCTACATTGTGGAGTTTCTCCCGGAGTTCTCGGGGAAGCTCCCCGATGATTTCATAAATGAAAAGTGCCAGCTCTCCCTTATCCATGTTTTCATTATAATACCCTTGAAAACGGGAGAAAAGAGCAACCCAAAATTTTCCTAACTTACTCCCTTTCCCAAACAATACTGCCGCAGGTGTGAACAGACAAAGCGGAAGTCTACCACCCCCCGGAGCACCCCGTTTCCCGGTTCGAGCACCACCACCCAGCTTGAGGAAGCAAGGAACATCCGGCGGAGCACTTCTTCGAAAGAGGTGGTCGGTGTAACCACCGGATAACTCAGGGATTCTCCATTCAGGTGTTTCACCTCAAGGAGCTTCCCATTCTCGTCCACCAGGAAAACGAAGTCCCAGCCCAGCTCAGCGCTGCGTTTACGGGCTTCCCGGTAACCATCAGCATCCCCTGAGGATACCCGGGGAAGCTCTTGAACCATCATTTCCTGAGCGGTGAGCATCCGCAGGGTCTGCAGGAAACTCCCGCTTCCCAGGAACTCCTCCACAAAGGGGTCCTGAGGAGCAAAGAGAAGCTCCGAAGGGGTACCCACCTGGAGCATTCGCCCTCGGCGCATAATCCCCAGGCGGGTTCCCAGTTTCATCGCTTCCTGGAGGTCGTGGGTGACGAAAATGATGGTTTTGCGCAGTAGCCGGTGAAGCCGCAAAAGCTCCCCTTGGAGTTGTTCTCTGGTAATCTGGTCCAGCGCCCCGAAGGGTTCGTCCATGAGGATGATCCGGGGGTCCGAGGCCAGGGCCCTGGCTACACCCACCCGCTGACGTTCTCCACCACTCAGTTCCCGAGGAAAGCGGGAAAGGTAAGAAGCGTCAAGACTCACCATGGTAAGAAGTTCCCGGGCTTTCCGGCGACGCTCCGCAAGGGTTCTTCCCATGATGGAGAGCACATAGGTCATGTTCTCCTCCACCGTGAGGTGCGGGAAAAGGCCGATCTGCTGGATCACATATCCGATGTGGCGGCGCAGGCGTATCGGATCCCATTCCCTTATTTCCCGTCCCTCCACAAAGATTTTACCCGAAGTGGGTTCGATGAGGCGGTTCACCATCTTGAGGAGGGTGGTCTTCCCACACCCCGAAGGGCCGATGAGGCACAGGAATTCCCCCTCCTCCACCTCCAGGGAAACCCCGTCCACCGCTCTGATATCATCCTGATAGACTTTGGTTACCTCCTGAAAGGAAACGAGCGCCATAACGTGAGATTACAGAAGCCCCCTCTTCTCCAGGAATTCCCGGGCCACGTCCTTGGGGTCACGCAGTTCTTCGTCCACCAGATAATTCATCTCGGTCATCACTTCGTCGGTGATAAGACCCTGCAAACGTCCCAGGACTTCGGCAATCACCGGATACTTCTCCAGGGTAGCCTTCCGCACCACTGGGGCACAGAAATAGGAAGGGAAGTACTGTTTATCGTCTTCCAGGACCACCAGGTCGAACTTTTTCAAAAGTCCATCGGTGGAGAAAGCATCGATGACATCCACCTCCCGGGAAACGATGGCCGGATACTTGAGGGCGATGGCCATCTGTTTCACCGTCTTGAAACGGAACCCGTAGGTTTTAACCAGGTTATCGTAACCGTCCTTCCGCTCAAAAAAGTCCGGCTCGGCTCCAAACACGTAGCGCTCCGAAACCCGGGCTAAATCTGAAAAAGTTTTGAGATTATCCTTTTCCGCCGATTCCCGCCGCACCGCCAGGGTGAAGGTGTTGTTGAATCCGAAAAGCGGAAGATACACCAGGCCAAAGCGCTCTTCATACTCCTTTTTCACCCGCTCATAGAGCTCCAGGGGGTCGGAGACCACTTCATCTTTACGGAGCACTTCCTGCCAGGAAGTTCCGGTATACTCAGGGTAAATGTCGATATCTCCCCGCACAATAGCAGGGTGCAGGATGGAGGTCGTCCCCCCTTCGATGATCAGGCGCTCTACCGCAAGATCGGTATGGCGGCGGAGAAGCTGCACCATGATCTCGGCGAGGATATGGGACTCGGTGAAGGGTTTGTTGCTCACCACCACTTTCCCTCCCTGCGCAAAGGCCATACCCCAGAGAAGCACCGCACCCAGAACGCTCAGAAGAATAATCTTTACCGTTTTCATGGACAACACCCCTTTACATCTGGATTCTTCGCAAAAGCCTTTTTTCCAGCACTCCAAGGAGCATATCGGCGGCCACCGAAAGCCCTGCCACGAGCATGCTCCCCGCCACGATGAGCTCGGTATAGTAGGAAGTAATTCCCCGGAAGATGAGCACCCCCAGGCCCCCTGCCCCGATGAAAGCGGCGATGGTGGATACCGAAATGGTCATCACCACCACCGTCCGCAAACCCGCCACAATATAGGGAAGAGCCAGGGGTAACTGTACCCGGTAAAGGAGCTGCCACTCGGTACTCCCCATCCCCCGGGCCGCTTCCACCACCCCCGGGTCCACGTTGATGATTCCCACATAGGTATTCCGCACTAGAGGCAGTAACCCGTAGATAAACAGGGCGAAAAGGGTGGGCTTTAACCCAATTCCCAGAAGGGGAATCATAAACCCAAAAAGCGCCAGCGCCGGGATGGTGTAGAGAACCCCGGTAACCGCTAGCACCCCGGAAGCCCAGGAACGGAAACGGGTGATGAGCACCCCCAGAGGAATCCCTACCACCCCGATGAGCACACAGGCCACCGCCGAGATGTAAATGTGCTGGAAGAGACTGGTGAGCACCAGCTCCCGCCGCTCCAAAAGTAAGAGAAACACCCTGGCAAGAAACGCCATTTGCTTCCCCTACATGGTAATGATGGTGAACCCTTCCTGCAGGAAACGGTGCATCCCCGGATGTCCCTTCATATCATCAAGGAGTGGAAGCCCTTCCCGTTCCACCGCTTCGAGCACCTGCATCTTCGCCGAACACGCCCGACAAGCTCCGGCAATGAGACCCTGCTCTTTCGCTTTCTGATAGAGTGAGTGAAGCGGATGGGAATTTTCAGAAAGCAAAGGCACAAGACGGGTGGCGCTCCCTTCAAACACGATTCTTGCCACACCCCCCTTTTCCTGCGTATCCAGAGCATTCAGGAGCACATGGATGAAGCACATCTCCTCATCCCGAAAAACGAAAAAAGCAAGCTTCTCCATCTCTCAACCTCCCCCTTTTTCTTTAAGAAACCAGAATCAGGAAAAATATATTTCCTTCGTCGGAAAATAAAGGAGGAAGACGAGAAGCTATGCGCCTACTTCTTCCCCACGGTGAAGGTGGCTTCCCGGGTCAAAAGCTCCTTCTCTCCCTGGAAGAGGGAGACCTTCAGGCGATATTCTCCTGATGGAAGCGCCTGGTCGGAGGTAAGGACGGCGCTCCCCTCCATACCCGGAAGGACCAGGTCTTCGGAAGGGCCAGAGCGAAGAGAAAGGAGCGCCCCCACCCGTTCCAGGATCACGCCTTTCTGCTCCTTCGGGACTTCGTTAACTTCCACCTGAGGGTGAGTTTCCGGCCGGCTCAACCATCACCTTCGTCGCTCAGGCCAAAGACGATTACATGATCAAAAGTTACCAGTGGTTTGTAAACGGTAGCGCCCTCTCAGGGTGTGCCGGAGGAGCCCAGGGACAGGTTTTCACCCATACCTTCTCCACCCCCGGTACCTACACCGTGCTGGTGAAGGTCTGTGACTATGCGGGAAACTGCGCCTATGGGGTGGCGGTGATCACCATCACAGCATCCTGAAATCATAAATACCGCGGGGCAGGACCGTCACCCGGTGAATGCGGCAGTGAATATCCGGGTTTCCGGGATAAGGGATCCTCCAAGGAGCCCATGCTCAGGGTTGTACCCTGATCGACGTGGGGGGTAACTTCTGGTTCTCTTCCATCCCCGGTATACAAGAAGATCATTCCGGAATCGTCTCCCGGTACCGGTGTTTCCTATTGACAAAATAAAAATATTTGTTTAAAATCAAATTGTAATTATTCCAAATTTTTATCATCTGGAGAGAAAGCCCGTGGAGCTTGAAGTAACGTATCTCAAAGATTATCTGCAAAAATACGAGGTTAAACCTTCGACCATAAGGCTTTTGGTCCTCGATTATCTTTTGTGTCGGCGAACCCATCCCACAGCAGAGGAGGTCTATCGGGCGCTCCTCTCCCAATTACCTGCCGTATCCCGGGCCAGCGTTTACAATACCCTGGATTTATTCTTGAGTAAAGGGATTCTGAAGACGGTCTCCACCGGAGAGCGGGAAACCCGATACGATATCGATGGTTCGTTTCATGGTCATTTTCAGTGTGAGGTGTGTGGGAAACTCTACGATTTTCACGTTAACCCTGAAAAAATCGATCTGGGGGAACTCGGTGGCTTTGTGGTCAAAACCAGGGAAATCTACTGCCGGGGTATTTGTCCACACTGCCGCCAGAATCAATAAAAGGAGGTGCGCACCTAATGGAGCAAACTCAAGGACTTACGGTGATCGGGGAAAAATTCCCCTCGGTAACGGTGAAAACCACCCATGGCATGAAGAATCTTCCTGAAGATTATGCCGGAAAGTGGTTTGTGCTCTTCAGTCATCCCGGAGATTTCACCCCGGTATGCACTACGGAATTTGTGAGCTTTGCCAGGAAAGCAGAAGAATTCAAAGCTCTGAACACCGAGCTTATCGGGCTATCCATCGACCAGGTCTTTGCTCACATCAAGTGGACGGAATGGATCAAGGAGAGACTGGAAACCCCCATACCCTTCCCGGTCATCGCCGATGATTTGGGACGGTTAGCCCAGGCCCTGGGGATGATCCATCCCCAAAAAGGAACCAACACCGTCCGGGCAGTGTTCGTGGTGGACGATAAGGGAATTATCCGCCTCATCATGTACTATCCGCAAGAGGTCGGAAGGAATGTCGATGAAATCCTGCGGGCAGTTAAGGCCCTCCAGATAAGCGACAAGAATGGGGTAGCTCTCCCAGAGAACTGGCCCAACAACCCGCTCATCGGGAACAAAGTCATCATTCCTCCAGCGGGGAATGAAGCGCTCGCCCAGGAACGCCTGGAAAAGGCGAAAAAAGGCGAGATCGAATGCTTCGACTGGTGGTTTTGTTACAAAAATCTGTGATATTGCAAGAGGGGCATCTCCGCCCCTCTTTCCTCAAACTTCGAAAATTCGAAAAACGCCGGCTGCTTTCTCTTCCACCATCCTGGACAGTTCTTCCCTATAAGCCTTTACCCGGTGACGGATGTCAGGGAATTTGATCCCCAAAATTTCCGCCGCCAGAATCCCGGCATTCCTTGCTCCGTTGATGGCCACCGTAGCCACCGGAACCCCAGGGGGCATCTGAACGATGGAAAGAAGAGAATCGAACCCCTGAAGTGCGGCAGTGCGAACCGGCACTCCAATCACCGGCAATGAAGTTAACGAGGCAACCATCCCTGGAAGGTGTGCGGCTCCACCGGCACCGGCAATAATCACTTCCAGGCCTCGAGACTCCGCCTCCTGCGCATAGCGAAACATCCGTTCCGGTGTACGGTGGGCAGAGACCACGGTTATCTCGTACCCCACTCCCAACTTCTCCAGAATAAACCCCGCTTCCTGCATCACCTCAAGGTCCGAGTCACTACCCATGATGATACCCACAAGCGGCTTTCCCATGCTCCACCTCACGCTCTTATTTTGAGTAATGTTTTGACCCGCCGAGCCCTTTCCAGGGCTTCATCGAGAGTGGGAGCCAGCACCGTCATATGACCCATCTTCCGGAAAGGTCGAGTCTCGACCTTTCCGTAAAAATGGAAGGTTACCCCGGGAATGGTCAGGGCTTCTTCCAACCCTTCCAAACAGGGTTTACCCCGGTATCCCTCCATGCCCAGAAGGTTGACCATCACCGCCGGGGAGAGGAGATCCGGAGAGCCCAAAGGCAACCCGCAAATGGCTCGCAGGTGCTGTTCAAACTGTGAAGTCACACAGGCTTCGATGGTAAGGTGCCCGGAGTTGTGGGGGCGAGGAGCAATTTCGTTCACCAGAAGCCTTCCGCTCTGGTCCAGGAACATTTCTACCGCAAATATACCCACCCCCTGAAGGATTTCCACGCATCTTTGAGCGATGGCCTGGGCTTCGCTTGCTTTCTCGGGGGGAATCCGGGCCGGCACCAGGGCCATATCGCAGATATTCGCTTCACTCCGAAAAATCATCTCAATTACCGGATAAAAAGCCATTTCACCGGTTTTACCCCGCGCCACGAGCACCGCCAGCTCTTTTTCCAGGGGAACATACTCCTCAAGAAAGCTGGGTCCGGAGAAATGATAGGGGAAATCCTTTTCGTTTTTGAGCACTGCCACACCCCTTCCGTCGTACCCCCCATAACGGGCTTTCTGTACCACCGGAAAACCAAAAGCGGACCAGACATCTTTTTCTTCCAGAAGCGCGAAACGAGGAAGGGGGATCCCTCCCCCACTGAGGATTTTCTTCTGGAGCCACTTATCCTGAATGGTGGCCAGGAGTTCCGGTGCGGGGTAAATCTTGTCTTTCTCCGATAAACCCTGCAGAAACGCAGTGTCAACGTGTTCAATGTCGTAGGTCACGAAATCGCTTTTTGTTACCAGGGCCTGCAATTTCTCCTTTTGAAAGAAAGAAGCCACTATTTCCTCATCGGCAATCTGAGCAGCAGGCGAAGAAGGAGTGGGGTCAAGGACCGTAACCCAGAAGCCCATCTTTTTGGCTTCCTGCGTCATCATCTTCCCCAGTTGCCCTCCGCCAATGATACCGAGACGTACAAAGGGATAACGGAAACTTCTCAAGCCATTTCACCCCTATATCCTTAGAGAGGGATTATAGCACAATCACGCTCCAGAGTCCTCTCTTACCCAGAGAGGCACTATAAAACCACTTTCTTTCAACCGAAGACCCTGATACGGGTCCACATCGGGATACTGAACTTCCAGAAGATAGAGTCCTTCAGGAGGAGCAGAGAAACGGTGATGGGTACAGGATGGGTGGGCGAGCATGAACTCTAAATCCGCGATGTCCTTTTTGCCAAAGCCCACCATGAGGAGCTCCCCCACCATAAAACGAACCATGTGGTATAGAAATCCGTCGGCCTGGATGTCAAAGAAAAGGAAGGACTCTCGCAGGCATACTTCCAGAGAAAAAATCGTCCGTACCGGGGAAGAGTTCTTTTCCCGCGGTGAGCTGAAGGAAGTAAAATCATGCCTTCCCAAAAATGTCCGGCTTCCCTCGCGTACTCGAGCAACGTCGAGCTCCCTCCTTCCCAGAGAATACACATAACGTTGCAAGAACACCGGAAGGCTATTCCCCAGGCAAACCACGTATAGGTACCTTTTACGAACAGCAGTCTTTCGGGCATGAAAATCGAGAGAAACCTCGAAGAGATTCAGAACCCGAAGGTCCTCAGGGAGATGGGCTTTCAGGATCCGAAAGAGAATGTCCGTCGATAAAGAGGAAGTGGTATAGAAGTTCGCTACCTGTCCCAGAGCGTGGACACCGGCATCGGTTCGCCCCGAGGCACAAACCCGGATCTTTTCTTTCAGGGAATCACTGAGCACCCGCTCCAGAGTCCCCTGTACCGTTCTTACCCCTTTCTGGACCTGCCAACCAGAGTAACTGGACCCATCGTACTCCAGGACCAGGAGCAAATTCCGCAACTGCATCACCAGGGGAACGGAAGAATTTTCACCAGAACCACGATACCCAGGGAAAACAGAAGAAAAACATAGTCACCGGTGCGCATGGTAAGGACTCGCAGCCTGGTTCTTCCCACCCCTCCCCGATAGCATCTTGACTCCATGGCTATGGCCAGGTCTTCGGCCCGCTTAAAGGAATTGATGAAGAGGGGAACAAGAAGAGGAATCAGATTCCTGGCCCGCTGCAGCAATCCCCCACTCTCAAAATCCATTCCCCGGGCTTTCTGGGCTTTCAAAATCCGGTCGGCTTCCTGGAGGAGAGTGGGGATAAAACGAATGGCGATGGTCATCATCATAGCCAGCTCGTGAGCGGGGAAACCCCAGCGCTTGAAAGGATTCAGGAGATATTCCATACCATCGGTCAGTTCTACCGGCGATGTGGTGAGGGTGAGTAATGCTGTAGCCACGATTAAAAGACAGAGCCGCACAATGATAAAAAGACCCCTTTCCAGGCCTTCAAGAGAAATACGGATGGGCCCATATTCCAGGAGATAATGGCCGGGGGTAAAGAAAAGATGCAAAACCAGCGTGAATAAAAGCAGAAAAAGGATGGGCTTCAGGCTCCGCAATACGTATCCGAAGGGGAGATGAGCCTGAAACATGAGCACCAGAAGAAAAACACCCAGAGCCAGAAACGCCAGCCACTGCTCCACAAGAAAAAGACCGACAATGGTGATGCCCACAAAGAGAATCTTCACCCGGGGGTCCAGACGATGAATCGGGGAATCAAGGGGAACATACTGCCCGATCACTACGCTTCGACCCAGCACGACCCTCGCTCCTTTTTTTCCATGACTTTGACCCGGATCTCCTCGGCTAATTCTGCGGGAGTAAGCACTTCGGGGTTGACTGGAAAACCCCGGGAACGAAGCAGAGAAGCAACCTGGGAAACCACCGGAGGCAAAATCCCAAACTGCTTTATAAAATCTCCCTGTGAAAAGGCCTGCCTGATCGAACCGTCAAAAGCGATTTTTCCCCGGTCCATGATAATGATTCGCTCCACAATCCTCGCCAGGTCTTCCATGCTGTGCGAAATAATGACTAGGGTGAGACCATGCTTTTCCCGAAGCTCCTGAAGCTTTCCCAAAATGAGACGCTTTCCCTGGGGATCAAGTCCTGCCGTAGGTTCATCGAGAACCAGAACCTCGGGTTGCATGGAGAGAATGCTGGCGATTGCCACCCTCCGCATTTGGCCACCGCTCAGTTCAAAAGGACTCTTATCCTTGAGACCGGTAAAATCCAGCCCCACCATTTCCATAGCCCACTGCACTTTTTCCTCGAGTTCTTTCCCCTCAATACCCATATTCCTGGGAGCAAAGGCGATCTCCTTAAAAACGCTTTCTTCAAAGAACTGGTCCTCAGGGTACTGGAACACCAGTCCCACTTTCTTGCGGATATCTTTTGACGCCGCTCCCCTGGTTCTGGTGTCAATCCCGTTTACCAGCACCTGCCCTGCCTCCGGAAGGAGCAAACCGTTCAGGTGCTGCGCCAGAGTTGATTTTCCGCAGCCGGTCCTACCCACGATGCCGATACTTTCACCCCGATGGATGGAAAGGGAAATTCCCTCCAGAGCCTGCACCTGAAAGGGCGTGTGGGAAAGATACGAGAAAAAAACATCCCTGAGCTCGATCAGCATAATTCCTCGACCAGTTCCTCAACCCTGAGAGGGAGGATGGCAAAATGCGTGGGATACATTTTTTTCAAGAGGAGAGCGGTTTCTGTAACCTGGGGGAGCTCCAGACCCCATTCTACAATTTTCTCCCCCAGAGAGAAAACCTCCCGCGGTGCCCCCTCCGCCACAATTTTCCCTCCACCGATAACCATCACTCGATCGGCATAGACGGCTTCCTCAACCTGATGGGTGATATGAAAAACGGTGATGGTATTTTTCAGCTTCAGGAGTAACTGCATCAACTCTTCTCTTCCCTCAGGGTCGAGCATCGAAGTTGCTTCATCAAGAACCAGATAATCAGGATGCATGGCCAGCACCCCGGCGATGGCCACTTTCTGCTTCTGCCCCCCAGAAAGGGTATGGGGTTCCTTCCTTTCGTAACCCCTCATACCCACGATTTCCAGAGCTTCCTCAACCCGGAGACGGATTTCGGCCGGGGGTAGACCCAGATTTTCCGGACCAAAGGCCACATCTTCCTCCACCGTGGTAGCAATCAACTGGTTATCCGGGTTCTGAAAAACCAGGCCGACTTTCCTACGAATCTCCCACAAATACTCTTCCTTCCTGGTGTCCATGCCGTCGACCAGAACCTCCCCCCGTTTTGGAAGAAGCAGACCATTGCAGTGCTTTGCCAGGGTGGATTTCCCCGATCCATTCTTCCCCAGGAGCACCACAAATTCTCTCTCCCGGAGAGAGAAAGTGATATTGTTCAGGATTTCCTGAGGCCTCTCCGAAGTGAATTCTTCGGAGTACCAGAAGCTGACGTTCCGGAATCCGATCATTTTTGTCGGTCTCCCATTAGAAAGAACTTGAAGAAACTGCCCTTTCTAATGGGAGAAAATAGCTATTCCACAATTTCTACCAGGACAACCGGAGCACCATCGCCCACTCTGTAACCCATCTTTATTACCCGGCAGTACCCTCCATGGCGCTCCCGAAAACGAGGAACAATGCTCCGTAAGAGCGTCTTGAAAGCTTCTTTGTCACGTACCCAGGATACCACCTGCCGCATCGAAGCATTATCGCCCTTGATGGCCAAAGAAACAACTCTTTCGAAATACCTTTTCAAAACCTTACCTTTTGTTTCGGTGGTTTCAATCTTTCCGCTTTTGATGAGTGAAACCAGCATGTTGGCAATCATGCTCTCTTTATGAGAAGTCTTCCTCCCCAGTTTCTCCGTTCTCTGACGGTGTCTCATCAGTTACCACCTCGTTTTTCTTTTCCTCCAGCCTGTAACCAAATCTGTTGACCTTTTCGAGTATCTCCTCATAGGTCTTTTGGCCAAGGTTTTTGATTTTCTTCAAGTCCTCAGGACGGGTACGAATAATTTCCACCAGCTCTTTCACGGTGTTGATGCGAGCCCTTTTGAGGCAATTGAGTGCTCTGACCGATAATTCCAGGTCTTCTACGCTGATGTCCCTTTCTTCCCCGCCTACGGTTTCTCTCAGGACTTCCCTTTCCAGGACACCCTCCTCAGCCTTCAGCCGCAGGAGCTTCGAAAGGAGACTGAATTCCTCCACCAGAAGGTCCAGGGCTCTCTTAAAAGCCTGCTGAGGGGTAATGGCACCGTTTGTCCAGATTTCTAAAATCACCTTATCATAGTTTGTAAACTGCCCTACCCGGGTATCCACCACCTGGAAATTGACCTTCCTCACCGGGGTAAAAATGGCATCGACCGGTATGACATTGTGTTCATAGGTTACCCATTCGGATGCCTCCCGGTAACCCTTTCCCTGAGAGACAAACAGGCTCGTCGATAGATGGCCTTCTTCGTCGATCTCGGCGATGTAATGATCCAGATTCACAATTTCTACATCACTCACCGGAACAATATCACGAGCAGTAACTTTCCTCAAAGACCCGGGCACTCCTTCAACTTCAAGACGAAGTACCTTCTCTTCCTCGGAATAAGATCTTAGCACCAGACCCTTCAGGTTGAGAATGATGTCAGTTATATCTTCACGCACCCCGGGTAAGGCAGAAAACTCATGAATAACTCCGTCGATCCTCACCGCAGTAATCGCGGCGCCCTCGATAGAAGAAAGAAGGACCCTTCGTAGCGCATTACCCACGGTAATGCCCCATCCTGATTCCAGGGGTTCGATGGAGAATTTGCCGTACTGTCCCCTGGTAACCGGATCCTCCCTCAATTCCAGAACATCAATTCTGGTACCATCCCTAAGGTTTTCTTGCATTACCAAACACCTCAAATGTTATTTACTTGGAGTAGAACTCAACAATCAATTGCTCCTGGACCGGGTAATCTATATCCTCTCGCCGAGGATTCCGGAGAATTTTTCCCCGTAACAGGCTCCGATCAAATTCCAGCCACCCCGGAGTTGGAACGCTTTCTTTTTCTTCCAGGATCTCCTTAATTTTCCCGTTTTCCTTTCCGCTCTCGGACAACTCAATCGTATCCCCTTCCTCTACGAGATAGGAGGGAATGTTGACCCGCTTCCCGTTCACTTTCACATGGCCATGAGAGACGATTTGTCGCGCTTCGATTCTTGAATCACTCAAACCCAGACGAAAGATCACATTGTCAAGTCTGCGCTCCAAAAGCGAAAGCAGATTCTCACCGGTAATACCGGGCATTCTGGTCGCTTTTTCAAAGTAATTCTCGAACTGTTTCTCGGTGATACCGTAAATAAAACGGACCCTTTGCTTTTCTCTGAGCTGTAAACCATAACCGGAGAGCTTGCGACGTCCACCTTTGTGAATTCCCGGAGCAAACGGTCTCCTTTCGAAAGCACACTTATCGGTGTAACAGCGCGGCCCCTTTAAAAACAGCTTTGTTCCCTGTCTCCGGCACAAACGGCATCGTGATGCGGTATACTTCGACATGACTTTTCGCCTCCTTTACACCCTTCGTTGCTTCGGTGGTCTGCAACCATTGTGAGGAATGGGGGTAACGTCTTTGATAGCATTGATGATCAACCCCGCCGCCTGAAGAGCCCGAATGGCGGTTTCTCTTCCCGGACCGGGACCCTTCACCAGAACTTCTACCTCCCGAACCCCCTGGTCCATGGCTTTCTTGGCTGCCTGTTCAGCGGCCAGCTGAGCCGCAAAGGGAGTACCTTTCTTGGTGCCCTTAAATCCGGAAGTTCCCGCACTGGCCCACGACAGCACATTTCCCTGGCGATCGGTGATAGAAACCAGAGTATTGTTAAAAGTCGACTTTATATGCGCAACTCCCTCTCGCACTATCCTCTTTTCTCTCTTCTTTTTCTTACCTGGTTTAGCCAAATTGATCAAAACCCCCTTATTCTATTATTAGGAATAGGTTATTTCTTTCTCCTTACACCTACGGTTCTTCTTGGACCCTTCCTGGTCCGAGCATTGGTCCTGGTCCTCTGGCCTCTGACCGGCAAGCCCCGGCGATGTCTCAAGCCCCGGTAACAGCCAATGGCAATCAGGCGCTTGATGTCCTGAGAAACCTGAGCCCTCAGTTCTCCTTCCACCGGATACTTTTCCACCGCTTTCTGGATCCTGCTAATCTCGTCATCGGTCAGATCCTTAACCCGAATCTCTGGATTGACCTTAGCTTCTTCAAGAACTACCCTGGACAGGCTCTTACCAATACCGTATATATAGGTAAGAGCAATATCGATTCTTTTATTAGCCGGTAAATCGACACCTGCAATTCTCGCCATCCTACGTCCTCCTACCCTTGTCGTTGTTTATGTCGTGGGTCAGAGCACACCACCACAACTCTTCCCTTACGACGAATGACCTTGCATTTTTCACATCTCGGTTTCACAGACGCACGAACCTTCATTTTAATACCTCCTCTTCGATAATGCAACCCCTCTACTTATGTCGATAGACAATCCGTCCTTTGGTGGGGTCATACTTCGAAATCTGCACCACCACCTTATCTCCTGGAAGTATCCGGATGTAGTGCATCCGCATCTTGCCAGAAATATGTGCCAGTATGGTTTTCCCGGTTTCCAATTCCACTCTAAACATGGCATTGGGCAACGGCTCTACCACCGTTCCTTTGACTTCGATAATATCCTCCTTAGGCATTCGCAAAAATCATCCCCTCTCCCAAGAAGTTAAAATCTCTGGTGCGTGTTCGGTAATCAGGACGGTATGCTCAAAATGGGCCGACAATCCTCCATCTTCGGTCACAATAGTCCAACCGTCCTCCAGTACTCTCACCCGATAGCCTTTTTCGTTCACCATCGGCTCAATAGCCAGAACCATGCCTCTTTCAACCAGAGGCCCCTGCCCTTTCTTTCCAAAATTTGGTATCTGCGGTTCCTCATGTAACGACCGGCCGACTCCGTGCCCAACCAGGTCCCGTACCACCGCAAAACCATTTTTTTCTACCAGCGTCTGGATGGCATAAGAAATATCCCCAATCCGGTTTCCCGGAACCGCTCTTTGAATCCCGGCGTAGAGGGCTTCCCTGGCAACCTTTACCAGTTTGTGAGCCAGTGGATTTCCGTTCCCTGCCACCATACTGAATGCCGCATCAGTATAGAACCCCTCAAATTCCACCCCCAGGTCAATGCTGACGAGATCTCCTTCTTGCACCACCTGTTCCCGGGGAATTCCATGGACCACTTCACTATTCAAAGAAACACAGACTGAAGCCGGAAACCCTCGATAGCCCAGGAACGCAGGACGGGCTCCAAGCCGGCGGATTTCTTCTTCGGCCATCTGGTCTATGGCCGAAGCTTTCACTCCTGGAACGATAAAGTCATGAATTTTTCTCAAAACCTTCCCCAAAATTTGACCACTCTGTCGAAGAATCTCGAGGTCCTTTTCAACCCAAAACCGGCCCATTCAAGCTACCTTTTCAGGACTTCCTTGACCCGCTCATAGACTTCCTCGATAGAACCGTTAGAGGGGATGACCCGTAAAAGACCCTTCCGGCTGTAAAACTCTACCAGAGGGCTGGTCTGCTCCTCATAGACTCTGAGTCGCTCCCTCACCACCTCAGGTCGGTCATCCGGTCTCTGAATCACCTTCCCCCCACATTGATCGCAGATTTCATCATTTTTTGGGGGTTTTGACAGGAGATTATAGGGGGTCTGACATTTCTCACAGATCCGACGGGCAGAAAGACGCCTCACGATTTCATCACTATCCACTTGAAAGTACAGGACCGCATCGATCTGTATCCCCAGTTCCCGAAGCATTTCTTCTAGTGCCTCGGCCTGCGGCAAAGTACGGGGGAATCCGTCCAGAATAAATCCGTTGGCCAGGTCCTTTCCGGAGAGCTTTTCCTTCACAATCCCTATTACCACCTCGTCGGGAACCAGTTTCCCCGCTTTGACAAACTCTTCCGCTTTTCTACCCCACTCGGTTTGATTCTGAATGGCCAAACGAATAATATCCCCCGTCGATAGCTGGGGTATTCCAAAGTCTTTCTCCATCATCTTAGCCTGAGTTCCTTTGCCTGCTCCCGGTGGACCTAAAAGGATAATGCGCATCTTTTCACTCCTCTACCAGCCTATTTTCTCAAAAATCCTTCATAGTGTCTCATGAGTAACTGGGCTTCCAGTTGACTCACCGTTTCAATGGCCACTCCTACCATAATGAGAATGGCCGTCCCTCCAAAATAGAAAGTGGTCACTTTGGTAAACCTTTCCATGGCGTTGGGAACCACGGCAATAAAGACTAAAGCCAGCGACCCCCACAGGGTGATGCGGGAGAGACACCGGTCAATATACTCCACAGTCGGCTTACCGGGTCGAATGCCCGGCACAAAACCACCGTATTTTTTCATGTTCTCAGCCAGTTCCATCGGATTAAACGTTACTGCAGTATAAAAATAGGTGAAGAACATGATGAGCGCCGCATAGAGAACGATATAGAGGGCAGAATTAGGGGCAAGGGCGTCGGCGATTGTTTTCATGAATCCCGATCCCTGGAAAAACTGGGCCAGAGTAGCCGGAAAGAGGAGAATGGAAGAAGCAAAAATGATGGGGATGACTCCTCCCTGAATAACCCGGATGGGAATATGGGTGCTTTGACCACCGTAGACCCTTCTTCCCACCACTCTTTTGGCATACTGCACAGGGATCTTCCTCTGGGCCTCCTGAAACTCAACCACAAAGGCAATGATAAAAACTGCAATCACCAGAGTAATGGCAAAAAGGAGAGCATTGATTTCACCCACGCGGATGAGAGAAATGGTGCGCACAAATTGAGGGACCAGACGCGCTACGATTCCCCCAAAAATAATGAGGGATATGCCGTTGCCAATGCCAAAGTCGGAAACAATCTCACCCAGCCACATCAGGAACATACTCCCTGCCGTAAGGGTGAGAATAACCGTCATCCGGTATCCCCATCCTGCGATGGCCACTACCCCCAGGTTTTCCATCCACACAGTAATACCGAAGCCCTGAACAATGGCCAGAAGAATAGCTCCCCAGCGGGTGTACTGGGCAATCTTGTCTCTTCCTTCTTCTCCACTTTTGGCCAGTTCTTCAAGCTGTGGTACCACCGAAGTCAAAAGCTGGATGATAATGGAGGCGTTAATGTAGGGCATGACCCCCAGGGCCAGGACCGAGAAATTACTGAGCGCACCACCGGCAAACATATCCAGAAATCCCAGGATACCCCCCTGAGAAAAGACGTTGGCTAACGCCTTGGGGTCAATCCCCGGCACAGGAATATGAGCACCGATCCGGAACACCACCAGCATGGAAATGGTAAAGAGAATACGCCGCTTTAGGTCCGGCACTCGAAACAGTTTCAGGAGTGATTCCCACATGTTACAACACCTCAGCCTTCCCGCCCTTTTCCTCGATGGCGAGCTTTGCTCCTCTGGAAAATGCGTCAGCTTTAACCACTAATTTTCTTTCCAGATTGCCTTTGGCCAGCACCTTCAACTTTACCGTTTCATCTTTAATGATGCCCGCTTCTTTCAGGATCTTTTTGTCCACCTGGACACCATCTTCAAAAACGTTGAGAGCCTGCACATTGACGATTTCCCATTCTTCAGGTGAAACCCTCCGAAAGCCCCTCTTGGGGATTCTGCGAACCAGAGGCATCTGTCCGCCTTCAAACCGGGGATGGATCTGGCCTCCCGAACGCGCCTTCTGTCCTTTATGGCCACGACAGGCAGTTTTACCGTGTCCGGAGCCAATGCCTCTACCGACTCTTTTGGGAGGATGAAAAGAACCTCGATTCGGTTTCAATTCATTCATTTGCATCGGTCTCATGCTCCTTCCCAGTTTCCTCAACCTTTAAAAGATAACCAATCTTATGAATCATTCCTCGTAGAGAGGGAGAATCTTTTTTAACCACCGTCTGATAGAGCTTTCGCAAACCCAGTGCCTTTACCGTCCTCTTGTGAGATTCGGGCCTTCCAATGGGGCTCCGTAAAAGGGTGATTCTCAAGAGCCTCTCACTCATTCACCACAACCCCCTCTCTGGCGAACATCTCTTTGACGTTCTTGCCCCTCATCGAAGCAACTTCCTCAGGACTCTTAAGGACCAGAAGACCCTGCACCGCAGCCTGGGCAAGATTAACCGGATTATTGCTCCCCAGGGACTTGGTTAAGATATCCTTCACACCCGCCACTTCGAGAATGGCCCGCACCGCACCACCGGCAATAACCCCCGTTCCAGGAGCAGCCGGCTTGAGGAGAACACAGCTCGAACCAAATCGCCCCAAAACCTCATGGGTGATGGTCGACTTTCTCATGGGGAATTGGAACAGAGACTTCTTGGCCCTTTCCACCGCTTTGTGGACTGCATCGGGAACCTCTTTGGCCTTGCCGATACCAATACCAACGATTCCATCGCCGTTTCCCACTGCCACCAGGGCTCTGAACCGAAAACGCTTTCCACCTTTCACCACTTTACTGACTCTACTGACCGCAATAAGGCGTTCCTTAAGCTCTAACCCTTCAGGGTTTATCTTACCCATCGCCGTACCTCCATCTTCTTAAAATACAAGCCCCGCTTCTCTGGCACCATCAGCCAGAGCCTTGACCCGACCGTGGTACTTGTATCCTCCTCGATCGAAAACCACCATCTTGACGCCCTTTTCCAGAGCTTTCTTCCCCAAAAGTAGGCCCACGGCCCTGGCTATTTCGGTTTTCGTACCCTTGAGATCTTTCACTTCTGGAGAAAGAGAAGAAACACCCAAAATCGTTCTTCCCTGCTCATCGTTCACGAGTTGAGCATAGATGTGTCGCAGGCTACGAAATACAGAAAGACGCGGTCTTTCTGCAGTCCCCTTTATCTTCTTACGAATTCGTCTATGTCGTCTTTCTCTTAAAACCTTTCTGGCCTTCACTAACATACCAGGACTCTCCCTTCACTTAGCAGTAGCCTTCCCTTGTTTCCTTCTGACAATCTCACCCACATACTTGATACCGGTACCCTTGTACGGTTCCACTTTCCGAAGCTTGCGAATATCTGCTGCTACCTGCCCCACTTTCTCCTTATCGGCGCCCTTGACCTTTACGATCTGACCCTCCACCTCAAAGGTAATACCCACAGGGGGTTCGATTTCTACCGGATGGGTAAAACCGAGGTTTAAAAGGAGATTGTTCCCCTTCTTCTGGACACGGTAACCCAAACCGTTGATCTCCAGAGCCTTTTCGAATCCTCTGGAAACTCCTTCCACCATGTTGGCCACCAGGGTCCTGGTTAATCCGTGCAGGGATTTGTCGAGCTTGCTCTCTCCCTCCCTTAACACCTTGATGAGCTGACCTTCTTTTTCAATTTTCATTCTGGGATGGAATTCTCTCTCCAGCTTTCCTAAGGGACCTTCGGCCCGAATTTTTGAGCCTTCTATCACTACGTTCACTCCCTTAGGTATCTCTATTGGCTTTTTACCTATCCGAGACATGCCAGTCCTCCTTCACCATACAAAGCAGATAATCTCTCCACCCACGCCCAGGCGTCGGGCTTCCTTTCCGGTCATAACTCCTCGCGACGTGGATACGATAACCGTACCCATCCCACCAAGCAAAATCGGTATTTCATGCTTGCCCGCGTAAATCCTCAAGCCGGGCTTGCTGACTCTCCGCAAACCGTTGATAATCCGTTCCCGATTCGGACCATACTTGAGCTCAATGACCAGATCCTTTTTGTTACCTTCCTGAGTTATGATTTGGTAATCTTTAATATAGCCTTCTTCTTTGAGGATCCTGGCTACTTCCATCTTTAGCTTTGAAGCAGCCACTTTTACTACCGTCTCACGAGCTTTCAAGGCGTTCCGAATTCGGGTTAACATATCAGCAATAGGATCCGTATGCGCCATTTCCATTCCCCTTCCTACCAGCTCGACTTTACCACGCCTGGTATTTCCCCCCGACTTGCCAACATCCGGAAACACAACCTGCAAATTCCAAACTTCCGTATATACCCTCGAGGCCTCCCACATAACTTGCATCGATTTCTTCGTCGCACTTCAAACCGATAGGGTTTATTCAGTCTTTCGACCTTGGCTTTACGAGCCATAACCAGTCCTCCTCATTTTCGGAAAGGTAATCCTAAACTCTCCAACAACGCTTTCGCTTCTTCGTCTGTTTTTGCAGTGGTAACAAAAGTGATGTTCATACCTCGTACACGTTCCACCTTATCATAACTGATTTCAGGAAAAATCAGCTGCTCCTCGATACCGATGGTACAATTGCCTCTGCCGTCGAAAGAACTGGAAGGAAAACCCTTAAAATCTCGAATACGGGCAATGGCAATGTTCAGAAAACGGTCCAGAAACTCGTACATTCTCTGGCCTCTTAAGGTAACCTTGCAACCGATGGGCACTCCCTTACGGAGCTTGAAGTTGGAGATTGACTTCCGAGCTCTGGTGATGAGCGGTTTTTGACCGGTGATGGCGGTCAACTCCTCCACCGCCAGGTCAAGGTAATGCGCATTCTGGGTCGCATCTCCAACTCCCAGATTGATGACCACCTTCTCCAACCTCGGAACCTGCATAACATTGCGATACCCAAAGCTCTTGAGGAGTCTGGGAATGGATTCTTTCACGTATTTTTCTTTGGTAATCGACACTGCTTGGGCCTCCTTATTATACTTTGTCAATGATCTCTCCACACTTTTTGCATACCCGCACTCTGAATCTGGCATCGGCTACTCTGGTCCGTGTTATCCGGGTAACCTGGTTACAGCGGCTACATACCAGCCGCAGGTTGGATATCCTCACCGGGTTTTCCTGATCAATGATCCCTCCCTGGGGATTCTTCTGGGTGGGACGGGTATGCTTTTTCACCATGTTGACTCCCTCAACCACGGCCTTTCCATCCTGCAGGAGAATCGTCAGCACCTTCCCCCGCTTGCCGCGATCTTTACCGTGTATAACCTCAACCAGATCACCTTTTTTGATCGGCGACTTAAATCTTACTTTCTCTTCCAAATAAATCACGCTCCTTATACAACTTCAGGCGCCAGAGAAATAATCCGCATGAAATTCTTTTCTCGTAACTCTCGACCCACCGGGCCAAAGATACGCGTTCCCCGGGGGACATCCTGATTATTGACGAGCACTGCAGCGTTGTCGTCAAATCGGATGAAGGTTCCATCGGGTCGACCCACTTCTTTCCGCACCCGGACCACCACCGCTCTTACCACTTCTCCCTTTTTCACCCCTGAATGAGGCTCAGCTTCTTTGACCGAAGCGATGATAATATCTCCAATGGTGGCATAGCGGCGATTTGAGCCACCCATCACCCGAATGCACATGATTTTCTTTGCACCGGTATTATCAGCCACCTCAAGCATTGTTCTCGGTTGAATCAACGAACTCTCCTCCTTCCTCAACCCTTGCCCGTTCCAAAACCTCTACCACCCGAAAACGCTTGGTCCTGCTCAAGGGTCTGGTTTCCTCGATGAGTACCTGGTCTCCTACCCCACAGATCTCGTTTTCATCATGAGCCTTAAATTTGGTGCTCTTTTTCACCTTCTTCTTATAGAGAGGATGTTCGGCAATTCTTGTGACCTTCACAACCACAGTCTTATCCATAGCATCGCTAACCACTTCTCCCACAAATCTTTTGCGAACGCCCATTCTACTTTACCCCCTGTTTCTGCAACCCCAGTTCCCGTTCTTTAAGAACGGTCTTAATACGAGCAATGTCTCTTTTCACCATCCGAATTCTCTGGGGATTGGCCAGCTGACCAGTAATAGTCTGAAAACGCAGGTTGAAGAGCTCAGTTCGCAAATCTTTCATCCGCTGATTCAGCTCTTCGTTGGTTAAATTACGTAACTCGGAAGCCCTCATCTCGGTCACCTCTACTCGGCACTTCTCTCGACAATTCTCGTCTTGATGGGTAACTTGTGAGAAGCCAAACGCAAGGCCTCCAGGGCCGTTTCTTTATCAACGCCGCCGACTTCAAACAGAACCCTTCCCGGTCTGACCACTGCTACCCATCCCTCTACCGGACCTTTCCCCTTACCCATTCGAGACTCAGTAGGTTTCTTGGTATAGGGTTTATCCGGAAAAATCCTGACCCAGATTCTTCCCTTTTTGATATGCCTTGAAATCGCCACCCTGGCAGCTTCAATCTGGGGATTGGTAATCCAGGCCGGTTCCAGGGCTTGCAAACCGAAATCACCAAAATCGACTTCACACCCTCTATGGGAAACACCTGTCATTCTTCCCCGCTGCTGTTTTCTATACTTAACTCTCTTGGGTATCAGCATAGTCTACCAGCTCCTCCTCGTACTTCTCTTCTTTGACTTCACCGGAGATACCCTCTTCTAAAACTTCACCTGGAGAAATCACTTCACCCTTGAATATCCATACCTTGACACCGATTTTACCGTAAGTCGTCGTGGCTTCGGCAAGCCCGTAGTCGATATCAGCCCGCAGCGTTTGAAGAGGAAGACGACCCTCGCGGTACCACTCTTCCCGGGCAATTTCTGCTCCTGCTAATCTTCCGGCGCAGGCCACCTTTATGCCTTTGGCCCCGGCTTTCAGTGCCCGAACAATCGCCTGTTTCATTGCTCTACGGTAAGAAACGCGGCGCTCGATCTGCATGGCAATATTTTCGGCCACGAGCTGAGCATCGGTCTCGGGAGATTGAACCTCTTCCACCGAGATCTGCACATTCTGGTTTCCGATCATGGTCTGGATGTCCTGTCTTAACTTTTCTACCTCGCTTCCCTTACGACCGATGACGATTCCCGGACGGGCAGTCTTGATGACCACTTTGACCTGATTGGCCAGCCGTTCCACTTCAACCTTTGATACTCCAGAACGATAGAGCCGCTCTTTGATGTATTGCCTCACCCTCAAATCTTCTAAAAGATGGTTCTGGAATTTCTTTTCCGCATACCAGCGGGACTGCCAATCTTTGATTATACCCAAACGCAAGCCGACTGGATTCACTTTCTGGCCCAATTATCTTCCCTCCCCTGCTTCGGAAACGATCACCGTGATGTGAGAACTTCTTTTCCGAATAAGATAAGCTCTTCCCATGGCTCTGGGTCTTATTCTCTTCAAAGTAGGTCCCGGGTTCACGAAAGCCTGAGACACTACCAGCTTATCCACGTCCAGGCCCTGATTGTTCTCGGCATTGGCCACCGCAGACTGTAAAACTTTATACACCAACCGGGCGGACTTTTTGGGAATAAATTTGAGAAGCGCCAGCGCTTCCTGGGCTTTTTTACCCCGAATAAGGTCCACGGCCTGCCTCGCCTTGCGAGGAGAGATACGCAGATATTTCGCGGTCGCTTTAGCTTCCACCATCACACACCTCCTCTACTTCAAAGCGGTAGAGCGCTCGGTGGGGTTCCCGTGCCCCTTGAAGGTCCGGGTCGGAGCAAACTCCCCCAAACGATGTCCAACCATTTGCTCAGTAATATAGACCGGTACGTGTTTCTTTCCATTATGGACCGCAATGGTATGCCCGACCATATCCGGAATAATCACACACGCCCGGCACCAGGTCTTGATAACCCTTTTTTCACCACGTCTATTCATCTCATCGATTCTTTTTCTCAATTTCGGATCCACATAGGGACCTTTTTTAGACGATCTACCCAAAGCAATGCCTCCTTCCGCTTACTTTCTTCGCTTTACAATCCACTTATCGGTATTCTTGTTCTTTCTGGTTTTAAAGCCTTTGGTTAACATGCCCCAGGGACTGACCGGATGTCTTCCTCCATGCGACCTTCCTTCACCGCCACCATGAGGATGATCAATGGGGTTCATCGCCACCCCCCGCACCGTGGGTCTTTTGCCCAACCAGCGGCTCCTTCCAGCCTTTCCAATGGTCACATTTTCGTGGTCCACATTCCCCACCTGCCCGACCGTGGCCATACAGTCCAGGTGTACCAGGCGGACTTCTCCGGATGGCATCCTCACCTGGGCATAATCACCCTCTTTCGCCATCAACTGGGCATAGCTACCGGCAGAACGGACCAGCTGTCCTCCCTTGCCCTTTCGAAGCTCCACATTATGGATGAAGGTCCCCACCGGGATCGAACGAAGAGGCAGGGCATTTCCCGGCCGAATATCGGCATCCGGTCCATTCATTAACACATCCCCTACCGCTACTCCTAAAGGAGCAACAATATAACGCTTTTCTCCGTCGGCATACTGCAAAAGTGCAATGCGCGCAGAACGGTTGGGATCGTACTCGATTTTTTTCACTTTGGCCGGAATGCCGATTTTATCCCTTTCGAAATCGATAATTCGATACCTTCTCTTGCTTCCTCCGCCTTTATGACGAACTGCAATCCTTCCCTGGTTATCTCGCCCTGCTTTGCTCTTGAGCGGTTCCAGAAGAGACTTCTCAGGTTTCCGAGAGGTGATTTCCTCAAAGGTATAACCGCTCATATGGCGCCGACTCGGTGTAACAGGTTTGTAGTCTTTAATGTTCGCCATCCTTTTTCTCTCCTCCGTCGCTACGAAATATCGAAAGCCTTAATCCGTTCACCGGGTTTCACGAAAACAATGGCTTTCTTCCAATCACTGGTTTTGCCTTCGAAACGGCCGAGTCTCTTTTTCTTTCCACCTACGTTGACAGTGTGAACCCTGAGAACCGTCACGCCAAACATATCCTGAACGGCCTTCTTAATCTCCGGTTTGGTGGCCTTAAGAGTAACTCTGAAAACATACTTGTTCTCTTTCTGAAGCCCAACAGTCTTTTCGGTTATGATTGGGTGAATAATAACCTCACGCTCAACGCTCACCACCATACACCTCCACTAATTTCAGAAAAGCCTCTTTTTCCATGATGACGATTTCGGACCAGAGAAGGAGATAGGTGTTAATTTCGTTTACCGGCTTCACCATTGAAAGAGGTAGGTTGGCGAAGGCTCTGACCACCTCATCCTTTCTGGTGGTGGTAACCAGCAAAACCTTTTGGTTTTTCTCTACTCCAAAGGTCTTCAAAAAAGATACTGCTTCTTTGGTTTTTGGAGTTTGAAAATTGATATCCTCCACAACCAGGAGAGCCTGCTTCCCAATTTTTTCGCTCAGAGCGAGAAGGAAGGATTTCCTCTTCTCACCCTTGGGAAGTGCGTGATAGAAACAGCGCGGCACAGGACCAAAGACCACTCCACCACCCCTCCAGATGGGAGAACGAATGCTTCCATGGCGCGCCCTGCCGGTTCCTTTTTGACGCCAGGGTTTTTTCCCTCCACCGCTCACTTCGCCTCGAGTTTTCGTTTTTGCAGTTCCCAGGCGCTGATTGTCAAGGAAGCTCTTTACCGAAAGATAGAGCAAATGGACATTTTCCTTCTCCGGCAAAATTTTCTCATCGACACGAATGCTCCCCACAATTTTCCCGTTTTTATCCTTAACCTCAAGCTCCATCTTGCGCTCCTCCTACGAAACTTTCTTTCGCACCAGAACTTTGCTTCCCGCCGGCCCCGGTATCGCTCCTTTCACCAGGAGAAGATCCCTTTCCGGGTTAACGCCAACCACTTCCAAATTTTTCACCGTTACTGTATCCCGTCCCATTCTCCCCGGAAGGCCTTTGCCTTTGAACACTCGCTCTGCATCGGTACCGCCGATTGACCCCGGTTCCCGATAAAACATCGAACCATGGGTGGCCGGACCGCCTCCATATCCGTATCGACGCACCACGCCCTGGAAACCCTTACCCTTTGAGACGCCGGTTACGTCAACCTTATCGCCTACCTGAAAACCGTCAACTTTCAGCGCTTGCCCAACCTGATACTCCTCAACTCTATCAAAACGGAATTCGGCCAAAAAGCGCAGGGGAGGAACGCCGGCCTTTTTCAGGTGCCCAAGTTTGGGTTTATTCAACTTCCGCTCCTTGACCTCACCATAGCCCAGCTGCAACGACTGATATCCATTTTTATCGTCGGACTTCTTCTGAACCACATAACAGGGCCCACACTTTATGACTGTTACCGGTATCACCAGGCCCTCTTCATTAAAAATCCTGGTCATGCCAACCTTTTCGCCAATCATCCCGTATCTTACTATTTTCATCCCTACCTCTCTCCTTCCTCACTGAGAGCCCACTAAAGCTTAATCTCTATGTCCACGCCTGCCGGTAAATCCAGGTGCATAAGAGCGTCCACGGTCTTGGGATTGGGATCGAGAATATCGATGAGCCTCTTATGGGTTCTCATTTCAAACTGGTCTCGAGACTTCTTGTCGACATGGGGAGACCTCAAAACCGTATACCGAGAAACCTCCACCGGCAAGGGAACTGGCCCTGACACCGTGGCCCCAGTCCTTTCCACTGCCTGAACGATCCTGACCGCCGACTGGTCTAAGATCCGATGATCGTAACCCTTTAACTTAATCCGAATTTTTTGAGCCACCTTCTCTGCCTCCTCACTTTAGACTCACTCGATGATGTCCGATACCACTCCGGCTCCTACAGTCCTTCCTCCCTCACGGATAGCAAAACGCAGACCTTTCTCCATGGCGATGGGGTAGATGAGTTTGACTTCCAGATTGGCGTTATCTCCGGGCATAACCATTTCCACTCCCTGGGGGAGTTTGATCTCTCCGGTGACATCGGTGGTACGGAAGTAGAACTGAGGACGGTAACCGTTGAAGAAGGGGGTATGTCTTCCACCTTCCTCTTTGGTGAGCACGTAGACCTCAGCCTTGAAATGGGTATGGGGGGTGATGGAACCAGGGGCAGCCAGCACCTGTCCTCTCTCCACCTCTTTCTTTTCGATACCCCGCAGGAGCACGCCGATGTTATCACCGGCCTGGGCTTCGTCCAGGATTTTGCGGAACATCTCAATGCCGGTGACCACGGTCTTCTTGATCTCATGGGAGAGACCCACGATTTCCACCGTATCACCCAGCTTGAGGGTGCCTCTCTCCACCCTTCCGGTTACCACCGTTCCCCGACCGGTGATGGAGAAGACGTCTTCGATGGACATGAGGAAAGGCTTATCCAGTTCCCGCACCGGGAGGGGGATGTATTCATCCATGGCATCGAGGAGTTTCCAGATTCCACTGCACCACTCACACTCTCTCTTCCCACAGCCACACTCCAGAGCCTTGAGGGCACTACCAGGGATGATGGGGATTTCGTCTCCGGGGAACTCGTATTTGCTGAGCAGTTCCCGGACTTCCATTTCCACCAGTTCGATGAGTTCCGGATCATCCACCATATCCACCTTGTTGAGGAAAACGATGATGTAGGGGACACCCACCTGACGGGAGAGGAGAATGTGCTCTCGGGTCTGGGGCATGGGACCATCGGCAGCAGAAACCACCAGCACCGCACCGTCCATCTGAGCCGCACCGGTAATCATGTTCTTCACGTAGTCAGCATGTCCCGGGCAGTCGATGTGGGCATAGTGGCGTTTCTCGGTCTCATACTCCACATGGGCAATGGCAATGGTGATACCCCGCTCTCTCTCTTCGGGAGCTTTATCGATCTGCTCAAAGGGAGTGTATTTGGCCAGGTTGTGCTTGGAAAGGAGTAAGGTGATGGCGGCAGTGAGCGTCGTCTTTCCATGGTCGACGTGTCCAATGGTTCCCACGTTGACATGCGGTTTTTTTCTTTCAAACTTTTGCTTTGCCATAGGATATCCTCCTCTTTTCTCTATCTATTCTTATCCATTATTTCTTTCATGATGAAAGGCGGAACTTCCTTATAATGGGAAAACTGCATGGTATAGTTGGCCCGCCCCTGGGTAAGAGAACGAAGAGCGGTGGCATATCCGAAAAGGCTGGCCAGGGGAACCCGGGCATTGACGATCTGGATCTCACCTCTGGCTTCCATTCCTTCCACTTTGCCTCTCCGGGCGTTCAGGTCTCCAATCACATCTCCCAGATATTCTCGGGGAACGATAACCTGAACCTTCATGATTGGTTCCAGAATGACCGGATTGGCCTTTTCGATGGCTTCTTTCACCGCCATGGCACCGGCGATCTTAAAGGCAATATCGGAAGAATCCACCGGATGATAGGAACCGTCCACCAGGCGCACCTTGAGGTTGATTACCGGAAAACCGCTGATGACGCCGTTATCCAGGGCTTCCTTTACCCCTGCCTGCACCGCAGGAACATACTCCTGGGGTATAGCTCCACCAACGATTTTATTCTCGAATACAAACCCTTCATAGGGCTCGATTTCCAGAATAACGTGACCATACTGACCCCTTCCGCCGGTCTGGCGGATGAACTTCCCTTCACCTTTGGCCTTTGCCCTGATGGTTTCCTTGTATGCCACCTGAGGCCGTCCTATGTTGGCCTCAACCTTAAATTCTCGCAGGAGACGGTCAACAATAATCTCCAGATGGAGCTCTCCCATACCGGAAATGATGGTCTGTGTGGTCTCCTCATCAGTGCGGACCTTGAAAGTAGGGTCTTCCTCGGAGAGCTTATTCAACGCCAAAGTGAGTTTATCCTGGTCGGCCCTGGTTTTCGGTTCAATAGCCACCGAAATAACCGGCTCGGGGAAAGAAGGGATCTCGAAAAGAATGGGGTGTCTTTCATCACAGATGGTATCTCCGGTGGTAGTTTTGCGCAAACCCACTATTCCACAGAGGTCTCCCGCTTTGACTTCTTCGACGTCCTCACGGCGGCTGGCATGGATGATGAGTAGACGACTGACCCTTTCTTTCTCACCCTTGGTGGCATTGTACACATAACTGCCACTCCTGAGTTTTCCTGAATAGACACGTACAAAGGAAATCTTTCCGGCATGGGGATCCATTACAATCTTGAATACCAGACCAGAAAAGGGCTCATCAATAAGAGAAAGCCGCACCTCCTCTTCTCCACTCCGTGGATTGATCCCTTTCAAAGAAGGCAAATCCACCGGAGAAGGGAGATACCAGACCACTGCATCCAGAAGCAACTGAACGCATTTATTCCGCAGGGCCGAACCGGCCAGAACCGGAACAAATTTTCCCTCTATGGTCAGTTTCCGGATGGCGTAGCGAATCTCATCAGGAGAGATCTCTTCTCCACCCAGGTACTTCTCAAAAATTTCCTCATCAAGCTCGGCCAGCGCTTCCAAAAGACGCTCCCGGTGAGCAAGGACTTCTCCTTCCATTGCCAGAGGGATACCGGTCACCCGGTATTCCAGGCCTTCTTCATCCACATCGTATAAGTAAGCTTTCAGCTCGATTAAATCCACAACTCCTACAAAATCAGATTCTTTCCCCACCGGAATCTGCACCGGGAAAGCATTGGCATTCAGCTTCTTTCGAATAGCCTCTACCACCGCATAAAAATCAGCTCCTACCCGGTCCAGTTTGTTGACAAAAGCAATGCGGGGAACACGGTAATGGTCTGCCTGGTACCATACCGTCTCCGACTGGGGTTCCACTCCCCCGACTCCACAAAAGACTGCAATGGCTCCATCAAGGACCCGCAAGCTTCGCTCGACTTCCACCGTAAAGTCCACGTGGCCTGGCGTATCAATAATGTTAATTCGGCAATCCCTCCAGAAGCAGGTAGTTACCGCCGAACTGATGGTGATTCCCCGTTCCTGCTCCTGAGGCAGGAAATCCATAGTAGCGGTACCCTCGTGAACCTCACCCATCCGGTGGATTTTTCCGGTATAGTAAAGTATGCGCTCTGTAACTGTGGTCTTGCCTGCATCGATGTGAGCCATTATTCCTATGTTACGGACATTCGAAATGGCATATTCTCCAAATTTCGGTTCTACTTTATTCATGTTTTTACTCACGCGCTCTGTGTGACCTCCTCTTTAGAACCACCGATAATGAGCAAAAGCCTTATTTGCCTCCGCCATACGGTGAGTATCTTCCCGCTTTTTCACGGCTCCGCCTGCGCCATTTGCCGCATCCATGATCTCACTGGCCAGCTTCTCTACCATGCTCTTACCTTGTCTTCCACGGGCGTAGTTTACCAGCCACCGTAAACCAAGGCTCTTGCTCCGATCCGGCCGTACCTCGATAGGAACCTGGTAGTTCGCTCCACCTACCCGCCTCGGTCGAACCTCTACCAGGGGCATGACGTTATTGAGGGCCTGGGAAAAAACTTCTAGGGGATCTCTCTTGGTTTTTTCTCTGACCATCTCAAATACTCCATAGACAATCCTTTCGGCAACGCTTTTCTTGCCATCTTTCATAACTTTATTGATGAGCATAGCCACATCCACGCTGTTATACACGGGATCTGGGGGCACTTCTCTCTTCGAAACCGGACCTTTTCTGGGCACTTCTCTAACCTCCTCCTTTCAGGATTTGGGTCTCTTGGCACCGTACTTAGAACGACCCTGTTTCCGATTCTCTACACCGGCGGTGTCCAGGGTCCCACGAATCACGTGGTAACGCACTCCTGGTAAATCCTTCACTCTGCCTCCCCGAATGAGAACTATGGAGTGTTCCTGCAGGTTATGGCCAATACCAGGTATATAGGCGGTTACTTCCATACCGTTCGTCAACCGCACTCGAGCAACCTTTCTTAAGGCCGAATTCGGTTTTTTGGGAGTAATGGTCCAGACTCGAGTGCACACTCCCCTCTTCTGAGGAGAACCCTTCAAAGCTGGAGCACCACTCTTTTTCCTTACTTTCTTACGACCTTCACGAACTAACTGATTTACTGTAGGCATCTCGTTCCTCCTTTTCTCAAGAATCAAGTACTGCTACACAGGAAGAGGCAACTTCTATTCCACAGGCTCTGCCCAGCTCTTTTGCCGAAAAAACCCATTCGATTTCTATGCCCTTTTCCTTTGCCAGGGTTTCGATCTTTTCCCGGATTTTCCGGTCCACATCCATAGCCAGATAGACCTTTTTCGCTTCCCCTCTCTGGATCGCCCTTTCGGTTGCCCTCATTCCTACTGCTTTCCTGACCAGTCTCAATTCCTCAAAACCCATAAAGTTCCACAACCCCTAAAGCAACGGAGGAATTTTACCAGCATTTCGCAGGTCTGTCAATTGTTTTATGGATGAGGAGGGACACTATTCCTCCTCATCCTCATCATATTCATCCTCAGCTTCGGAACTCAGATCGTATTCCTCTTCCTCGTCTTCCATCGAAACGATATCAAATCCTTCTCCAAATTCTTCGTCCATCAAAGAGGATAATTCCCGTGCACCCATCAGATCTCGAATCAGCGCTTCTTCCCGCGTCTCAAGAACACCCCGAGCAGCAACCTCACCCTCGGTGGAAAGCCGGATTTTCCGGTATTTACTGCATCCTGTACCGGAGGGAATAACCTTTCCGATAATCACATTTTCCTTGAGACCAATAAGCTCATCCACTTTGCCTTTAATTGCCGAATCGGCCAGGACATGGGTGGTTTGCTGGAAAGAAGCTGCCGAGAGGAAACTTTCCACCGCCAGAGAAGCCTTGGTAATCCCAAGAACGATGGGTCTTCCCGTAGCAACATGTTTCAGTCCGGGAAGGTAAATCACTTCCTCAACCAGAGTTTTTACTTCTTTCTCACTTTCCGACTCTCTGAGGAAAAGAAGGCTAACATTATCTTCGGCAATTCTGGCCACATCTTCCCGATCGATAACCTCCCCGGCTTTAATAAGCACCGTGCCGCTGTCTCCCAGAACCACGTCCTGAGCAGCCACTTTTCCAACAATCTCTTTTTCCAGCATTTCGATAAGTCTTCCTTCGATGGAGAAAAACCGACCGTCACTTAAGGGTATCTCTCGAATTCCTTCACTCACCAACCTCCGAGCTAGACCCCTACTGATTGGCTGACCCGACTGGATGATGACCTCACCGGTCTGTGGACTCACAATATCTCTGGCAACCTCTTTACCCAAAATCTCATCTCGCAGAACCTTGACCAGGTTTTCCTTCACCGGGAAAGACTTCACGTTCTTCCAAACCACCACCTGTTCCACATCGTACTTCTGCAACAATTCGATCTGTTCCTGCTCCAGACGAGTATGGGCCGGAATGACCACTTCCTGAGTCTTGCGATTGACCACGTCTTCGGCGAGAATAGATCCCTTCAATTTCTCCCAGGTAGCTTTTTCTCGAATCCGCAAACTCACCGGACCGGCTTCAGTAATATGGTCAAGAAGCGCCGGTTTCAGGGCCTCACCGGCTTTGACGAGAAGCTTACCTTCTCTATCCCGCACCTCCTCTACACATATTCTGTCCAAAAGCTCGTGCTCCAGGTTACGATACCCCCGAATCACCCGCACCGTATTCCCTGCCTTCTCGATTCCAAAGGACTTACAATCCACCGAAAGAATCTGCTGGATGGCTGGTTCTTCCAGGATTTCTCCTTTTCTCAGCACGACTTCTCCTGAGATATCTACCACATCTTCGCAGAGCTTGTGGCCCTCAATAAGAGCCCTGGTATACTCAAGAAGCGCCCGGTTTTCTTCCAGGATGCGAGCGTTTTCTTTTTCAAAATCTTCTAAGAAAACCATTTCTCCGGAGAGGAGATTCGTATTGCCGGCATTTTCCACCATAATCTTATTGAGACGAGCAATCTGGCGAATGATAACTTCAATATGTTTATCATTGATGTTCACACCCTGGGAAACATACACCGACTGAATCTCTTCCAGGAGATATTTCTGTACGGCGCGGATACCCTTAATCTTTAAAATGTCTCTGGGGTTAATGGGCCCCAGGGTTAACCGTTCTCCTGCTTTAACGGTGTCTCCTTCTACCACACAGGTTCTGACATCGTGCGGGACAAAGTAAGTCCGGACGGTCTGATCGGGTTCATCCTCAGTGGGCCGTACGTAAATTTTGCGGCGATTTCCAGTGGTCTCGATCTTTTCCACCGTTCCATCAACTTCCGAGAGAACCGCGGCCTTTTTGGGTTTTCGAACTTCAAAGAGCTGCTCAACCCGTGGCAAACCCTGAGTAATGTCCTCTCCGGCAATACGTATGCCTCCGGTATGGAAGGTTCGCATGGTCAGCTGGGTACCCGGTTCCCCGATGGACTGTGCTGCCACAATACCCACCGCTTCACCAATATCCACGAGATGTCCGGTAGCCAGGTTTCTTCCGTAACATTTCACACAGACGCCGTAGCGGGTCTTGCAGGTAAGGACAGACCTCACCCAGGCGTTTTTGATGCCCCTTTCCTTAAAGCGCGCCACCGCTTTTTCGTCGATTTCTTGACCAGCTTCTACCAGAACTTCTCCGGTTCGCTCGTCGACTATGTCCCGGAGCGCAATCCTCCCCAACGCTCGATCCTCGAAAGCCTCCACCACGTTATCGCTTTCGTCCTTCAAGTCCTCAAGAAGAATGCCATCGGTAGTGCCACAGTCCTCTTCCCGAACGATCACATCCTGAGCCACGTCTACCAGACGTCTGGTAAGATATCCCGACTTGGCAGTTCGAAGAGCAGTATCCGCCAATCCTTTCCGTGCCCCATGGGTGGAGATAAAGTATTCCAGAACGCTCAGCCCTTCGCGGAAATTAGCCCTGATGGGATATTCAATAATCCTTCCTGAAGGGTCGGCCATGAGACCACGCATTCCGGCAAGCTGGCTTACCTGACGAATACTGCCTCGAGCACCGGATTTGGCCATCATATTCACCGGGTTAAAATCGCTCAGGTTTTTCAAGATGGCATCAGCAATCTTATTGGAAGCATCTGTCCAGACATCGATGACTTTCTGCTCTCTCTCTTCACCGGTGATAAGACCCTCACTGTAATGCTCGTTAATTTCCTCCACCCGTCGGGTAGCCTCTTCGATAATCTCGGACTTCTCTGCCGGAATCTCAAGGTCCAGCACTCCGATGGTGGAACCGGATCTCGTAGCATAACGGAACCCCAGTTCCTTGACTCTATCCAGCAACTGCACAGTAGTCAGATTCCCAAAATTACGATAGCAGAGGTCCACAATCTCGGAAAGCTTTTTCTTGGTAATCGGCTCGTTATAGTAGGGCATCCCCTCAGGGAGAACCTGATTAAATATGATTCTTCCGACGGTAGTTTCCTTAACCTCCGGATGACGCTCGGCGATTTCCTTAACAAAAATGGGTTCGTGTAAATCCAGCTTCTTAAAAGAATATGCTAACATTGCTTCGTCCACGCTCCGGAAAATCTTCTTCCCTGCACCTCTGGTCCCAAGAAGTGTCAGGTAGTAACAGCCCAGCACCATATCCTGGGTGGGAACGGCGATGGGTTTCCCGTGAGCTGGTGAGAGAATATTATGAGAGGACAACATGATAATCTGAGCCTCTGCCTGCGCTTCAGCCGAAAGCGGCACGTGAACGGCCATCTGATCACCATCAAAATCGGCATTGAAGGCCGGACATACCAGAGGATGGAGTTGAATGGCATTCCCCTCGACGAGAACCGGCTGGAAAGCCTGAATGCTCAGACGATGAAGAGTAGGTGCCCGGTTCAAAAGCACGGGATGTTCGGCAATGACTTCTTCCAGAATTCCCCAAACCTCATCCCGAACTTTTTCCACCATCCTCTTGGCACTCTTAATGTTATGGGCAAAACCCTTATCCACCAGCTTCTTCATCACGAAAGGCTTAAAAAGTTCCAGAGCCATCTTCTTCGGGATACCGCACTGGTCAAAGTGCAACCGAGGACCGGAAACAATAACCGAACGGCCAGAATAGTCAACCCGTTTCCCGAGGAGGTTCTGTCTAAAACGACCCTTTTTACCCCTCAACATATCGCTCAGTGACTTCAACGGTCTATTGCCAGGGCCGAGGACCGGCCGTCCTCTTCTCCCGTTGTCGAAAAGAGCATCTACGGCCTCCTGGAGCATGCGCTTCTCATTTTTCACGATAATCTCCGGAGCGCCCAGTTGCAGCAACCTCTTTAACCGGTTATTCCGGTTAATCACCCTTCGATAGAGGTCGTTGAGATCCGACGTGGCAAACCGTCCTCCATCCAGTTGCACCATGGGGCGGAGATCAGGCGGAAGAACAGGTATCACTTCGAGAATCATCCACTCCGGGCGATTACCGGACTTGCAGAAAGACTCCACCACCTGAAGCCTTTTAATCAGCTTTTTGGCTTTAGCCCCAGAAGCTTCCTTCAGTTCCTTACGTAATTCTCGAGCCAGCTGATAAACATCGATGTTCTTCAGGATTTCCCGTACCGCTTCCGCACCGACTCCGGCCTTAAAATCCGGATCGTAACGCGACAGGAGTCGGGCTTCGGTTTCAAGAATCATCTGAGCTACCTTCAAGCCGGTCTGACCAGGGTTAACCACAATGTAGCATGGCTCCTCCACCGTGTCGGAAAGAACGCTTTCCTCAAAAAGCCCACCGAAAACTTCCCGCAACTGGTTAACTTCGGATTCCGAAAGTTCCTCGTCCCGCTGATACGGAAAAACTTTAATGTCCACGACTTCGAAATGGTTCTCATCGATCGGCTCCACCGTGAAACTATCCTTGTACTTGGAACGATAGCGAGTATAATCCTTGAGGTTCAACCGGTCACCGATGGAGAAGGGGAGACTGTGCACTTCCACAATTCTGTGAGCCGGTTCGGCCCGGAAAACGGGATCGTACCGGGAGTAAATCTTGTATGCGGTCTCCCGAATGGTGGTCCCTACCTCCAGGTCCGTGGAGCCAGGGTCGATGACCTTATAACAGTCCTCCCGTTTCCTTCCCGAAGCAAAATAGAGCACCTTTTCCAGGTTTTTAGGAATTATTCCCAAAAGAAGGGCCATTTTGCTGGGTATGCTCTTAAAATACCAGATATGGGAAACAGGGGCAGCAAGCTCTATATGCCCCAGGCGTTCTCTGCGGACCGAAGCTCTGGTGATTTCCACACCGCATCGATCACAGACCATTCCCTTGTCTTTCACGCGTTTATATTTACCGCAGTAACACTCCCAGTCTTTCGTAGGACCAAAGATCTTTTCGCAGAAAAGGCCATCCTTTTCTGGTTTTAAAGTACGATAATTAATGGTCTCCGGCTTCTTCACTTCCCCCCGAGACCATTTTCTAATCTCCTCAGGAGAGGCTAACCCAATTTGAATCGCACCAAGGTCATTCACATCCACCAAGGGCTCTTCCCCCTTTTCTCACTTCTTTTCTCTTCCCTGGAGGTTCACACCCAAGCTGGTTCCCTCTTCCTCTGCATTCTCCATCTCCTCCAGGGATATTTCCTTTTTCTTGGCATCAAAAACCTTGACACTCAAGCACAAGCTCTGTAATTCCTTAACCAGTACTTTGAAAGACTCAGGAAGGGATGGCTTAAAGACGTTTTTGCCCTTCACAATGGCTTCGTAAGCCTTGACCCTTCCGGTAATATCATCCGATTTCACCGTGAGCATTTCCTGAAGAGTATACGCAGCACCATATCCTTCCAGGGCCCAGACTTCCATTTCTCCAAAACGTTGCCCACCGAACTGGGCTTTGCCACCCAGGGGCTGCTGCGTTACCAGAGAATACGGACCGGTGGAACGGGCATGGATTTTGGTTTCCACAAGGTGCGCCAGTTTCATCATGTAGATGTACCCCACGGTGACTCTATTATCAAAGGGTTCGCCCGTTCTTCCATCATAGAGCACGGTTTTCCCATCAGGATCAATCTGCAGGTTCTTCGAAACCCTATTATCAAAAAACTCTTCAAAATCAACTTTCCCCCTGGGAGCCTGAGCTTTGCCGATGGCTTCAAGAATTTCACCTTCTCGAGCTCCGTCAAAAGGCGGGCTGGCGACAAATTTCTTCTCCTTATTGGCTACCCATCCCAGATGCGTTTCCAAAATTTGACCGATGTTCATACGCGAAGGAACTCCCAGCGGATTGATTACAATATCGACCGGTGTGCCATCCGGAAGATAGGGCATATCCTCTTCGGCCACCACCCGGGCAATAACTCCCTTATTTCCGTGACGTCCGGCCATTTTATCGCCCACCGAAATCTTTCTCTTCTGAGCCACAAAAACCTTTACCATCTTGTTCACTCCGGGAGATAATTCATCACCGTTCTCCCGGGAGAAAACCTTCACGTCGATGACCTTACCGTATTCACCGTGGGGCACCCGCAGGGAAGTATCGCGCACTTCGCGAGCTTTCTCGCCGAAAATGGCCCGCAGAAGCTTTTCCTCAGGAGTGAGCTCTGTCTCCCCTTTGGGAGTTACCTTTCCGACCAGAATGTCTCCCGGCTTCACGTCAGCCCCTACTCGAATGATGCCGCTCTCGTCGAGATTCCGCAACATATCTTCTCCCAGGTTGGGAATATCTCTGGTGATTTCTTCTGGACCTAACTTGGTTTCCCGAGCCTCAATTTCGTACTCTTCAATGTGAATGGAGGTAAAAATATCTTCCTTGACGAGTCTCTCACTGATGACAATGGCATCTTCAAAGTTTTCCCCTTCCCAGGGCATAAAAGCTACCAGGACATTCCTTCCCAGGGAGACTTCTCCCATCGAAGTACAGGGACCATCGGCGATGACCTGCCCTCTCAAAACACGGTCTCCTCTTCGTACAATGGGCTTATGACTAATGCAGGTACTCTGATTGGAACGCTGAAATTTATCCAGCTCGTAGACATCTATAAAACCATCTTCCGTTTCAATCTCAATCCGCAGACTGTCCGCCTTTCGCACCCAGCCGGCTCTCTTGGCTACCACCGCTGCTCCAGAATCCTGTGCCACCTTGTACTCCATTCCGGTCCCGATGTAGGGAGGATACGGAGAGAGCAGGGGAACAGCCTGTCTTTGCATGTTTGTTCCCATGAGAGCACGGTTGGCATCGTTGTGCTCCAGGAAAGGAATGAGCGAAGCAGAAACGCTGATAATCTGCTGCGGAGAAACGTCCATGAATTCAACTTTACTCCTCTGAACCTCAACGATTTTACCCCGGAACCGCACCACCACGTTTTCCTCGGCAATAAATCCATTCTGGCCGATTTTGACATCTGAAGGCGCAATGTGATACCGGTCTTCTTCGTCGGCAGTGAGATACACGATGTCATCAGTTACTTTCCCATCGACGACTCGACGATAGGGGGTTTCTATAAACCCATACTCATTGACCTTGGCGAAAATGCAGAGCGAAGTAATGAGACCGATATTAGGACCTTCTGGGGTCTCTATGGGGCACATTCTCCCATAATGGGTGTAATGGACGTCCCGAACCTCAAAACCTGCTCTTTCTCTGCTTAACCCACCGGGACCCAGAGCGCTCAGCCTTCGTTTATGGGTAATTTCAGAAAGGGGATTGATCTGGTCCATGAACTGGGACAGGGGACTACTTCCCAAAAACTCCCGTAAAGCAGCCACCACCGGACGAACATTGATTAGACTTTGCGGGGTGGGAGACTCCGTATCGGGCTGGATGGTCATTCTCTCCCGGATCACCTTCTCCACCCGGAGCAGGCCGGTCCGGAACTGGTTCTGCAGGAGTTCTCCTACCAGGCGTGCCCGGCGGTTCCCAAGGTGGTCAATATCGTCATCATAACCAATACCATCGATGAGATTGAGAAGATACCGGATGCTACCAACCACATCTTCGGGAGCTAAAGTTCTACTCTTTTGTACTCGCACCCTCTCGATTCCCAGTCCCCGAAGTTCCCTGAGGACATCCAGGGTAAGGGTTTTACCTCTCTCCAGCAACAATTCTCCGGTATCCGGGTCCCTGACATCCTCACTCAGCACTCGACCTTCCAGGTTTTCTGAAAGCACTTCCCAGGTATCTTCCCTCTCCACGTATACCTTTATCGGATTATCTTCCTCATTAAAAACTTTCACGTACTCTATGGGATACTCGCGGTTCAGATTCTCAATTTCCTGAGCCAGCCGACGACCTAGGCGGTCTCCTTTCCGTAAAACCACCTGGTAACGGGAGAAATCATTCTCCATCTCTTCAGAAAATGTCCGTAGCACTTCTCTGGTATGGAGGTCAATAACCAGATCTTCGGCAATCACCGGTTCTTCTATCCGGACAATCCGTTCTTCAAGTCTCAATTTGTTATTGATTTTGTATCGTCCTACCTCCCCCAGGTCATAATGTCGAGGGTCGTTAAAGAGGTATCTGATAAAATCCCGGGTATTTTCCTCGGTAGGAGGTTCACTGGGCCTCAATCTCCGGAATATCTCCGTAACTGCTTCCTTGACGTTCGTGGAAGGGTCTTTTTCCAGGGTTTTACGGATCAGGGGATTATGGTCAAAAAGAGCCAAAATTTCCTCGTTACTGCCAAAGCCCAAGGCCCTCACCAGGGTACAGGCATTGATCTTGCGACGCTTATCAACCCTCACAAAAAGGACCTCTCCAGGATCGATGCCAAACTCAAGCCATGCTCCACGGTTGGGGATAATTTTAAATCCGTATTCTACCTTTCCGGTGGAAGTCACCTCCCTGGAAAAGAAGACTCCAGGAGACCGCACCAGCTGCGTCACCACAACCCTTTCTGCTCCGTTGACCACGAAGGTGCCTTTCTCGGTCATGAGAGGCGTGTCCCCCATATAGACATCCTGCTCCCGAATTTCGTTGGTCCGACGGTCAATCAGTCGAACACGAGCATAAAGCGGAGCTGCATAGGTTCTGCCCTTTTCTTTGGCCTCCTTGATAGTCAGGGGAGGTTCCTCTAAACGATACTCCAGAAACTCTAAAACCAGATTACCGGTGAAATCCTGAATGGGAAAGATTTCCAGAAAGACTTCCTGCAAACCCTGGCGTTTCCGCTCCTCGGGAGCCACATCTGCTTGCAAAAACCACTGGAAGGAATCTCGCTGAATCTCTATGAGGTCAGGGATTTCGGCACAGGAGGGAATCTTTGCAAAACTTTGCCTTGCAATATAACCCAGACTCACTCATCACACCACCTTTGAGGGGAAATTAAAAATGGGAGCAACGCTTAACAGTAATTATAAAGCTCTTACACCTAAACAAAAAAACGGCAGAAAAAATAAACAACCCATCCTTTTCCAATAGCAAATTGGGCTTTCAAACCGACAATTGGTCATTGTAAAAGATTCATGCAGGGCTGTCAAGATGTTAACGGGAAGAATTTGGAAAAATTATCGCCGCATACCCTACGACCTGATCAAAATCTCCGGTCACTTCACCACTATGAGCATAGCAAAGCAACGAACCCCGATCCCCCGAAGCACCCCGCTGGTACTCCATGAGAGTGGCAATCCCCCCGGGACCACAAACGCTGATGTTCCGCATGGAAATTTCCCGGTAAAAACCTTCGACATCTAAAGAGATAATTCGAGCGACGAGGGCAGAGTCTTTTTCCATGGCCACCTTCGCCCTTTCGTAATGCGAGAAATCGCTACTGGCCACAATGAAAAATTTACGATGCTTACTAAGTGCCAGCAAGGTTTCGGCAATTGCTTTTGCGGTGGCGTGATCCTGTTTTATCAGGGCAAGGGGTACAATCCTGAAATCATAGGGGAGAAAAT
>Ga0308396_1000060_pt1 | contig 77670 bp, 57 predicted proteins | sample Hotspr2SamplePe2_FD_202359 | JGI IMG/M metagenome (GOLD analysis project Ga0308396, IMG submission 202359) | Hot spring phototrophic mat microbial communities from Mushroom Spring, Yellowstone National Park, Wyoming, United States - 20050930_Pe2 ... | reverse complement strand
CTGTTCCTTCTATAATTCCAACAGCTCCACTTTTAAATTTTATTATAGCAGCTCCAAAATCTTCAGCTTCTATTTCTCTTAAATATCTCTTTGTAACACCATAAACTTCATTTGCATCTTCTCCCATTATCCATTGTAAAAGATCTATATTATGAGTACATTGATTCATAAGAGTTCCACCATCAAGTTCCCATGTTCCTCGCCAGGGGGCTTGTTTATAATAATCCATTCCTCTGTTCCATCTAATATTTGCAACACCATAAAGAAGTTTTCCAAATCTTCCCTGGTTAATTGCATTTTTTAATAATTGAATTGGTTTATTAAATCTATTTTGAAAAGAAACACACAATAATTTATTATATTTTTTTGAAGCTTCAATCATTCTATCGGCATCACTAATAGAAAGTGCCATGGGTTTTTCACAAATAACATGCACACCTAAAGAAAGAGCTTCAATAGTAATTTGGGGATGGTAACCTGACTCTGTTGAAACTACAACAAAGTCTGGTTTAATTTTTTTTATCATTTCTTTATAATCTTTATAAGTTTCAACTGGATAAAAAGGTTTCAAATTATTTTTTTCAAGTTTATTTAAATATTCTTCTTTTATTTCACTAGCTCTTTCATAAACTATATCACAACAGCCTATGAGTTTCATATTGCTATCATTTGCAATAAAAGCATCAACATGCTTATGAGAAATTCGACCACATCCAATTATTGCACCTTTTATTATCATTTTTACCCTTTCTTTTAATATTTAAAAATTATACAAATTTTTCTATTCTTTATTTAACCAATTTAAAATATCTTTATAAACTTCTTCTTTATTTATCTCATTTAACATTTCATGTCTTCCATCTTTATAAAATTTATATTCAATATTATTTATCCCAAGATTTTTGTATAAATTTATTAAACTAATAACACTTTTTGTATTTTCTCCAACAGGATCTTTTTCACCAGAAAAAATATATATTTTTAAATTTTTATTTATTTTTAATAGATTCTCTTTATTAAAATTATTCTTTATCCCTTTTAATAAATCGTTAAAAAATGAAGTTGTACATACAAAACCACAATATGGATCATCAATATATTTTTTGACCTCTGCTTCATCTCTTGATAACCAATCAAATTTTGTTTTATTTGGCTTAAACTCATTATTATACTTTCCAAAAGAAAGAGCATCCATTAAATAATCTTTCTTTTTCCCATGCCTTAAAATTTTGGAAATATTTGTTAAGATTATTCCAACATTTCCTAAAACACCAGGATCTCCAGCAGTTCCAGAAAGTATAACATAGGATACTGCATCAGGATATCTTTCAATAAATGTTTGAACTAAAAAAGATCCCATACTATGTCCCATAATAACAATCTTTGTATTTTTAAATTGGCTTTTGATCTTATCATTTAAAACTTTTAAATCATCAACTACTTTAATCCAACCATCTTCTTCAGCAAAGAAACCTAAATTTTCAAAAGCTCCAGCTGTTTTACCATGACCTCTATGATCATTTGCCCATACTTCCCAACCATTTGTTACCAAAAATTTAGCAAAATTTTCATATCTTAATGCATGTTCTGCCATTCCATGTGCAATCTGTAAAACACCTTTTGGACTTTTAAGTTCTGGGTTATACCATCTATAGCAATAAATTTTAGATTCATCATGTGAATTTAATATAAATTCATTTCTTTCAAAATTATTTTCCATAAAATTACCTCCATTTTTTAAATTTAATTTACTCTATTTTTTCAATAACCTGGACAGACTTTTTCTAAATTTTTAAAAATATTAAACCTTAAATAATTTTTATCAAAATAATTTTTAAATTCACCCACTAATTTTTTTGCATGTTGAATATAATCATTTTGATCTTTCCAGTTTTTTCTTGGAATCAATATATCATTATTAGTTAATCCCTCAATTTCTGAAACAACATCAAGTTTAAAAATCTCATCATAAACAGTTTTGCTTTTCTCAATTTTATCATTTAATATACTTGAAATTATATACCTTGTTAAGTTTATATCAAATCTCTTCCCAACACCATATGGGCCTCCAGTCCAACCAGTATTTACAAGATAAACTTTAGTATTATGTTTTTTTACCTTTTCAACAAAAAGATCTATATAATAATTTGGAAGTGCTGGCATAAAAGGAGCACCAAAAAACCTTGAAAATGTGGCTTGAGGTTCAACAATTCCTGTTTCTGTACCAGCTAGTTTTGAAGTATATCCTATCAAAAACCAGAATTTTAAATTTTCTTCATTTAATTTTGAAACCGGTGGTAATACACCATTTGCATCAGCAGTTAAAAATATTATTGCTTTTGGATGCCCACCTTTTGCACTTGATTTAACATTTTTTAAAAAAGATAAAGGATAGGAACCTCTACTATTTTCTGTCAACCTCCCATCAAATAAATCAAAAGATCCATCTGAAAAAATCATTACATTTTCTACAATAGCACCATTTTCATAAACTTCTTTACCTGAAAAACAAGCATTATATATATCTGGTTCTTTTTCTCTATTCAAATTTATAAGTTTTGCATAACAACCATTTTCAAAATTTGCAATACCATTTTCAGACCAACCATGTTCATCATCACCAATAAGTAATCTATCGGGAGCTGTTGATAGTGTAGTTTTTCCTGTGCCTGAAAGGCCTAGAAATAGAGCTACATCACCATTTACACCCTCATTTGCAGAACAATGCAATGGTAAAATATTTTCAAATATTGTATAATAGTTCATAATTGTAAACATTAATTTTTTCATGGTTCCCATATATGAAGAACCAATAATAAGACCACAATGCCTTTCATAATCTATTCCAATAAAAATATTTGAAATTTTTCCATTTTTATCAGGTTTTAATAAATTTTCATATTTTGAAGTATCTATAAAGTCATTTGGTAAAACCAATAGATAAAAATCTTTACCGTTAAAGATAGATTTTGAAATATCTTGGTCATTTCTAAACATATTATCTATAAAGAGAAGACTAAGTGGATTATCAGAAATTACTTTAACTTTCATTGTATAAAGGTCATCTGAACCAACAAATCTATCAAGGGTATAAACTTTAGGTTTTAATTTAAATATATTTAAAGCATCATTTATTAAAAGGTCAAAAGTTGACTCATCTATTGGATTATTATAATTTGATGCCCAATCTACTTTGTTTAAATTTTCGTCTCTTTTTACAGTATATGTATCATGTGGTCTTCTACCAGTAGATTTTTCAGGAGTTATAGTTGCTAAAGTACCACAATTCAAAACAAAACATTTTTTGTTTTCAATAGATTCATGAATAAGAAATCTTCTTGAAGGATTTTCTATCAAATTATTTTTTTGTTTAAAAAAATTTTTAATTACTTCCATATAATCATCCTTTTATTTTAAAACTATTTATTAATAATGTTTAATTTATAAAATAAAATCAAAAATATTTATAAAATTAAATAATTACTTTTTTAAAACTTATCAATTTTTGGTAAATTATCAAAGACTTTTTCTTGAATTTCTTTTTCTGGTATTTTAGAAATATCTTTAATTAATATTTCTATAGCTTTATCAAGCTGTGAGTCTTTTTTATTAATCCAATCATAAGGAGAAATATATACTTCATAATCTGGTTCTACTCCGAAGTTTTCAATATTTAAACCAATATCTTTAAACCAAAAAATATATTCTGGTTGTGTTGTAAATGCTCCATCTATCATTCCACCTCTATATGAAACACCAATAACACCCCCCCATGTTCTTGTTCCAACAATTTTACCTAATTTCATAAATTTTACAGCATATGTAAAAATATCACCATCAGAACCAGTATGTTCATTTACTATAAATATCATTGGACCTTTTGGAGATTCTTTTGGATAAGTTTCTGGTTTTGAAATCCATCTCGCAAAATCGTAACCAATTATTTTTCTTGATAGTTTTTCAAGGATAAGTTCAGAAACAAACCCACCTCTATTATATCTGACATCAACTATTAAACCATAATAATTCATCTCTTTTAAAAAATATTTATGAAATTCTGAATAACCAAAGTATTCCATATCTGGAATATGAATATAACCTATTTTATTTTTACTTTTTTTATGAACATATTCTCTATTAGCATCAACCCAATCTCTGTATCTTAAATATTTTTCAGAAGAAATTGTCTTTATATAAAAGTGTCTTACCCCAATAAGTGTTTCTTTTATTTTCAAGTTCTTACTTTCTCCTAAACTATCATTAAAAATTTCTTCCTTTTTAAATTTATCTTTAATAAAATCTTTATCATTATTTTTTTCTAATTTTATATCCTTACTTTTTTCTTTTATAATTCTTCCAACAACAATATCTATATAATCATTTGCTTTATTTTTTAATAATTTATTAATAGGATTTTTAATATCAACTTTTTTTCCATCAATGCTTATAATGTAATCCCCTTCTTTTACATCAACTGCTGGGGTTAAAAAAGGTGATCTATTCTTCTCTATCCAAGGATCTCCAGGATATATTTTAGTTATTTTAAATAAATCAAACTTTTCATCATATTTATAATCTATACCAAGAAATCCTATATTGTAAAAAGGAGCTTTTCTTTTATCTCCGCCATATTCATAACAATGAGAAGTCCCAAGTTCACCTTGCATCTCTTTTATAATATCTGATAGTTCTGTTCTTGTTGAAATTTTTGGTAAAAGTTTATAATATTTTTTATAAATTTTTATCCAATCTTCTTTAATAAACTTTTCATTCCAGAAATAATCTCTTTGCAATCTCCATGCTTCTTTAAACATTTGTTCCCATTCACCTTCAGGTTCTATATATATTTTTATCCTATCTATATCAATATATCCATCTTTTGGGTTAAAGCCAAAACCTTCCTGTGGTTTTTCAGAAGAACTTACTATTCTAAAATCTCCATCAGTAGTAATCAAAAATACTTTTTTACCATTATCAATAATTTCAAAATCTAAAACTCCTTCATAAAAAACTTCTATTTCTTTAGTCTTTATATTATAAGTATATAGATAGCCAAAATCATTTTCTTTTATATTTTGTTCAAGTTCTCCCTTGATAGGATAAAATAAAAAGAAAAATTTTTCTCTGTTTGATTGAACTTTAGTATAAATTCCTCCAGAAATTGGAAATTCTATGATTCTTTTTTCTATTCCATCAAAATCAATTTTAGTAACACAAATATTTTGCAAAATTTCATCATTTAATTCTAATTTTTGATTTTTTAAATTATTTAAATTTAATTTTTTTTCACTTATAGAAAGATTTTTTTTTGATTTATTTTTTGAAGTATATTTTTTAATATTATTTTTATCTTTTTCACTTTTTTTTTCTTTATCTACAAGACTTTCATTAAATGATTTTATTATGTTTATTACTTCATCTTCATCTGATAATTCGTCAAAATCATTTATTGAAAAGGAAAAAGGATCTGGCAAATTCTTATCTAATAAAATTAAATAAGGTTTTAAGCCAAAAGGAAAACTTATTTCAAATTGTAAATAATCATCAACAGGGTCAAAATTTCTACCTGATATAAATAACAAATACTTCCCATCTTGGGAAAAATAAGGATTAAAATCAAATCCAAGTCCATCAGTAACATTATATTTTTCTTTACTTTCAATATCAAATATTTTTATAATGCTTTTATTAAAAGATATTGGAAAAGAATAGGCAATATATTTTGAATCCCAAGAAAAAGAAAAACTATCAATTAACCCATAATCAGATTTATCAATTAAATAATAATTTTCATTTTCCAAATCAACAAAAAATATTTCATTTCTATGATTAGATAAACAAATATGGTTTTTAGAAGGGGATGATATCATTTCTACTATATTTCCGAAATCCCAATCTTTGTAAACTTTTCTTTTAACTTCCAGATAATCTTCCGAAAGTATTATTGTCTTTGCAATTCTAATTTCATTTAATTCATCTGTAATAAAACAAATTGAGGAATTATCAAAAAGAAAAATAGGTAAAGAATCTCTGACATTATTATTCAATGTTACAATTTCAACAGGTCCATACCAATTATACATTCCAGCAATCTTACCTCTAATATTTAAAGCTATCTTTTTCCCATCAAATGAAATAGAATAACCTTGAATATAATCATGTATATTTATATATTTTCCTCTTTTTTGAGGTTTAGAGGAAAAATAATTTATATTAATTTGAGAAGAAGTTTTGTTTTTTATATCGTATTTATATATATTTCCACCTGATTGATAAACAATAATTTGATCTTCATAAGAAAGATAAGGATTTCTTACATAAAAATCCTCATGAAATGTTAATTTTTCAACATTTTTAAAATTAAAATCACTTTTATATAAATTTCCAACACCTTCATAATCAGAGATAAATATAATAAAATTTTCATAAAAAATAGGATTTGAAATATTTCCTCTTTCAAACTCAATTAATCTATAATTACCATTATTAAATTTACTATCTTTACTTTTAAATTTTTCACATTTTAACCACAATTTACCAATATTCCCACCTTTATATCTTTTCCACCTTGTCATGTCTTCAGAATATGGTTGTAAAACGAAATTATTCAAATCAAATTTATTGTTCTTAAAGGATATAAATTTAGCATTGCCAATATTTAAACTTTCTATACAACCGTTTCTTAAATCCAAAGAATAAATAAAAAATATCTCATCAAAAGAATTATTATGATTTGATGAGAATATTATTTTATTATCATTATCATAAAACATGATTGGAATAACTGAAGAACCTAAATATGTTAATCTTTCTGTCTTACCATTTTTAAGATCTATTAAAAAAAGATCTTCATCTCCTTCCTCTTTTCCATTAAAAATAATCTTATCTCCTTTAGAAGAAATAATAGGATACTTTATTTCTCCTTTGGTACTTGTTAATTTTATAGTTTTTTCAACATTCAAATCATACAACCATAAATTTTCTTCTGATATAAAATATAAGCAAGAACCTTTTATCAAAGGGTACTGGAAATATCCACTATTCATTTTCATATAAAAAAATATAACATTAAATATTTTTTTTAAAAACTTATTTTTTTAATAATTTTCATAATTTTTTTAAATTAATTATATTATTTTCTTGAAAAATTAATTTTTTATATTACTTTATTTAATAAAATAGAATCTTTTATAAAATAATTTTTATAATGAGGTTTTATGCAAATTGACTATGAAAAAAATACTTTAGGTTATCTTGATATGACTTTTGGACCTGTTTGGGATTATATTCCACTTACAAGAAACTTTGTCGAAAACTTTTTACTTATTAATTTAATAGAAAAGAGAAATATTAGTAAAATATCTCTAGCAGTTTCAGAATTACTTGAAAATGCTATAAAATATTCTAATAACGATGTTATCAGATTAAAAATTATTAAAAGATTAACTGATAATAGCATTGAAATTCATGTTTTTAATTATACAGATGATTTACATGCAAATAATCTTCTTGAACAAATAGAAATAATGAAAAGTAGAAACTCTCTTGAATATTATCTTGAAAAGATGAAAAATATTTCAAAAAATAATAAAGAATTCTCAAATTTAGGACTTGCAAGGATAAATTATGAAGCAAATGCAAAGATAGATGCTTTTTATAATAAAAACGAAAAAATTATAGAAACATTTGCAAAAATAAAACTTGAATTATTTAATGAAATTTTATTTATAAAAATTATAATAAAAATAAATTATAAATAATTATAAGGATTATAAAGGAAAATATATGAATAAAAGCAATTTTAAATTCGAGGATTTAAATTATAAAATTGAAATTAATAATAATTTAATTAATTTTATAGGAACCATAGAAATTAAATCATTAAATGATAATTTCAAAGAATATATTCAAAAAATTCACGAATATATTCTTAATAAAAATTTCAAGGATATAAAAATAGATTTTACCAAATTAATTTTTATGAATTCTTCAGGTATCAAGGTAATCGTAGAATGGTTACTTAAGCTTGAAGAATTGCCTGAAGAAAAAAAATATAAAGTATTATTTATATATGATCCACAAATCCTCTGGCAAGAATCAACAATTAACACACTTCTTTTTTTAAATGAAAATCTTTTAAGTAAAAAAGCTATAAATCAATAAGATAAGAAAATTATTAAAAAAATTGTATTAAAAATTATTATATATTTTCTATAAGTAAAGCAGTAGCCTGCCCTCCTCCAATACAAAGAGAAGAAACTCCATATTTTAAATTTCTTTTTTTCATTTCATAGATTAAAGTAGTTGTAATTCTTGCACCTGAAGCACCAATAGGATGCCCAAGAGCAATTGCACCACCATTAACATTTACTTTTTTATAAGGAATATCAGGTAGCTCTCTAAAAACAGAAATTGATTGAGCAGCAAAAGCCTCATTCAATTCCCATAAATCTATCTTTGAAATAGAAAAACCTGTTTTTTCCATTAATTTTCTTATAGCAAATGCTGGTGCAACTCCCATAATTTCAGGTTCAATAGCAGCTGATGCATAACCAATTATTTTTGCTAAAGGTTTTAAATTAAATTTTTTACAAGCTTCTTCTGATGCAAGAATAAGATAAGAAGCTCCATCATTAATTCCAGATGAATTTCCTGCAGTAATTGTGCCATCTTTTTTAAAAGCTGGTTTTAATTGAGCTAACTTTTCAAGAGTAGTTTTTCTTGGATGTTCATCAAACTCAAATACACTTTTATTTCCTTTTTTATCAACAATCTCATAGGGAACAATTTCATCTTTAAATCTTCCGCTTTCTATAGCTTTTAATGCTTTTTCTTGAGAATCAAAAGCAAATTTGTCCTGTTCTTCTCTTGTTATTTTATATTTTTCAACCAGATTTTCTGCAGTAATTCCCATATGGTAATTATTAAAAATATCTGTTAATCCATCAAAAACCATATGATCAATAATTACACTGTCTCCAAGCCTATATCCATACCTTCCATTTTTTAATAAATATGGAGCCATATCCATATTTTCAGTTCCTCCAGCTACAACAATATGATTGTCTCCAATAATTATAGATTGAGCACCTAAAATAATAGATTTCATACCAGATCCACAAACTTTATTTACAGTAAAAGAAGGAACATTAACAGGAATTCCAGCCTTTATTGCTACTTGTCTTGCAACATTCATTCCGAGACCTGCTTGTAAAACAGTACCACTAATAAGTTCATCAACATTTTCAGGTTTTAATCCAGCTTGATCCAAACAAGCTTTCACTACAACTGCTCCAAAATCTGCTGGATGAATATCTTTAAAAAAACCTCCAAATGTACCTATAGCAGTTCTTTTTGCTGCAACTATAAAAACATCCTTCATCATTTCTGCCTCCTTTTATTAAATATAAATTTTAATTTTCAAATAAATAAACTTTTTCAAAATATAGATATAAATTTCAAGATATAACTTCTTCTATGATAGAAGACATTAATTTTGCTGTATTTAAAAGTCCTATCTCATGAGTTCTTTCATATCCATGAGAAGCTGAAACACCAACACCAAAAAGTGCAACTTTTACATCTAATCCTGCTCTTAATGCTGATGAACCATCAGAACCATAATAGGGAAAAATATCTTTTACATACTTTATATCATTTTTTTTAGCAAGAATTTCTAGTTTTTTTGTTAATTCAAAATTATATGGGCCTGATGAATCCATCTGACAGATTGAAACTGAATACTCATTTCCATTAACTTCATCCCCAACAACTCCCATATCTACAATATATAATTCATCAATATCTGGTAAATTTGAAATTCCTTGACCAGTTTCTTCTGTAATATTGAAATACATGTAAATAGGTTTTACAAAGGTAAGATTACCTTTATTTTGTATATCTTTTAAGATCTCTGCTATATGAAGAAAAATACTGCATGAGGCCTTATCATCTAAAAATCTGGATTTAACAAAACCATCAATATATTTAAATTTTGGGTCTAAAAAAACATAATCACCAATATTTATATGATCTTTTATATTTTCATTTTCTAAAAATTTATGATCAATTCTTAAAAAAAGTTCTTCATATTTTGGAGTTATTTCATGAATTTTTTTATTAACATGAGCAGCTGGATCCTTTGGTAATATAGTAGCATTGTATTGAAAACCATCCGATGCCTCAATAATAACATAATCACCTATTGCATAAACTGCTGGAATACCATTTATTGGTTCAACTTTAATAACATCATCCGAAATAGATTTAACCATTAATCCAAGAGTATCTATATGAGCTGCAAAACATATACCTCTATTATTATTTTTACTACTATCTCTATCTTCATAAACAAATTTATGCTCTTTTTCAATCTGATCATCTTTTTTTTCAAAGTATTTTTCACAATTTTTATTAAAGTTGCCAAATATGAAAACTACTGCACCTTTATTAGTTATTTTATAACTAATATTATTAGTTTTTGCAAAATCAATAAGATAATTTTTTATTTTTTCGGTATATCCAGTTGGTGAAGGTATAGAAATAATTTTTTCTAAATATTCTATAATCTTTTTACTATTTAATTTATCTATAATTTTTTTTAATTCTTGCATAATAAAATCTTTTCAACAATTTTTTAATCTACTTTTATTATTTTAATATCAGGATCTACAACAACATCAGCTTTAGTATTATTAAGAACAAAATCCACATCATATGGATAAAAAACTTCCCTTAAATGAAATTTTTTGTCTTTTATTTCAAAAAAGCCAACATCTGTTACAACATAATTAACTTCTTCTTTTGCAGTCAATGGTAAAGAACATTTTTTAACAAGTTTTGGAGACCCTTCTTTTTCCATATGTAAAGTTGCTGCAATAACTTTTTTTGCACCAACAGTTAAGTCCATAGCACCTCCCATTCCTGGCACAAGTTTTCCTGGAATTTTGTAATTTGCTAAATTCCCTTCTTGATCCACTTCAAGAACACCTAAAACAGTATAATCTAGATGTCCTCCTCTAATAATTAAAAAAGAAAAAGCAGAGTCAAAGAAAGCACCTCCTGGAAGAATGGTTACTGGCATACCTCCTGCATTAGTTAAATCATAATCTTCTTTTCCTTTTTCAGGTATAGGTCCAAGACCAACAAAACCATTTTCAGATTGTAATATTACTGTAACATCTTTTGGTATATAATTTGCAACTAAAGTAGGTAATCCTATACCTAAATTGACAACATCACCATTTTTAAAAAATTTCGCTATTCTTTTTGCTATTATTTCTTTATTTGGATTATATTCCATATATCCTCCATTGATATCTTTTTATTATCTTTTAGTTATTAATTTTTTTTATTCTTAATATTTTTTGTTTATTTTCTAAGTTTTTTATTTTTTATTTCTTTAATAATAATCATTTTACTTACTCAAAACAAGATAATGAACAAAAATAGATGGAGTAATAACATCTTCAGGATCTATATCTCCAATCTCAACTATTTCATCAACTTCAGCAATAACAATTTTCGCAGCAGTTGCCATAACAGGATTAAAATTTCTAGCTGATTTTGAATAAACAAGGTTACCAGCTTTATCAGCTTTTTTAGCTTTAATAAGAGCAAAATCAGCATATAAAGGAAGTTCTAACAAGTATTTTCTCCCATCAATTTCAATAACCTGTTTACCATTTTCAACTTCTGTTCCTACTCCAGTTGGTGTTAAAATCCCCCCAAGGCCAGCTCCAGCTGCTCTAATTCTTTCAGCAAGTGTACCTTGTGGAACTAGTATTACTTCTGTTTCATTTTCATTCATCTGTCTTCCTGTCTCTCTATTGGTACCAATATGGGATACTATTATCTTTTTAAATTTTTTCTTTAATACAATTTTAGCAACACCTTTTACAATATTTTTATCTGGATTATAAATTCCACTATCATTGCATATTAATGTTAAATCTTTTAATTCAGAATTCGTGATTTCATCTATTATTTTATCAGGAGAACCACAACCTAAAAACCCACCTATCATTAAAGAATCTCCATTTTTTATCATACTTACAGCTTCTTTTGCAGAAATTATTTTTTTTTCAATCATTTAATCCTCCAGATTAAATTATAAACTTTGAATTTAATATAAAGTTTTATTTTTTTTTTACAATAATATTTTTAGAATTATTATAAAAGTTTAATAAATTTTATTATTTTCTTTTTATATTCAAAAAATTTGTTGTTTTTATCCATATAATTTTTCTCTTTTAATAGAATGAGATTTCCAATTTCTTTATCTAAGAATAATAAATATTTTTCAAAAGTTTTAATCTTGTTTCTCAATATTTTTAGGTTTTTAGTTTTATTATAAATTTTTAAATTTATTTCTTCAATACTTTTCAAGAAATAAAAAATAATATATTTAAATTCATTTACTTCTATTTTCTTTTCATTTTGATTGAATATTGAATTATAGAGAGAATTAAACCCCTTTGGTAAAGAATTTAAATAAAGATTTAATAGATTTTTTTTGTTAATCAAAAAAAAGAATTTCTTGAATTTATTCTTATTCAAATTTTCATTATTATTTGAATTTTCATTAAAAAAAAGAATAAATATTTTTAAAAAAAATTTCACTTTTTTTATAAAAAATATAATGCCAAAATATATTAATTTTATATTATCTTTAAACTTAGTAACATAATTATCTTGCAATTTTTTAGATTTATAAAATAAAAAAACTTTATAAGAAAAATTGTGGTAAATATAAATAAAAATTATTAAATCTTCTGGATTTAAATTCTTAAAATGAATAATCTTTACTTTTTTTATTTTTAAAATATTTAAAGCAATAAAAAAAGTCATCATTAATATATAAGCAACATCTTTATCAATAATAGCATTATAAAAATTCATTTTTAAATAAGTCAAAATACCATTTGAAATATTTAAAACCAGTTTATTTATAATATAATCATTTATATTTTTTACAAATTTAACAGATATATATTTATCTATTTTACAAACAACATTATTTTTTTTATTTGTGTTATTAACGTCATTTATATTTTTTTCATCTATTAATTTATTTTTATTATTCGTATTGAAAATATTTTTTAAAATATTTTTATCCTCAAGTATTAATTCTCCTTTAGAAGTCTGAATAATTGCATCATCATATTTCGAAACATTATATAACACTATGCCCCTTAAAACATTTAAATTAATATTTAAAAAATTATTTTCTAAAAGATTTTCCCAACCATATCCATTTTGTATAAACAAAACATTTATATCTATTTTACCTTTTGGATTTTTTTTTTGTAATTTTAAATCAATTTTTTTTATAAATTCATTCCATCTATAAATTGCATCAAGTTTAAAAGAAGCAATAATTAAATCTGGAATAAAAAATTCTTTTTCAAAATCAATAAAATTTACTTTAATTTTAAAGATTTTATCTATATTTGATAGTTTATAAATTATATATCCTTCATTTAAAAATTTCTTTTCACTACTAAAATCACCTTTTAAATAAATTTCTTGATCATTTAGTAAAAAAGCTAATGAACTCCCAATAAGACCACAACCATATATTAATATTTTTTTATTTTCTTTATTTTTCATAAATTTAAATTCAATATAAGTTTTTTTTAAGACCTTATAAAAAATTATAAAAAAATAAAATTGCATTTTTAATTTTTTAAATTTTAATTTCATCAAATTAAAAATCAAAATTATTTTTTGGATACAAAATGAATTTGATTATTAATACAGTTTTGTCAATACTTCTGCCAATTTTTTTTGGATTTATAATAAAAAACTTAAAAGTTTTTTCTGATGGAGATTCTCTTATATTAAGAAAATTTGTCATAAGATGTACAGTTCCTTTTATAATTTTTAAAAACCTTTTTTTTGCAGATGTCTCTGAATTTAGTCAATTAATACCCTCTCTATTTGGATTTGTTCTTATTTCTTTATTTTATTTTTTATTTGTTTTATTTATAACTAGTTTCCTGCGTTTTAGTCAAAATAAACTTAATAGTGTTGCTTTTTCTACAATGTTTGGAAATTATGGCTATATGGGATGGGGCGTTGTAAACAGTTTTTTTGGGGAAAAAGGTTTAAATAGATCAATTTTTTTTACAATGTTTTTTTGGCCTATTTTTTTAATATTAGGTTTCCTCTTTATTTTCTTAAAAACTCATAAAGGAATTTCAAAAAAAGTTTTTTTTAAAACTATACTAATAAATGCATCTATCCCTATTATTAGTTCAATATTAGGAATATCAGCAAATTTATTAAAATTAAAACTTCCTATTGTTTTTGAGACCTTTATTATTAATTTTGCAAACTTAACAATTCCATTAATTCTTTTTACAATTGGCTTAGAATTAAATTTTAAATTTGATATTTTAAACAATAAATTAATATTTATTAGTGTCTTTACAAGACTTATCTTTTCACAAATTTTTGCTATAATTACATGTTTTATTATTTTAAAACTTTTTAAATATATTGATAAATTAACTTTAAAAGTTATTATGATTGAAACAGTTATGCCAACAGCAACAATGGCTCCATTTTTTTCTGAATACACTGATACTGATAGACATTTAACTTCTGTTATTATTACAATTTCCACAATATTAAGTCTCATTACAATTCCCTTATGGTATTTATTAATTGAAAATTTCCTTATTAAAATTTTTTAAAAAAATCAAAAAGTTTCATTTCAAAAATTAATAATTTAAAATTATGGTTGATTTTAAATCTAGTTGAATTATTTTATAAAATGAATTAATAAAATTTTAGGAGATTAAAAATGAAAAAAATATTTATTTTGATTTTATCTTTAATGTTAATTCTTGCCTTTGGATGTGAAACAGAACAAAAACAAGTTAAGCAAGAACCTCCTAAACCTGAATATCCAAAAATAACTGTTCTTGATACTATGCCAGGACCAGTTCCTACATTTATATCTAAACCTCAACTTTTTGTAGAAAAAGATCCACAAACAAATGAAATGTTTTTATACTTATGGGTAAACTCAAGAGGCCAAAGTCTTGATGGAACAAAAGCAGTATTAAGGGCACAAGCATATCAAAGAATAGCTGAAGGTATTAAACTTCTAATAACTTCACAGCTCTCATATGCTATGAGTGGAGATAAAAATGTATCTGATGAATATGTAGAATCAGCTGTTGCAGCTGTTGCTAAAAATGTCAAAGTAACAGGATTTATTCAAGTTCAAGAATGGTGGAGATGGGTTGCTTATCAAGAATCAAAAGACTCTGCTATTCAAAAATTTTATGATGTTTATATGCTTTTTAGAATGTCTTATGAAGAATATAAAAAAGCAAGAGATGAAGCTTTAAAAGCATTTTATGAACAAAACAAACCAAAAGATCCTCAATTAATAGAAAAATCTAAATCCTTATTAAAAGAACTTGATGAACAAGCTACACTTATGGAATGGTCTCATCAATTTTAATTAATTCAAACTTACATTAAATAATTTTAATAAATAAATTTTTTAAATAAACACTTAAATAAAAAACCAGCTCATTTTAAGGGCTGGTTTTTTATTTTTATTAATATTTATTAATTTCTTTCTAAGATTTTTTATTCTTTACATTTTTATAATTTTGATTTAAATTTAAATAAGAAAAAAATTAATTTAATTTTATAAATATAAAATTGTATTAAAGGAGTAAAAATATGAAAAAAAAACTTTTAGTTTTTTTTACTATATTTTTTTTTGTTTTATCTATTTTAACTTTTGCTCAAACTTATCAAAATAAAATAATAATATATGCCCCAGCAACACCATCTTCAATTCCTTATATAATTGCTTCAAATTATCTAAAAAATACTGAACTTGTTGTTTTCACAAATCACTCTCAAGCAAATGCAATGTTTCTAAAAGATGAAATTCAAATTTTAACAACTGGTTTATCTGTTGGAATAAATTTTTTCAATCAAAATATACCAGTTAAAATTATAAACTCATATGTTGCTGGTTTAACAAGTCTTGTGACATATGGAAAAAAAATTCAAAGCTTAACAGAATTAAAAGGGAAAAAAGTTGCTTTACCTTTTGCTGGTTCTCCAATAGAAGAAGTATTTGATTTTTTTTGTAAAAAAGAAAATATAAAAATGAAAGAAGAAATTGAAATTATTTATTTTCCATTTGCATCTTCGGTCGAACTTCTCAAAAAAGGAGAAATTTTTGCAGTTGCACTTCCTGAACCTGATGTATCTAATATTAAAAATTTACCAAATATTTTTGTATCTCTATCTTTTTATGATTTATGGGTAAAGTATACTGGTATAAAAAATGGTTATCCTCAGGTTGGAACTTTTGTTAAAGCAAATTGGGCAAATGCAAATTTAGAATACATTAAAAAATTAAACTTTGAACTAATAAGAGCAATTGAACTTATAAACAACAATATTGATATGGCCATCAATATATCCCAAAAATATTTTGAAGGATTAGATAAAAATGTTTTAAAAGAAGCTTTATTAAACACTAAATTTTATTTTGAAGAAAAGCAATCTCTTGAAAATTCTATTTTAAATTATTATAAGATAATTGGAAAACCTCTTGATGAAAAGTTTAAAGAATTTTTTTTCAAATATTAAAAACAATTTAATCTCACTTTTAATATTCATTTTTATTTGGTATATTTTATCTTTATTTTTTAAAGATTATATAATTCCTTCTCCAAAAATTATATTTTTAAATTTTAAACAATATTTTAATAATAATTTTTCAATTAATTTATTGGTTACAATTAAAAGAACTTTAATCGGTTTTTCTTTTAGTGTTTTAATTGGAATATTTTTAGGAATTTTTTCATATATATTTAAAATAAATGAAGTAACTCAAACAACATTACTAATTTTTCAAGTAATTCCAGGAACTATTTTAGGAATTATTTTCCTTTTAATATTTGGAATTGGGGATAAGGCTCCTATAGCATTGATAATAATAATGACAACGCCTACAATCGCCATTAACACAACAAATTCTTTATTTAAAAGAAACACACCTCTTGAAAATTTGATAAAAACATACACTCAAAAAAAATATTATTTAATAAAAGATGCATTTTTGCCTTCACTTATACCAACACTTTCAGCAAATCTATCTTTAGGTTTTGGACTATCCTTTAAAGTAGTAATATTGGGAGAATTTATTGCAACTCAAAATGGACTTGGATATCTTTTAAATGTTGCAAGAATTTATTTTAACATGAAAGAAGTTTTTTTTTATCTATTAATTTTTGTTTTAATAATCTTTTTTATGCAAATTATTTTGAATCTTATATTTTTTACTTTACTTAAAAAATATTTAAATCCAGTATAAATTTTAATTATTAATTAATATTATTTATAATATTTTAGTTTATTTAAATAATTTAATTCTACTTATTATAGGTTTTTTGATGGAAGATTTGTTATTATCTATTTATATTAAAGAAAAAAAATTTAAAGATCATGTTGTAATTGAGAATATATCTTTACAAATATTTGAAAGTGATAAGATTGCAATATTTGCACCTTCTGGTTCGGGAAAATCCACTCTTATAAAAATAATAGCAAATATTGATAAAAATTTTTCTGGAACTATAGAAAAATTTTATAAAACATCTTCATTTTTACTTCAAGAAGCTCCACTTTTCTGGTATAAAAATATTAAAGAAAATATATTTTATCCATTAAAATTTTATAATATAAATAAAGATAAATTAGAAAAAATTAATAATGATTATGAAGAATGGCTAAAAATAACAGGATTAAAAAATTTTGAAAAACATTTTCCTTATGAAATTTCTGGAGGAATGAAACAAAAAGTTAATTTAATCAGAACCTTTTTATTTGAACCTCAAATAGTTTTCCTTGATGAGCCTTTTACTTTTCTTGATATAAAATCAAAAAATTTAATTATGAATTTTATCAAAGAAAAATATAAAAATATAACAATTTTTATGGTAACTCATAATATAGATGAACTGCCGGATTTTTTAAAAAAGATATTTTTATTTAAAGACTTAAAACTTTCCAATTATAAAACAATAAAAATTGAACCTTTTTATAAAAGAGAAGATATCATAAATTTAATTTTCAAAGAATAGATCAAATTTATTAAAATCTTTTAAAAAATTATTCTTTATTTTTGTTGAAAATAATTTTTATTTTTTTATACTTTACCAAAATAATTTTTTATAGAAATCAATATGGAGGAAATATGGCTGATTTTGTAAATATATCTGTTGATGAGGTAAAATTAAAAGTTCCATCAAATTTAACTGTTATTCAAGCTGCAGTTCAAGCAGGAGTAAATATTCCAAAATTATGTTATCATCCTGATCTTATTGCAACAGGAAACTGTGGTATATGTGTTGTTGAAGTTAAAGGTCAAAAAGGTTTAAAAAGAGCATGTGTTACTCCTGTTAATGAAGGAATGGAAATTATTACTTATTCTAAAGAGATAGATAATGCAAGAAAAACTGTTTTAGAACTTATACTATCAAACCACCCAAATGATTGTTTAAATTGTATAAAAAATCAAAAATGTGAATTACAAGATTTAGCAAATAAAATGAATGTAACAGTTCCAATGTATGAAAAAATCATAGAACCAAAACAAAAAGATGAATCTTCTCTATCTGTTCATAGAGATCCTGAAAAATGTATTTTGTGTGGAAGATGTCTTTCTGTTTGTCAACAAGTTCAAACAGTTTTTGCAATCGAAGTTACAAATAGAGGATTTGATTCAATAATTGAACCACCTTCAGGAAAAATGGCTGAATCAGTTTGTATAAACTGTGGTCAATGTATTGCTTATTGTCCTGTTGGAGCTTTATATGAAAGACAAGAAATTGACTATGTATGGGATGCACTTAATGATCCTGACAAAGTTGTTATTGTTCAAGAAGCTCCAGCTATTAGAGTATCACTTGCAGAAGAATTTGATCTTCCTGCTGGTACAAATATGGTAGGAAAAATGTACAGTGCATTAAAATTACTTGGTTTTGATTATGTATTTGATACTAACTTTACTGCAGACTTAACTATAATGGAAGAGGGTTCTGAGTTTTTAGAAAGACTTTCAAAAAATGAAAAATTGCCTTTAATAACTTCTTGTTCTCCTGGATGGATAAAATTTATAGAAACTTTCTATCCAGAATTACTTGAAAATGTATCTTCATGTAAATCTCCTCAACAAATGTTTGGGGCTCTTTCAAAAACTTATTTTGCAAAAAGATACAACCTTGATCCTTCAAAAATAGTTTCTGTTTCTATAATGCCTTGTACAGCTAAAAAATATGAAGCAAGAAGACCTGAAATGAGATCTTCAGGATATCAAGATGTTGATTATGTATTAACAACTAGAGAATTTGTAAGGATGTTAAATCAAGCTGGAATAGATTTAAAATTATTACCTGATTCAGAACCAAGTGATTTAATGGGAAAATATACAGGTGCAGCTACTATTTTTGGTGCAACTGGTGGTGTTATGGAAGCTGCATTAAGAACTGCTTATGAACTTGCAACAGGAAAAACACTTGAAAAAGTTGATTTTGAGCCATGTAGAGGTTTAGATGGTGTAAAAGAACTATCAATAAATGTTAATGGTATACAGGTAAATACAGCAGTTGCACATGGTCTTGGAAATGCAAGAAAAGTTCTAGATAAAGTTAAAGAAGCTAAATTATCCGGAAAACCAATACCATATCATTTCATTGAAATTATGGCTTGTCCTGGTGGATGTGTAGGTGGTGGTGGTCAGCCATATGGTTCAACTTTACAAAGAAGACTTGAAAGAGCTTGTGGTCTTTATGAAGAAGATAAAAACATGCCTTTAAGAAAATCTCACGAAAATCCTGCTATTAAATTAATTTATCAAGAATTTCTTGAAAAACCATTATCACATAAATCACATGAATTATTACATACCCATTATACTCCAAGAGATGCATATCTTTAAATTTTAATACAGTCTATATAAAATTAATATTTAATGTAAAATATAGTTATCTAAGTATCATCTAAAAATGGTTTAAGGAGAAATTATGAATAAAATTGATGAAATATTAAAAAAATATGAAAAATGTTCTGAAAATATATTATTTGCTCTCCATGATATTCAGGATTCTAAAGACGAAAAATTTTTATCATTTGAAGATTTAAAAGCTGTTTCAAAATATTTCAATATACCTCTTTCAAAAGTAAAAGGAATTGCTACATTTTATTCCATGTTTTCTCTTGAAAAAAGAGGAAAATATATTATTAGAGTATGTGAATCAGCTCCATGTCATGTAAGAGGGTCAATAAATATTATAAAAGCATTTAAAAATTATTTAAATATTGATATTGGTGAAACTACAAATGATGGATTATTCACACTTGAAACAACATCTTGTTTAGGTGTATGTGGTGTGGCACCAGCCTGTATGATAAACGAAACAGTTTATGGAAACTTAGATGATGAAAAAGTTAAATCTATTATTAGTTCCTTAAAAAATACAAAATAAGTTTACTTATTTGAAATATGTTTGTTAATACTATTAATAATTTAGTTGTTATTATTAAAACAAATTTAATCTACTACTTTATTTATTATTTTCATTTAAAAAAGTAGATTAAATTATAGGAGATTATTATTATATAAGAGTTTGTTTATTTTTGATTAAATAATTTAAAATAAAATTCGGAGATAGTTAGATTCAAATTAATAAAATATGGGGGTTTTTATGTATAGAATAAATGTCTTAATTCCAATTGATGAATACACAATTGAGTCTGGTGCTTATAGAATAAAAGAACTTTTAGAAAAAAAATTAAGAGAAAATAAACTGGATAATGAAGTCCATGTATCTGAAACTGGTTCAATTAATTTAATAGGAAAAGGAGTTGTTTTACTTGTTTATCCTGATAATATTGTTTATATAAACATCAAAGAAGATGATATTGATACTATTATAAATGAACATTTCCTAAAAGGTAGAATTGTCAAATCCCTTATCTTATCAGACAAATTTGAAATACCAAATATAATTTCAAAATCTAAAACTAATACTTTAGCTGCTCAAAGAAGAATAGTTCTTGAAAGAGCAGGAGTTATTGATCCTGAATCAATTGATGAATATATTGCAACAATGGGTTATGAAGCATTAGGAAAAGCTTTAACTTCTATGACATCTGAACAAGTTTTAAATGAAGTTAAAGAATCCGGATTAAGAGGTAGAGGTGGTGCTGGATTTCCAACTGGTTTAAAATGGAGTTTTACAGCTCCATTAAAAGGAGAAAAATATATTATTTGTAATGCTGATGAAGGAGAGCCAGGTACTTTTAAAGATAGACTTATTTTAGAAGGTGACCCCCATAAACTTATTGAAGGTATGGCTTTAGCAGGTTACGCTGTTGGAGCAACAAAAGGTTATGTTTATATAAGAGGTGAATATGATTTATCAATTAAAAGACTAAATCATGCTATTAATCAAGCTAAAGAATATGGACTTCTTGGAAATAACATTTTAGGGTCAAACTTTTCATTTGATATTGAAATTAGAAAAGGTGCAGGAGCATATGTTTGTGGTGAAGAAACAGCACTAATAGAGTCAATGGAAGGTAAAAGAGGTCATCCAAGAAATAAACCTCCTTTCCCTGGTCAGAAAGGTTTTAGAAATCTTCCAACTGTTGTAAACAATGTTGAAACATTAGCTAATGTTCCAAACATTATATTAAATGGAGCAAAATGGTATAGAACATTTGGAACACAAAAATCTCCAGGAACAAAAGTTTATACTATTTTAGGAATGGTTAATCACCCTGGTTTAATTGAAGTACCAATGGGAACTACTCTTAGAACAATTATAAATGATTTTGCTGGTGGGATGATCGAAGGGAAAAAATTTAAGGCTGCTCAAATTGGGGGATCTGCTGGAGCTCTTATTTCTGACAAAATGCTCGACACTCCTCTTGATTATGAAAGTTTAGGTGAGTATTCTGCTGTCCTTGGTTCTGGTGCTATTCTTGTTTTAGATGAATCAACTGAAATTGTAGATTTCTTAAGAGCAGTTTTAAAGTTTTTTAAACATGAATCTTGTGGAAAATGCTCACCATGTAGAATAGGAACAACATATCTATTCAATTCAGGATTAAAATTATATAAAAGATTATTGACTGAAAATGAATGGAATAAAATTTTAAATACTGCTAAAGTTATGCATTTAACATCTTTTTGTGCTTTAGGGCAATCATTAATTTTACCACTTAAATCAGCAAATGATTTCTTCTATGATGAAATTTCTCAATATTTTAAAAGTTAATATTGAAAAGATTGATAACATTAAAATATTAAAATATAAAAAGAGAAATAATTAACATAAAATAAAAAGGGGGATTTCATAAAATCCCCCCTTTTTTTTTCTTTTAAGTTTTAAACAAAAAACTTTTATAAAAATTATTAAATAAAAATCTTCTTTATACAAACAAATATTATCTTTTTGAAAACTGGAATTGTTTTCTTGCTTTTTTTCTTCCGTATTTTTTTCTTTCAACCATTCTTGGATCTCTTTTTAATAAACCATTAGATTTTAATATCTTTTTATGTGCTTCTTCATCCAATTTTACTAATGCTCTTGCTATAGAGTGTCTAACAGCTTCAAGTTGTGCATTTGGACCACCACCTTTTACACTTACATAAACATCAATTTTTCCAACAGTATTTGTAAGATTTAAAGGTTTAAGAACTTCGAGTTGATATCTTTCTATTGGAAAATATTCTTTATAATCTTTTTCATTTACAATTATTTTACCTGATCCTTTTTGTATCAATCTAGTTCTAGCAACAGCTGTTTTTCTTGATCCTTTAGCCCATATAATATTCATAATTAAATCCCCTTATTTTTTATAAATATTTTGAAATATCAATTACTTCAGGATTTTGTGCAACATGTGGATGTTTATCTTCAGGATAAATTCTTAAATTTCTCAATAATTTCCTTCCTAATTTATTTTTAGGAAGCATCCCTTTAATTGTTAAATAAAGTGGTCTTGATGGATCTCTTTTTAATAAGTTATTATATGAAAACTCTTTTACTCCACCTGGATAATCTGTGTGCCATCTATAAAGCATATCATTATATTTCTTACCAGTTAGTTTAACATATTTAGAATTAATAATTATAACATTGTCTCCATTATCCCAAAAAGGAGTATAATCTGTCTTATATTTACCTTGTAAAATATTTGATACAACAGATGCTAATCTACCAAGAGTTTGACCTTTTGCATCTATTACAACCCATCTTTTTTTAGAAAGTTCTGGTTTTACATATAATGTCTTTTGTATAATCATTAGATTGCCCCTTTATTAATTTTTACCAAGTTAAATTATTTTTGCCTCTTTTATTTATAACAATTTTAATTTTTGTCAAGATTTTTTATAAAATCTTTTAATTTAATTGAATAATCTTTTAAATTTTTTAAATCTTCTTTTATCTCTTGCTCAAAATAATCACATACTTTTTCATAATCTCTTTGAACAAGTGCATCTCTTAAACTTTCAAGATTTTTAGTATATTTTTGTATATATTCAAGAATTTCTTTAAATAAATCATCATTTTCATTCAAGTATTCTTTAGTACATTTCAATAAAACATTTAGATAAAAAGTTGAAAATTCAATAATTTTTGTAATAGTATTTAAACCTATTGATTCATTATTAATTCCATCATTTTTTTGATTGCTTTCAATGTTTTTACCGTTTAATAAAATATCTCTTATTCTATCAATAATATTAAAATAATCTTCAACAATATTATTATTGTCTTCAATTAGAGTAATATATTGTTTTATTTTTAAATTTTTATCTATTCCTTTCATTGAGACAAAAACGTATGAAACCACTTTAACAATTGTTTCTGAATACCCTAATAAAATATCAAGTAAATCATCTTTAAATGATTCATCAAGTTGAATTGAATAAATATTAGAAATATAATCATTTATGAGGTTCATTATTGTTTTTAAATTTTTACCCCTACTTTCTATAAAAAAGTCAGGTGAAAGTGAAAAGAGTTCTAATATTTTATTTGTCGCATCAATACACCATTTTAACCCTTCAATAATCTTTTCTATCTCTTCATCTTTATACTCATTTTTTGTTTTTAGATAATTTATGACAGCAGATATATATTTAACAATATTCTCAGAAGATTCTGAAACAAGCTCATGTTTTAATAAAGCATTTATTTTTAATTCATTAACATCATTTATTGATTTCTTTTCAATCTTTTCAAATTGAGAATAATAAAAAGTTTCCCCATCAATAATAAAAGATATTATATACATATCTTGTTTATCTAAAAAATTCATGAGATTTGTGATAATTTGACCTAAATTTTCCTCATTTTCAAGCTTGAAATCAATTTTTACATCATTAATATAAATATTCATTATAAACCTCTTGTATTTTTTATTTTTTTGTTAATTTTTAATTTATAAATTATATTTTTGTTTTTAATTTTTTTTTAATCTAAAATATTATTTTTATCAAAAAACTTTTCACTATTTTTATACAAATATATAGACAAAATAATTAAAAAAATAAAGATAAATTTTTCAATTTTAAAAAAAATATTAAAATATATACAGTAAATAATATAAGCTATAAATGGTTTAAAATAAAAAATAAAGGAAGCTTCTACAGCATTATTATACCTTAAACCATAAAAGAAAAAAATATATGCTATTCCTGTAACAAAAATGCCTATATAAAGTAAAACAAAAAAATTTTTTAAGCTTAAAGTTTTATAAAAATTATATTCAAATTTCCCAATTATATTAGAAAAAATAAACAAAATTAGAGTTCCTGATAAAAATAAAATAAAATTTAAACTAAATTGGTTATACTTTTTTAAATAATTTTTATTCATAGTTGTAAAAAATCCAAACATTAAAGAAGCTAAAATACCAAAAATAAGATTTAAATAATTAAAACTATCTATACCATCTTTTAAAAATAAATATATAGCAAAAACTCCAATAAATAAAAAAATTAACTTTATAAAAAATATCTTTTCAATTTTTTTTTCAAAAATTATTGTGAATATTTCAACAAAAATAACATTCGTAGAAACTAATATGGCTGAAACAGTTGGATTTCCAAAATAAACTGATATTTGCAAAAACAACATAGAAAAAACAAGGATAATACCATTTAATAGTATAAAAAAAAAGTCTCTTTTTTCTATATCTTTTAATCCTTTTATAGAAAATGGGAATAAAATCAAAATTCCAATTGCAAATCTAATAACTGTAATAGTATAAAAATTTATCTTTAATTCTTTTGTGAAAACTTCGATTGAAGAAAAAAAAATCAATGTAAAAAACAAGTATAAATATGAAAGCTTTATTTTATAATTATTTTCGATTTTCATAAAAAATTATTTTATCTTTAATATATTTTTTATTCTTTTTATTAAATCCTCATAATCCACTGGTTTTAAAATAAAATCAGAAATTTCACTTGATAATTTATTGGATTTTAAATTATATTTTTCAGATAAATTACCAGTAAAAATAACTACTGGGGTTGATTTTCGATATGGAATTTCTCTTATTTTTTTTAAAGTTTCCCATCCATTCATTCCTGGCATCATAAGGTCAAGTAAAACAAGATCAATATTTATATCATTTCTTTGTAATAATTTAATAGCATTTTCTCCAGAATTTGAAGTTATTACATTAAAATTATCCATCTCAAGTACAATTTTAACAAAGTCTAAAATCACTTCTTCATCATCAATACATAAAACAATCTTTTTATCCACAAACAACCTACTAAAAAAAATTATAAATTATTTTTTAATTTAAATTGAAAAATATAATTAATCTGTTAAAATCAAATCACAAAAATTTTTAATGTCAATTTATTTGATTATTTAATATTTCGTTTTATAATAATTAAATTTTAATATATTTACTTAAAAATTCAATTTTATTTGAAAATTATTAATTTTTTTAATTTATTTTTAGGAGGATATATGCTTAATTTGTCCGATAATGCTAAAATAGTTCTTGAAAAAAGATATCTTTTAAAAGATACAAATGGAGAATTAAAAGAAACACCTGAGCAATTATTTGAAAGAGTTTCTAATGACATAGCTCAAGCTGATTTAATTTACAATAAAAATGAAAATATAAATAAAATTAGTGCTGATTTTTATGATCTTATGACTTCTTTTGATTTTTTACCAAATTCCCCTACTCTTATGAATGCAGGAACTCCAGCTGGTCAACTAGCAGCATGTTTTGTTTTGCCTATAGAAGACTCTATTGAATCTATTTTTGATGCAATAAAATATTCAGCACTTATTCATAAGACAGGTGGAGGTACCGGTTTTTCATTTTCAAGACTAAGACCAAGAAATGATATTGTAAAAACAACTTTCGGAGTCTCTTCAGGTCCTGTATCTTTTATGGAAGTTTTTAATGCAGCTACAAATGCAATAAAACAGGGTGGTAAAAGAAGAGGGGCAAATATGGGAATCCTTAGAGTTGACCATCCTGATATTGAAGAATTTATAGTATGCAAACAGGACTTAAATAGGCTTACAAATTTTAACATATCAGTTGCTTTAACTGACAAGTTTATGGAAGCATATTTAAATGATGAAGAATATTCTTTAATAAATCCAAGAACAAAAGAAGTTGTAAAAAAGTTAAAGGCAAAAATAATTTTTGATCTAATAGTTGAAAATGCATGGAAAACAGGAGAACCTGGTATTATTTTTATAGATGAAATTAATAGAAAAAACCCTACTCCGAAATTAGGTGAAATTGAAAGTACAAATCCCTGTGGGGAACAACCACTTTTAGGTTTCGAAGCTTGTAACTTAGGTTCTTTAAATCTTTCAAATATGGTTAAGATAAAAAAAGATAAAAATGAGATAGATTGGAATAAACTTGAAAAAACTATATATAAATCAATTCATTTTCTTGATAATGTTATAGATAGAAGTTTTTATCCTTTAAAGCAAATAGATGAGCTTGTTAAAGGAAATAGAAAAATTGGTTTAGGAGTAATGGGTTGGGCTGATATGCTTTTTAAACTTGAAATCCCATACAACTCAAAGGAAGCTATTGATCTTGCAAAAAGAATTATGAAATTTATCCAAGATAAATCTATGGAAGCTTCTATGGAACTTGCAGAAAAAAGGGGTGTATTTCCAAATTGGGAACTTTCTATTTACAGAGATCAAAATATCAAAGTTAGAAATGCTACAAGAACTACAATTGCTCCTACAGGTACAATATCAATAATTGCAGGTACTTCTTCTGGAATTGAGCCTGTTTTTGCTTTAGCTTTTTATAGAACAGTTTTAGATAATAATACTCTTGTTGAATATCATCCATATTTTTTAGAATATATGAAAAATACTAAATATTATAATAAAAAATTTGAAGAGGATATTGCTACTCATGGCTCTCTTTCGAAATTAAATTATATTCCAGAAAACATTAAAAATTTATTTGTAACTGCACATGAAATCGAACCTAAATGGCATGTTGAAATGCAAGCAGCATTTCAAGAATTTACTGATAATGCTGTTTCAAAAACAATAAATTTCCCAGAAAGTGCAACAATAGAAGATGTAAAAAATTCTTATCTAATGGCTTATAATTTAAAATGTAAAGGACTTACAATTTATAGAGATAAATCAAGAGAAGGTGTTTTACATGTTGGAACTAAAAATATAGAAAAAAATAAAGATCTTTCTTCTGATACTAAAAAAACTACAACTCCAAGACCTAGACCATCTGTTACAAGAGGTAAAACAATAAGAATGGAAACGGGTTGTGGGCATCTTTATGTAACCATAAATGAAGATGATGATGGACTTGTTGAACTTTTTGCAACTATGGGAAAAGCTGGTGGTTGTGCTGCCTCTCAAATCGAGGCAATTTCAAGACTTATTTCACTTTCATTAAGAGCAAATATTAATCCGGATTCTATAATAAAACAATTGAAAGGTATAAGATGTCCAAATCCATCACCTATACTTAAGGAAGGTAAAAGAAATTTTTCATGTGCTGATTCTATAGCAAAAGCACTTGAAATTTATCTTGAAGATAAAGAACAACTTTTTTCATCCTTAACTAATGAAGATAATATTGAAGAGATTAATTTTAAATATAATATTGACGAAAATAAAAAAGATAATTTTAAAAAAGATATCGGTGGAGTTTGCCCTGAGTGTGGCGGAACTTTAGTACAACTTGAAGGTTGTGCAACTTGCCTAAATTGTGGATTTTCTAAATGTAGTTAAGAGGCACGAGCAAATGAATATAAAAACAAAAATTCTTTTAATAACAATAGTTATTATAATCTTTTCATTTTTTATAATCTTTAATTTTATTTTTGCAAGAATTTCATCTAATTTTGAATTTTATGCAAAAAAAATATTACAATCAAATGCAAAAAATATAAATTATGAAATAACAAATAATTATTTATCCAATCTCTCTAAAATCAAAATTGAAATTACAGAAATTTTTAGAGAATTATCAAGAAAATATGGTGATTTCAATTTTAATGATGAAGTCTTCTTAAACTTTTTTAACAATTTAAGTCCAATAAATGATTATTTAGATATCTATATCTTTGATAAAGATTATAATGTAGTTGGAAAAAATACTTCTACTTTTAATGAAATCCCTATTCTTCAAAATGAAATTATTAATGCAATAGACAGAAGTTCTCAATTTTCTGGTTTTGCTTATTTTTTTGATGATTTTTACCCTATACAAATATCAACTATTAATGATAGAAAAAATGTTCAGAGATTTTATGTTCTTGTTATAGTAAATCAACCTTTTTTATATTTCATAAATGAAAATGTTAATAAATTTGAACTACCAAATTACATTAGTTTTTCAATAATTGAAGGGAATACTGACTATAAGATTAATATTAAATTTGAAAAAGGAAGTCAAATTTATAGTTATAACTTAAAAGATAATATAAATTATTCTCCTTTAATTGATGTTTCACAAGGATTTATAAATCTCTTTAATGATAACAAATCAGAAAAATATTTATCTTTTGTATCATTACTAAATGATTTAGATTTCAAAATTATTATTTCAATTTCAGAATCGTTTTTAAAAATGGAAATTAATAAAATAAGAAATGTTTCTTTTATATTTATTATAATATTTTTAGCAATTTTAGCTTATCCTTTGTTTATTATATATGATAGAGTTATTTTTTCGCAGCTTAAAGAAATTGAATTTTTAAACAATGAAATTTCAAAAGGAAACCTTGCAGTTACATTACCTCCTATAAAAAGAGATGAATATTCATCTTTAAGAGAATCATTACAATACATGGTATCTGATTTGAGAAATGTTATTCAATCTATTTCTGTTTTATCAAATGATTTTATGGAAAAACTTTTTAGTTCAAATTATACTTTCGAAGTAAATGTTCAATATATATTTAATGAGACCCAAAAATTATTAAAATTAAATGAAGATTTTTTAAAATACAACAAACAACTTGAAAACTTAATTGAAATATCTCAGACATCTTTAAAATATTCAAACAATTCAATAGAAAAAGCTCAAGAAAATTTTAATGCTATAAATCTTTTATATGAAAACCTAAAAAATCTCTCAGAAATGTATTCAAAAATAGAAGAATTTTCTAAACAGATACAAAATATTGCAACTCAAACAAATCTCCTTTCATTAAATGCATCAATTGAATCTTCAAAAACTGGTGAAAGTGGTAAAGGTTTTTCTGTTGTTGCTTCAGAAATAAGAAAACTTGCATCTCATACAAAACTATTTGCAGAAAATATATCAGAATTAACTTTAGAAACTGGAAACTCATTAAATAATATTAAAGATTCAACAAATAAAGTTGAAGAAATAATAAAATTTATCGTTGGTAATTTAAAAGGATTAAATGGTTTAATTGATAAACTTAATCAAATGATAAATAATATAGAGAATTATTCTAATAAATTAAATTTAAGTTTGAATGAAATCTCTTCAAATATATCTAAACATTTAAATGATTTAACCCTTGTTGAACAAAGTCAACTGGATATTTTCTCAGACTTTAATAAATTACTTGAAAAATTTTCATATTTTAAATTTATAAAACTTTTACCTGAAATTGAAGAAAAATATTATGATATTCTAAAAAATGAACTTGAATATATAGAAGATAATGTTTTAAAAAATCCCTATAATATTACATCTGATGGTAAGTTTGAATTAAATGGACATATTGTTGATTCATTGATAGTAAATAATTTAAATATAACCAAAGATGAATCTATTTTAGCAAATTTAAAAAGAAAAAACCCAGATCTTGAAATAACAATTTTTCAATTTACTGATAAAGGTGAATTAATAAGAGTAAATACAACAGTTAGAGACTCATTAAATAATTCTGCAATTGGTTCTCTGATAGAAAAAGACTCCTATTTTTATAGAAGAATCAGTAATGAAAAAGAGATTTTCGATATACAAACATTTTATAATAAAATCTATTTTACAAACTTTATTACTTATGAAGATAGTTCAAATAATTTAAAATATATAATATCCTTAGGTATAGAGCTTTCTCAATCTGATTTAGATTATATTATGAAAAAAGAAGCAGAGGAAAATAAAATCAAATCTGAATTATTAGAACCACCTCAAAATGAATAAATTTAAATTCAATAATAGATAGCTGTATATTATAAAATTTGTCTATATTTTCAGCAAAATAATCAAATTTAATATTATAAAATTTTATTATTTTAACTATAACATTTTATTATTATTTATTTTCAAAATTATTTTTATACAAAATATATTCTCTTTATCTTTCAAGATAAAACTCTACTCTTCTATTTCTTCTTCTTCCTTCTTCTGTATCATTTGTATCTATAGGATCATTTGGACCTCTACCTTCATATGTTAATCTTTTTGGATCTATATCTTTTTTCACAAGATAATCATAAACACTTTTTGCTCTTTTTAGTGATAATTGTATATTATATTGATAATCACCCGTATTATCAGTATAACCAATAATTCTTATTTTATAATCTTTAAATTTATTAAGTTTTTCAACAAGTTTATCAAGTATAGCAAATGAATTTTTATTAAGTTTGTCTGAATTTAATGGGAATGTTATAGAGTTTAATATTATCCTATACATTATTTTTCCATCTTTCTCAATTTTTTCAACAAGAATATCTACAGTAAAATCTTGCGATATTTTAATTTCATTACCTGCAAAATCTTTTGCATAGAAAAAGATTTTATAATCAGCAGCAGAATCAACTTTAAATAATGGGATATCTCCTGTACCGTCCCATTTTTCAATTATAGAAAATCTATCACTTGTTAAATTTTTATAAGTAAATGTTTTAAAAGGATTTTTACTTAACTGATTATTTTCATAAACTCTATAAATTTGTATTAAACATTCACTTAATTTAATATTATCTTTTATATTAAAAGTAATATAAAGTTCATCGTTAAATCCATCATTATCAGGTGAAAAAAGATCTGGTTTTACAATAGTATCAATTTTTGGTGCTTCTAAATCAACTATTACATTTGGAATTTCGTAAATTGATTTAACACCACTTTCATAATAAACTTCAAATATCAATGAATATGTTCCAGTTTCAAGGGTTTTTTTACCTTCAATAATTGCATCAAAAATATAATTATTTATTTTATCAGTATATTTTTTTATAATCAAATCTTCATTTTTATTATTTTTTACATAAATATTAACTCCTCTAAATTTATCTTTATTTATAATGTTTTCATCATCAATATTTATATTAAAGTTTATTGAATCTTTAAAATTATCAAAATTTGGTGAAATAATCATTATATCATTTGTACTTACATTTACTCTTGGTCCTTCTCTATTTATATAAATTTTATCTTCAATTACAGTTTTATTTCCAGCAAAATCATAAAAATTCATCACTAAACTATATTCACCATCTTTTAAATTATTTGCATTCAATATAAAAATATCTGAAACTTTATCAACTTTAATACTTGATACAAAATTTGAATCTTTTTTTATCTGGATTTCATATTTAAGAATATCTTCATTAAAATTAAAATTAATTGGTAAAGTATCTTTTATACCATCTCCATTTGGAGAAAAATATCTACTTTCAAGAATTACTTTGACATTAGGTGGAGTTAAATCGCAAATAAAGTATTTTGTATCGATGGATTTTGAAATTATTCCACTATCATATTCAACTTTTATAAAATAATAATACTTACCATCATTCAATTTTTCATTAACAATAATATTTTGAGGTAATTCTTTAAATTCTTTAGTTAATATGATTTCCTTTTTTTCATTAACTACAAAAAATGTAGTTTTTACTATACCTTTTTTATCAGAAGCATCAGGTTTAAAAGTAATTGTATCATTAAAATTATCTCCATTTGGTGAATAATAAACTAAATTTGCATCAACAGTTACCTCTTCAACAGTTCTAACAAGTCTTATTTCTTTTGAAAAATAATAAGCTTTATTTCCAGCATTGTCTTCAACTATTATACTAAAAATATAATTACCTTGTGGTATATCATTCCCTTTTGAATCTTTACCATCAAAAATAAACTCTACTATATTATCATTAATTTTAATAAAATTCAATTCATTTAAAACTTTATTTTGTTTGTAAGGATCAATAACATAAATAGATTTAATAACTTCATAATTGTCTTGCCCTTTTATATTAACAGTAACTTTAAGAGTATCTTTTACTCCATCCCCATCAGGAGAAAATGAAAGATATTCTTCTCTTATATCAATAACAGGACTTTCTGTATCAATAATAAATTCAATTTTATTTGAAACTGGATTGTTTCCACTTTTAAAATTTGCACTAATTTGATAAATATATTTGCCATCAATTAATTTTTTCCCATCCTTATCTTTGCCTTCAAAAATAAATTTTTCAGGTATATTTCCCCTTCCTTTTAATAAATAAACAATATTCCCTTTTTCATCTCTAACATTTAATTCCCATCCTAAAATATTCTCCGAAGAACTTATTTTATTAAAAATTTCAACAGTATCAAAAAAACCATCACCATTTGGAGATAAATAATTATATGATATATTTGACACTATTATTTCATAATTTATAATAAGACTCACTATTTTTTCATCAAGCAATTTAAAATTTCCAGCTTCATCTTCTACTTTGAAAATTATTTTATATTTACCTTCTTGAACCAAATTATTCTTTTCATTTTTACCATCCCATTTAAAAATCAAATTATTTTTTGAATTAATATCATTTTTGCTTAATTTGTAAGATTTAATAATATTATCATTTTCATCTTTTATTATAATATCAATAAATTCATCATCATCAAAATTATCAAATTCAATTTTAACATAGTATTCATCTTTTCTTCCATCACCATTTGGTGAAAACATATCATATTCTGTTGTTTCCTTTATATTAAAATTATTAATTTTTGTATCTATAATTACTTCTATTTTGCTGCTTTTATTCACATTTTCATTTTCATCCCAGCATATAGCATATATATAGTAATTCCCATCAGGCAAAACTTTTCCTTGATTATCAGTTCCATCCCATGCTATAAATTCAGGTATTTTAACCTGTTCTTTTTTAGAGAATAATCTTTGTAATATTTTATCAAATGTGACATATTTTATTTTTCTAACATCTTCTCCTTCAAAGGTTTTAACAATATTACCATCTTTATCTTCTATAATTATTTTCCATCCAAAGATTACTGATTTATCTTCAAATTTTGGGAATATATTTATTTCATCTTTATTCCCATCATAATTTGGAGAAAATTTTTTCTTATCAATTCTTAGTTCAATTTTTGGAGGATCTTTATCAATACCACCAAAAGTATAGTTTGCTGTTATTGTATGAAGTTTATTACTATTTGAATCTCCAGAAAAACCATATGAAATTAATATATTATTCTTTTGATCAATTGGTATTAAAATAGAAATTGAAGTGTGATAAGAAAAAACAGATAGCATATCAAGATAGGAAAGCTTTATTCCAAAATTTAAATTTACATATTTTAAAATATTAAAATTAACAGAAGAACCATTTGATATTGAAAACGGATAGAAATTTAAATAAAGGTTGTCACTAAAAGTTAAAATAAGATTATTATTTAAGTTTAAAAAATCAAAAGCAATACCTCCCATTAAACCAATTGGTGGATATATCATATTATTATTTTTTGCAGGAACACCTATATTATTTAAAACCAACTGCCAACTAAAATTTTTAAAATTAAAGCCATTAAACTCTTCATAGTAATTTCTTGAAGAAACACCAAAATCAATTCCAAAGCCTAAATTTGTAAATCCATCACTTATAAGATTAATAGCAATACCTACCCAAAAATCTTCATTTATAAGTTTAGAAAAATTTGTTTTAAAAAATATACTATTATTAGGGGTCAACCCATAATTATTTAAATAATTTAAAAATAAAGTTACATTACCATATAAAGTTGCAAAAGAATAATAAGAATTTATTGCCAAATATTTTGAAAAACCAGATATTAAGAATGAAAAATCATTATTTGCAAGATTTACTCCATAAGCAGGATTAATTAAAAACGAGAAAGGAGAATTTATTTGAGGAGCAATTGTAAACCCATTATTTAATCCATAACAAAAATAATCATAATTATAAAAACCAAGGCCATAATTTGAATTAATAGCTTGAGCTTCCAATTTATTACTAATTATTATAAAATTTATAAAAAATAAAATTAATATTAATATAAACTTAATTTTATTAAATTTGCCTATATTAAATAACATCTTTACCTCCAAAAAATATCCACGATACAATTATTAATAAACTAAAATTTAAAATTGTCAACTAAAATTAAAATATCAACTAATTTTTAATTATTTTTTTATTTTTATATATTATAATTTTTAATTAAGTTGATTTTTTAATTTAATATTTTATTTTTTTTTAAAGGATATAAAAAAATTATTTGCATTTTTAATAGCCTAATTTACAATATAATAAAATTTATAATATTATAAAAAAATAAAAGAAGGGGTTTTTATGGAAAAATCAATAGTTATTCTTTGTGGTGGAGGCCCTGCTCCTGGAGTAAACACTGTCATTTCAACAATTGCTAAAGTATTTCTAAAAGAAGGATATAATGTATTCGGTTTACATAAAGGATTTGAAACACTTTTCAAAGAAAACCCTAACTATATTACTTTTAATTTTGATTTTGCAGATAGAATTTTTGATAGAGGTGGTTCTGCTTTAATAATGAGTAGATATAAACCAAAAGAAGAAGAGTTCAAAGTTGATTTTTTCGTTAAAAACAATATAAAACTACTTGTTACAATCGGTGGGGATGATACAGCTACAACAGCAAATAAAATAACCCGATTTCTTGAAAAAAATAACTACAAAATACAAAATATACATGTTCCAAAAACTATAGATAATGATTTACCTCTTCCTGATAAAATACCTACATTTGGATATCAAAGTGCAAAAAATGAAGGGGTCCGAATTGCATCAACTGTTTATGAAGATGCTAAGACATCAGGAAATTGGTTTATTGTATCTTCAATGGGTAGAGAAGCAGGTCATCTAGCTTTTGGTATTGGTACAGCTTGTCATTATCCTATGATTATTATTCCTGAGATGTTTAATAAAACAGAAATAACTCTTGATAAAATTGTCAGAATGATTATATCATCTATTATAAAAAGAAAAATATATGGATTAAACTATGGTGCTGCTATTATTAGTGAAGGTGTGTTTCACTTTTTAAATGAAGAAGACTTAAAAAATTCTGGCATTCAATTCACATATGATTCACATGGTCATCCAGAACTCGGTCTTGTTAGCAAATCACATATATTTAATATACTTTTACAAAACAAATTAAAAACTTTAAATATAAAAATTGGTAGTAGACCTGTTGAAATTGGATATGAAATAAGATGTACAAGTCCAATAGCTTATGATTTAAAGTATTGCACTTTACTTGGAATTGGTGTAAAAAAACTTTTTGATGAAGGGAAAACTGGTTGTATTGTTGTTGTAGATAATTATGGAAATATCAAACCATTGTATTTATCAGATATCGTTGACAGTAATGGTAAAATAATCACTAGAATGGTTGATATTAATCAACCTGATTTTAAAATGGTATTCAATAATATGCATTTTATAAAAGAAGATGATTATGAAGCTGCAAAAAAATGGCTTCCAAATCCAGAAGATTATGATCTTTTAAAAATTTTGAATTGGACAATAAAAGATATCGAGTATTAAATTTCCGATCTTAAAACTTAATATTTTAAGACTTTTTTAAGGAATTTTTGTAAGTTTTCTTTTTCTGGATTTTCAAAAAAAATAGAAGATTCAGCAAATTCCTCTACTATACCATTATTCAAAAATATTGCATAATCTGAAACTTTTTTTGCTAAACCAATTTCATGAGTAACTATTATAAATTTTTTATCTTCTCTTTTTAGCTCTTCAATCAAATCAAGAACTTCTGATGTATATTCTGGATCTAATGCTGATGTTGGCTCATCAAGAAGGACAAATTCAGGATTTATTGAAAGAGCTCTTATAATTGCAATTCTTTGCTGTTGTCCACCTGATAATTTAATAGGTAATTTATCTTTATGTTCATAAAGATTAAATCTTTTAAAAAGCTCTATTGCTTTCTTATAAGCTTCTTCATGCTTAAAATTATGTACTTTTTCAAGAGGTAATGTAATATTTTCAATTGCAGTTAAATGAGGAAAAAGATTATAATTTTGAAAAACAAAACCTATTTTTTTTCTATAATCAAAAAGAAATTTCTCATTCCAAAGGATCTTTTTATCATTTATAAAAATATCTCCATAAGATGGGCTTAATAATCCTCCAATAATCCTTATAAAAGTTGACTTCCCTCCACCTGAAGGACCAATTATAGCTAAAGATGAAAAATTTTTTATTTCTAAGTTTATATCATTTAAAACAACTTTACCATCAAAACATTTTTTTAAATTCTTTATTTTTAATTTCATTTTCTATTTATTTGTATATTATTATTTATTTTATATTTATTTCTATTTTTATATTATTATTATTTATTTAATTTTATTTATATTTTATTTTTTATTTACTTTCTAATCTTAAAAATGCTTTTAAACTTAAAATTTTATAAAATATTAATGTTCAAATAAAAATTTCTTTTCAATCCATTTACCAAAAATATTAACAATTCCTGTTAATATGAAATAACCTATAGCAAGAGGTATATAAGCTTCAAAAGTTGAAAAAGTAAATGAATTAACCTCCTGTGCATTTAATGTAAACTCTGAGATAGATATTATAGAAAGTAAAGATGAATCTTTTATTAAAGATGCAAGCTGACCAATAAGACCTGGCAAAATTATTTTTATAATTTGAGGAATTATAATATAAAAATATTTTTGAAACTTTGTAAACCCGATAGCATTCATTGCTTCCTGTTGTGCTTTGCTTATAGATAAAATGCCTCCTCTAATTATTTCAGTTATATAAGCACCAGAAAAAATTGACAAAATAATTATGCCGGAAAGATATCTATCCTTTAAATTAATTGCATCAGCTATTATATAAAAAAATATTAAAATCTGAACAAGAAATGGAGTACCTCTTATTATAGTAACATAGAACTTTGCAAAATACTTTATAATATAAACTTTAGATTCTTGAGCAATTGCAAAAATAAATCCTATAAAAATACTCAAAATTAAAGATATAAAGGAAATCAAAATTGTATTTTTGATACCAATAAAAAATTTTGCTCTATATTTAAATATAGCTTCCCAATTAAAAACAAAATTTTGTTTTTTAAAAGAAATATAAAAGACAAAATAAAAAATAATTAGCAGTAAACTTATATTAAAGGCTCTTATAAGTATATTTATATATTTTTTGTTATATTTTTTTTCAACAAATATACTTTTTAAAAAAATTATTATTTTCATAAATTTTATTTTGTTTCAATTGAAAAAAAGAATGGTATACCAAGAGAATCTAAATAATTTTTTTCTTCTTTTAAATATTTCATTGCTAATTTTTCAAAACCTCCATTTTGTTTAAACCAAATTAAAAATGAGTTAACTTTATCTAATAAATCTTTATTCCCTTTCTTAACAGCGATGCCCCAATACTCATAATCTTTTTGAAATGGTTTTAAAATTGGTTTTGTAGTATTTTTGTTTTTTAACCAATTTCTAAAAATACTTAATTGATCATAAATAAATGCATCAGCTTTACCCTGCACAACTTCAATAACACATGCATTTTCTTTATCAAAAACATTAATTGTTGCATTTTTTAAATGTTCAGTTGCATAAATGTGACCTGTTGTTCCTTTTTTAACAGCAATTACTTTACCAGGCTTATTTAAATCCTCTATAGAATTAATATTTGAATTTATATTTACAAGCAAAGCTAAATAAGCTTTTGAATAAGGAATTGAAAAATCAACAATTTTACTTCTTTCAGGGGTAATTGTCATAGATGAAATAATCATATCTATTTTGCCTGTTTGAAGTGAAGGAATTAAACCATCGAATGGTATATTATGGATTTCAATTTTCTCTTTTATATAAGACCCAAACTCATATGCCATATCAACAGAAATACCAGTAGGTTTACCATTTTCATCTGTCATTTCAAATGGAGGATATGCAAGCTCCATCCCAACAATAATCTTTTTTTCAGATTTTGAGCATGAAAAACTTACTAGTAAGATAAAAGTTAAAAATATTACAAATAAAAATTTAATACATTTTAACATAATAAATTTCTCCTTTTTTACTTTAAAATCAATTATTAAACATTTTAAGAATCGCTTTTTTTTAATTATTTAAAAAATATATTAAAATATTTAAAAAAAAAATTATTAATAAAAAAAGTTAGAGGTCAAAGCAAAATACTATAAAAAAAAGTAATTGTTTCTAATATTTGATTATTTTAAAATTATATAGATATTATTTTTGATATAGATGTAATAAGAATATTGGGCCCTCCAGGACTTGAACCTAGAACCCACTGATTATGAGTCAGTTGCTCTAACCGATTGAGCTAAGGGCCCATATAATAAAAAACGGGAGTGACGGGAATCGAACCCGCGATCTCAGGTGTGACAGACCTGCGCGATAACCATCTTCGCTACACCCCCATAACACAAAAATATATATCATCAATTTTTTTTTTGTCAATATTTTTTATAACTTTTTTATCTTTCCTTCTATTGATATGAAATCAGGTCTTAAAAGATCAAAATATATTACAAAAAGATAATCAATAAAATCATCAATTGTTTCAATATTATAATTAAATTTATCAATTATCCAGAAATCTGCATAATAATAATCATCTATTCTACCTAATTTCTCATGAGTAAAAAGAGAAGCTATTTTTGATAAATTAAATAGTTGATTTTTTATAAATAATATAATCTCTGGTGTTTCACTATAATTTAAAATATTTGAAAAACTTTTATATAAATTATAAGAACCATTTCCTAAAAATAAAATATATGAATACTCTAAATCTTTTTTTAAGTTATCCAAGATAAAATCAACAAATTCTGTATCTTTAAACCATTCTTCATTTATAGCAATATATTGATTCCATTTTTTATCCCATTTATAAAAATCATCTTTATCTTCAAATTGCATAATATAATAGGAACTTTCTTCTAAATTCTCGCATATATCTTTAGCTATATCAACAAAACCTTTTTTTATATAAAAATGATTTAAATACTCTGTTTTTATAATTTCCTTTTTTACCTTATCATCGATTAAATAAGATTTATGGTATTTTCTAAAATGCTCTTTCCTACTTTTAACATAATCTTCAAAATCTTTGTTTTCCTTTTGAGACAATATTTCTTGTTCTGGTTCTACATTGTTTATAAAGTAAGAGAGAGAACTTTTTATTTTCTCTTCATTATATAAAAAACTTGAAATGGTTAAAAGAGAATTTTTAACCATTTGATAAGCAATATGAGAATAAATAAGTAAATTCGAACCTGAATAAAGCATTCTTCTAGCGATAGCTTCTGAAGTAATTTCAATTATATTAAATGGAAAATTATCAAAGTTTTCTTTACATATATATTGCTTCAAATTAATCTTTTTTAAATATTTATATGAAAAAACATCAAGTATCGTTGATTTAAATATTGGTAAACAAGGGAAAGCTATTTTATTAGAACAATTAAGCACATTGTAATCTTTTTTATCACTAATATGATCAGCTATTTTTATTCTACAATCTTCAATAATAATATTCTTTGATTTTAGTACATTTTCTGGATTTACAATAATTATGTCCTCAAGTAATATTTTTTTCATAAAATCCTCATAGATTAAACTATTTCTTTTAATAGAGAATCTTCAATGTCTATATATTTCTCTAACCCTTTTAATAAAATATTTAAAGCATCTTTTAAGTCTTCTTCTTTTAAAACATAAGCAATTCTAACTTCATCTATTCCTTTTCCTTCTGTAATATAAAATCCAGAAGCTGGTGCAACCATCGTAGTTTTATTATTAATAGAAAAATCTGAAAGCATCCATTTTGCAAAGAGATCTCCATTTTTTATAGGTAATTTTGCTATAAGATAAAAAGCTCCTTCAGGTTGTTGTAAAATTATATCCTTATTTGATTTTAACATTTTATAACATATATCTCTTCTTTTTTGATATTCTTCTTTAATAGGTTTAAAATAATCAGCAGGTAAATTATATGCTGCTTCAGCAGCAACTTCTTCTATTGTTGGAGGGCATAATCTTGCCATTGCAAATTTTAAAACATAAGCCATAAGTTCTTTATTTTTTGTTATAAGAGCTCCTATTCTTGCTCCACATGCTGAAAATCTCTTTGAAATAGAATCAATAACTATAACTCTATCAGTATCAGGTAATTCTAAAGCTGAAAAATGCGGCTTATCAATATAGATAAATTCTTTATAAACCTCATCCGAAATAATATAAAGATCATATTCTTTAGCAATCTCATAAATTTTCATTATCTCTTCTTTAGTTAAAACTGTCCCTGTAGGGTTATTTGGAGAACCAATTAAAATAGCCTTTGTTTTTGGTGAAATTTTTTCTCTAATTTTATTAAAATCATCAATATGAAAACCATTTTCAGCTTTTAATGTAACGGGAACTAATTTAATTTCAGACATTGCAGCATAACCTGCATAGTTTGCATAAAAAGGTTCAAAAACTATTACTTCATCATTAACATCACAAACTACATTTAGGGCAAATAGTATAGCTTCAGAACCACCTGTTGTAATGCAGATATCTTCTGGAGTTAATTTAATATTAAATCTTGAAAAATAATTAACCATAGCTTTTCTAAGACTTAAAAACCCTTGAGATGGACCATACTCTAAAACTTTTTCTTTAAAATTATGAATAGCATTAAATATAACATCTGGAGTTTCTATATCAGGTTGTCCAATATTTAAATGATATATTTTTATACCTTTTTCTTTAGCTTTATCAGCATAAGGAACAAGTTTTCTTATTGGAGAAGGAGGCATTAATTGAGCCCTTTTTGAAAAAAACATTTTTATCTCCTTAAATTTTATTAGTTAATTAAATATATTAAAAATTATTCTATTGTCAAGAAAGATAAAAAAGCATTATTACGAAAATAATTAAAATTCCCTATTTTTTCTAACTTTGAAAATTAGATCTATAAATATTCATAGAAATTAAACTTAATATTAAATAAAATATAGAACCTTATTATGTATAAATTTATAAATTATAATAAATCTATTAAAACTTTAAAAATTTATTAAAACACTAACAAAAATTTAAATATGTTCTTATTATATATTAATATAAAGTCAATTTCAAAAAAAATTATTTTTATTAAATAAAAAGGTTCATATTGCTTCTAGAAGCAGCTTCCATATATGTTGCAACACCACCGATTTCGACCCCATCAATTAATTCTTCTTTATTTATTCCCATAACATCCATTGACATTTGACATGCAACAAATCTTACACCTGACTCTAAAGCTTCTTTTAACATTTCATCTATCATACTTATCTTTTTTTGTTTCATTCTTAATTTCATAAAAATTGGACCAAGTCCAAACATATTCATTTTTGATAATTTTAAATGATTAGCATTATTTGGTAACATTAAACCAAACATTTTGCCCATCAAATCTTTTTTAGTTCTTACCTTTTTTGTCTTTTTAATAACAGTTAACCCCCAAAATGTAAAAAACATTGTAACTTTTTTACCAGCTGAAATTGCACCTAAAGCTAAAACGAAAGAAGCAAGAACTTTATCCATATCATTTGAAAAAACTATAATTGTTCCATTATTCATATCTTTAGTTAAACTAAAATTTTCATTACTTCTTTTTTGAATAATATCTTTAACAGTTTCTATATTTTTTTGATTTCCTTTTTGTATAATTGCAGTTATGATACCACCTTCTTCATTTATTGATAAAAGTTGATTATTAGTTAATGAACTCCAAGCTTCAACATCTCTTTTAAAACCAGGATCGGATGCTTTTATTTTAACAAACTCTCCATCATTAATCTTTTCAAATTCTTTTTTAAGTTTTAATATTGGACCTGGACATTGCAACCCACAAGCATCAAGTTCTAACATTTTTGCATTTTGATAATTTTAGTTTAAATCATTTTTGCCTAATTGATAAATCATATCATCTTTTCCAATTACATCTTTTTCAAAAATATCTTCATTTGATTGTTTTTGAGTAACATGTTCATAAGTCTTATAACCACCAGCAAGATTATAAACATTAGAATAACCATTTTGAACAAGTATTCTATAAGCAACATATCCTCTCAATCCTACACCACAGAAAACAACAATTTTTTTATCTTTAGGAAAAAGTTTAATATTTTCTCTTATCTTATCAACAGGAATGTTTATAGCACCATTTATAGTACCTAAATCATATTCTTCTTTTGTCCTAACATCAACAAGAAAGATTTCATCTTTGTTATAATTAATTAAATCATCCCAGAAAAGCTGTTTAACATTGCCATTAATTACATTTTCTGCAACATAACCTGCAAGGTTTACTGGATCTTTAGCGGAAGAACAAGGTGGAGCATAACAATGTTCAAATTCTACAAGATCAAAAACTGTGCCATTCTTTTGAATAAAGGCAGAAATAACATCTATTCTTTTTTCAACACCTTCATAGCCAATAGCTTGTGCTCCTAAAATTTTTCCAGTAACATTTTCAAATATCAACTTTAATGTTAAAGGTAAATCTTGAGGGTAATAACCAGCATGAGATGTTGAATGAATAATGACTTTATTAAAATTGAGGTTTTCTGATTTACATTGTTTTTCCGATAAACCACAAGATGCAACAGTTAAATCAAAAACTTTAGCTACTGAACTTCCTATAGAACCTTTATATTTAATTTTATTCCCATAAACCATATTGTAAGCTGCAATTCTCGCCTGTTTATTTGCAGGACCTGCAAGCGGTATAATCATGTTTTTATTTAATAGATAATTTAAGCCTTCAATTGCATCCCCAACAGCATATATATTTTCATCACTTGTTTGTAAGAATTCATTAACTAAAATACCACCCCTATTTCCTAAACTTAATCCAGCTTCTTTTGCTAGTTTATTTTCTGGTTTAACTCCAATAGATAAAATTATCATATCAACATAAATTTCTCTACCACTTTGTAATTTTAATCCAATCTTTAATTGCTCAGGTAAAAAACTTACAACCTGATCATTTAAATAAAACTCAACACCTTTTGTTTTTAGATGTTGATGTATTTCAGATGCAATTTCAAAATCAACAAGAGGCATAACTTGAGGAGCTAATTCAACAATTGAAACTTTTATGCCTAAATTATGCAAATTTTCAGCCATTTCAAGACCTATAAATCCAGCCCCTACAACCACAGCTTTTTTAACATTTTTTAATGTTATATAATCTTTTATTTTTTTTTGTGTCTTCAGGATTTCTCAAAGTAAATATTCTTGAATCATCAATTGATGGTATATTTGGTTTAAAAGGTTCTGCACCAGGAGAAAGAAGTAATTTATCATTCTTTATAGTATAAACTTCATTTTTTAATAAATCTTTTACTTGTATTTCTTTTTTTTCTCTATCAATAGACAATACTTCATTTCTTAACCTTACATCTACATTAAATCTTGCTTCAAAAGATTCTTCAGTTTGCACAAAAAGATTATCCCAATCCTTTATAGTTTCTCCAATATAATAAGGAAGTCCACAATTCGCATATGAAATATAATCTCCTCTTTCAAAAACTATAATTTCTGAACTCTCATCAAGTCTTCTTACCCTTGCAGCAGCTGTTGCTCCTCCTGCTACACCACCAACAATAGCATAAATTTTTTTCATAAAAACTCCTATATTTAGTTTATATTGTCAACAATAATTTAAACAAAACATTTTGAAAAATCAAATTTATTATTATGAATTATTGTTAATTATTTTATTTAAAATTATGCTATATTAATATTTTTAACCATTTAAATTTTTAAAAATTTAATTATTGAAATACTTATATTAATTATAGTATTTTATAATTTATTTTAAAAATAAAATTCCTTCAAATAAATTAGTTTTTATTAGTTATAAATAAAAACATCAAAAATTTATTTATCTTTTTGTTTATTTTGCTAATTTAATCCTATGAAAAAATCAAAAATTTCTAAAAAAGAAATAAAAAATATTTCTAATAATTCTTCAAAAATAATAAAAGATTATAAAATTTTTTTTGATGAAATTATAAAAATCTTAGAAATTGAACTAAAAAAATATGAAATACCATCTGTAAGTAATATAAAAGAAAAATATAAATCATCTTTTCATATTTTAATTTCAACCATATTATCAGCAAGAACAAAAGATGAAACTACATTAAAAGTTTGTGAAAAATTATTTTCAAAAATTTCCTCTTTTAATGATTTATTAAAATACGAAAACAATATTGAACATCTTGAAAAATTACTTTTTCCAATTGGTTTTTATAGAACAAAAGCTAGAAATCTTATTAAATTATCTAAAATTATTCAAAAAAATTTTAATGGTAAAATTCCTGATAATATTGATGACTTATTAAAATTACCTGGAGTTGGAAGAAAAACAGCAAATCTTGTTTTAGCTTTAGCTTTCAATAAAGATGGTTTATGTGTAGATACACATGTCCATAGAATTTCAAATAGATTGGGAATTATAAAAACAAAAAATCCTTATCAAACTGAAATGGAATTAAGAAAAATATTAAATAAAGAATATTATGAAATATATAATAGTCTTCTTGTTACATTTGGAAAGAATATTTGTACTCCACTTTCTCCAAAATGCTCAATTTGCAAAATAAATAACTATTGTAAAAAAGTTGGTGTAAAAAAAAGCAGATAAAAAATAAAATAAACAAAAAATTTTAAAAATAAAATAAAAATAGATATAAAAAAGATAAATTTTTTAAATCTTTAATTAGATTTCAAGTTTATTTAATGTTTGATTTTGTAATTTAAAAATATCTTTTAAAGAAATTAGAGCTATATCAAGCATCTTATTAAAAGAAGATCTTGAGAAAGAATATCCTTCACCTGATGCTTCTATATCAATTATCTCATCTTTATCATTTGCAACAACATTAATATCACACATAGCATTAGAATCTTCTTCATAATCAAGATCGACCATAATTTCATTATTAACAATCCCAACAGAAATTGCTGCTACCTGAGCTTTAACAGGAAATTTTTCAATTAATCCCTTTTTAATTGCATTTTTTAAAGCAATATACGAAGCAACATATGCTCCACTAATTGAAGCACATCTTGTACCACCATCTGCATTAATAACATCTGCATCTATATAAAGAGTATATCCTGGAAATAAATTTAAATCTATTACTCCTCTCAAAGCTCTACCAATAAACCTTTGAATTTCAATAGACCTAGAATCAATTTTATTGTAATCTCTTGATTTTCTCGTTAGAGTAGAACCTGGAAGCATAGCATAACTTGATGTTAACCATCCAATATTTTTAATTTTTGCAAAGTCTGGAACATTTTGTTCAAACATAGCAGTAACTATAACTTTAGTATTTCCATAGGAAATTAAACATGACCCATGAGAATTTTTTATAAAATTTGGAATAATTTCTATATTTCTCAATTGATTGTTTTCTCTTCCAGAAACTCTCATAAATATCCTTCTATTTTTATAAATTTTATATAAAATATATTTTAATAGAAAACTTTCTAAATATTATTTTCTATTATTCTTCATAAGCTTCAGGAATATAATATTGAGGTTTTTTCTCAATATTTCTATACATTTCAAGAATTCTTCTTTCTTCAGCAGAAAGATTTTTAGGAATATTAACCTGTATTTTTACATACAAATCACCTTTTCTCTCTTCATGTATATCATAAATTCCTTCACCTTTTATCCTTAAAATTGTTCCATCAGCTGTAAATGGAGCTATTTTCAATTTTATATATTTTTTATCTAAAGATTCTATTAAAATTTCATCTCCAAAAACAGCTTGACTAAAGGAAATATATAATTTACAAAATAAATCAGCCCCTTTTCTAACAAACCTTTTATTTTTTCTTATTAAAACAACAATATATAAATCACCAGGAATTCCACCACCTATAGGATATTCTCCTTCTCCTTGTACCTTTAATTTATTTTCATTATCAATGCCAGCAGGTATTTTAACTTTAACTTTCTTTGGTCTTTTAATAACTCCAGATCCATGACATGTATGACATGGATGAGGATTTATTTTCCCAGTACCTTTACATCTTGGACATGTCGTTGAAATACTAAAAAAACCTTGTCTTGTAACAAACTCACCTGTTCCATTACATTGAGGACATGTTGTCATCGAATAACCACTTTCAACACCAGTTCCATGGCAGGAAGGACATTCATCATTTTTATATACTTCAAGCTCAACCTCTTTTCCATTTACAACATCTTCTAAATCTATTTCATATTTATAATAAATGTCTTCTCCTTTTGCTTGTCTTTTTCTTGAACTTTTTCTAGATGTTCCTCTTCCAAAAAAAGAATCAAAAATATCAGAAATATCGGAAAAAATATCCTCAAAATCACCTCCTGAAAATCCACCTTGAGTAAATGGATTAAATCCAGCAGAATTTAAACCATCTACACCATATCTATCATAGATTTGTCTTTTTTCATCATTAGATAAAACTTCATAAGCTTGAGTAATTTCTTTAAATTTTTCTTCTGCCTCTTTATTACCTGGATTTCTATCAGGATGATATTGCATTGCTAATTTTTTATAAGCTTTTTTAATCTCTTCCTTAGAAGCGTTCCTTGAAACACCTAAAATTTCATAATAATCTTTGTTTCCTGCCATAAAATCTGTTCCTTTTCTTATATTATAAGAAATTAAGGTTTAAGGCTACTAATTAACCTTAAACCTTAATATTAAAATCATTATAATTTTCAATTAAATCTTAAGTTAATATTAATCTAATTATTTTTTTAAATTCACACACTTAAAAATTATTTATTAATTTTTAAAATGAAACTCTTTTATATTACAATTATTTCTTTTCATCATCTACTACTTCATAATCAGCATCAACAACATCATCTTTTTTATTATTTGTATTGTAATTGCCAGAATTGCTGCTATAATTTGCATCAGAAGATTGAGATCCTGCTTTAGATGCAGCCTCTCTATAAATTCTTTCTGAAAAGTTGTAACTTGCTTTTTTCAATTCTTCCATCGCATTTTTAATAGCATTAATATCATCTTTGTTCATAACATCTTTTAAATTATTTATAGCAGCTTCAATTTTACTTCTTTCATCTGGATTAACTTTATCTCCATTTTCTCTTAACATTTTTTGCATTGTATATATCAATGTATCAGCTTCATTTCTTGCTTCAACAAGTTGTTGTTTTTTCTTATCTTCTTCTCTAAATCTTTCAGCTTCTTTAACCATTCTATTAATTTCATCTTCAGTTAAACCTGATTTTGCTTCAATTCTTATCTTTTGCTCTTTACCAGTAGCAAGATCTTTTGCAGAAACATGTAATATTCCATTTGCATCAATATCAAAAGTAACCTCTATCTGTGGTACACCTCTTGGAGCTGGAGGTATTCCAACAAGGTCAAACTGTCCTAATAGTTTATTATCTCTAGCCATTGGTCTTTCACCCTGGTATACTCTTATAGATACAGCAGTTTGATTATCTTCTGCAGTAGAAAATATTTGAGATTTTTTAGTAGGTATAGTTGTATTTCTTTCAATTAATTTTGTAAAAACACCACCTAATGTTTCAATACCAAGTGAAAGTGGAGTAACATCAAGTAAAAGTATATCTTTTACTTCACCACCTAAAACTCCTCCCTGAATAGCAGCACCAATTGCAACAACCTCATCTGGGTTAATACCTTTGTGTGGTTCTTTACCAAAAATTTTTCTTACCATTTCCTGTACTTTAGGAATTCTTGTTGATCCACCAACAAGTATAACTTCATCAATTTGTGAAGGAGTAAGACCTGCATCTCTTAAAGCATTTTCACAAGGTATTCTTGTTCTTTCGATTAAATCATCTACAAGTGATTCAAATTTTGCTCTTGTTAATTTTTTATTTAAATGTTTTGGACCACTTTGATCTGCAGTTATATAAGGTAAATTTATATCTGTTTCCATTGTCGAAGAAAGTTCTTTTTTTGCTTTTTCAGCAGCTTCTTTTAATCTTTGAAGAGCCATTTTATCTTTAGAAAGATCTATTCCAGTTTCTTTTTTAAACTCATCAATAAGCCAATCCATAATTCTTTGATCAAAATCATCACCACCTAAGTGAGTATCTCCATTTGTAGCTTTAACTTCAAAAACACCATCACCTATTTCAAGAATTGAAATATCAAATGTTCCACCTCCAAGATCATAAACAGCAATTGTTTCATTATTTTTCTTATCAAGACCATATGCTAAAGCAGCAGCAGTAGGTTCATTAATGATTCTTTCAACATTTAGACCTGCAATTTTACCTGCATCTTTTGTTGCTTGTCTTTGAGAATCATTAAAATAAGCTGGTACTGTAATAACTGCTCTATCAACAGGTTCACCTAAATAAGCTTCAGCTATTTTCTTCATTTTCATTAATATTTGAGCAGAAATTTCTGGTGGTGAATAAAGTTTACCTTTTATACTTACTCTAACATCACCATTTGGTCCTTCAGTGACTTTATAAGGTACTGTTTTAATCTCTGAAGTAACTTCTCCAAATTTTCTACCCATAAATCTTTTGATTGAATAAATAGTATTTTCAGGATTAGTGATCATCTGGTTTTTTGCAGGTTGCCCAACGAGAATTTCACCATTATCCATAAAACCAACAACAGATGGAGTTGTTCTCATTCCTTGTTCATTAATAATAACAACAGGTTCTCCACCTTCCATTACAGCAACGCACGAATTTGTAGTTCCTAAATCAATACCGATAATTTTGCTTCCCATATATACTCCTTTTAATATTATTATTTTTTTTTAATTTTTTTTAATTTTTTTTATTTTTATTTTTTAGTTTATTTTGTTTTTGTTCATTATCTCTTTTTTTATATTTTATTTTTACTATATATACTTTTTTATATACTTGTTTTTATTCATTAATTATTTTATTTTTTTCTATTTAATCTTATTTTTTTATAACTTTCTACTATTTATTTTCATTTTTTTTACCCTTAACTGCAACAACTTTTGCAGTTCTAATAATTTTATCATCAATTTTATATCCCTTTTGATAAACTTCTTTAATATAAATTCCATCTTTATCTTCATCCTCTATCATTGATAAAGCTTCATGTAAATTAGGATCAAATTTATCTCCGGGAGCACCAAAACTTTCACAACTATATTTTTTAGTAAGAAGGTCCTCAAAGGACTTTTCTATTAATTTAATTCCTTCAAAAAATGGATCATTTAAATCACCTTTATATGAAATTATGGCTCTTGAAAAATTATCAATTATAGGCAATAAGTCTTCAATAAATTTTATAAGAGAATATTTAACAAAATCTTCTTTTTCTTTTATCAATCTCTTTTTAAAGTTATCAAAATCAGCTTTCATTCTAAGAAGAGATTCTTTATAATTTTCTATTTCATTTTTTAAATTTTCTATAACCTCATCCTTTTCTTCTATAGATTGCTTTAAAAGAATAATTTCTTCTATCCCTGAATCATTTATATTTTCTCTTAAATTTTCCTTTAAGTTATCTTTCTTTTTTTCTAATTCCTTTTCTGATTTTTCTTCATTTTTTTTTGAGTATTCATCCTTTTCATGCCCTTTTATTTTAGAATCTTCTTTTTTATGTTCCACTTTTTTACTTTCTTCTTTTTTATTTTCTAATTTTCTATCAACCTCCATTTTATTCACCTCATCTTTTTTATTCTCTGTTTCATGCTCAGAATTAAAATCTTGATTAAAATTCTGAGGCTCTTGATCTTGAGTTAAAATAACATTATCTATATTATCCAACATACACACTCCAAAAATTATTTTAATATTAATTTTATTCTTAATATAATTTTTTTATTTTAAATAATTTTATTAAATCTTAATAATAAATAAAAACTTAAAATATAAATATATTATTTGATTTTACAATATAAATATACAAAATAAGTGCTAAAAACGGCAAGTTAAATTTTATATTTTTTCATCATAAAAATGAGGATTAACATCATTTTGATTTGAGAATTTTTTTATTGAGTTTATCTTTTTTTTTATATCATTTAGAGAAGCTTCAAGTATAATATCTTTTTGTTTTATTAAATTTATAAGTTGAGATATTTTATCTCTTAAAAATTCGTTTTGTTTATCAAAAATCTCTTTACCATATCTTTTTAATATAAATTGATCAATTTTATTTAAGTCATTAAACATTTTATTTATTAAATCATTGTATTCTTTCATAATTTCAGGGGTCAAGTTTTCATCAATTTTTGTTATAGTTTTTATTAATTTTTCAATTATTTCTTTTTTTTCAAATGTTATTTTGTCAAAATCTTTTTCTAATTTATCTTCCAAAATTTTTCCTCGTAAATTTATTGTTCATTTAAATAATTTTTCTTTTTTTAGAAAAAAATAAATTTAAAACTGATTTTTTACTAAATTATTTAGATAAAAATAATAAATATTTGCAAAATTATTATCTTGAAAAATTATTAAAAGATCATCATTATATTTTTTAGAACTTATTTTATTTGTTCTTTCTGCAATTGCATAAGACCCTGTCAACAAATAACTATCGATTATTAAAAACTTATGATGTAAAAGACCTTCATTTCTATCCTTAAATATATTCATATTATTTTCTTCAAAAATTTGAAAAACTGAATATTTAGATCCAGCATTTAAAGATTCAAGCATTCCTAAAAATTCTAAATTCTTTTCTTTTGTTCTATTTATTATTAAATTTGCAATTTCAATATTTGTAAAAGTAGAATAACTAAAAACTATTCTTTTCAAACTTTTTTTAATATAATCTTTTATAACATCATTTACTTCATATAAGTTATCATTTGAATCTTTAAAAATAAATTTAGTAAATAATATTCTAATTAAGCTTCTATTTATTGAAAATAATTGTTCTTTTTGAACTAAATTTTTTGTAAGATTCTCTTTATCTTTAAATAATTCAAAATAATAATTAAAATAATTAAATATTTTATCAAATTCCTTATTTAAGGTCTCTTCACTTAAATTTCTAATAGAAATTGAATCATAATAATTTTTATCAAATTTATTTTTTATAAAATCAAGTTTTAGTTTAGAAAGAACTATAATATCATTATTGTTTTTATATAAACAATTAACTGTAAAATTTGCAGAACCTGTTATAAGAATGTTATTATCTATTAAAATTATCTTATGATGCATATATTTGCTATTTTTATAAGGAATAATCATATTTTTCTGTATAAAAATATCTTTAACTTCAGGTGGGGTATTTTTTTCATCTATTATAATTTGAATATCAACATTCTCTTTTTGCTTTTGTAATAAAGTTTTTATTAGCTTAGCACTATCAATATCAAAAATCATAATTTTTATACTTTTTTTTGCGGTTTTTATCAATTCATCTATAATATATTCTGCTTTTGATTCCCCATATTTATATTTGTAAGGTTCTGTAAAAATAATAGCAACATGATAGTTACACAAAAAATATAAGCTCTTTATATTGTAAAAAGAAGAATAAATTACCTGAAAATTAAAAAATATTAAAAAAATAAAGCATAAAATTAAAATATTTTTTAAAAAAATTAATTTAATTTTATTTTTATTCATTTTATTTTAAAAATTTAATCTTAATTTTTAAATAAAACTATAACTATTTTAATAAATTTCAATCTATTTTATTAAATTATTTTTTATAAAATTATTTGACAAATAACAAAAAAATATTAATATGAAAAAAATTTAAAAAGGGACATAAATGAAAAGCTTAATTATTAATCCAGGTTCAACATCTACAAAAATAGCTATTTATGAAGACAAAAATTTAATTTTCTCTGAAAATATTAAAATTGATCCTGATTTTTTAAAAACCTGTAAAACTTTCATTGATGAAGTTCCATACAGAAAAAAATCAATAATAGAAGCTATTGAAAAAAAAGGACATAGCTTTTCAGAAATTGACATTATTTCAAGTCGTGGTGGCCCATTAAAACCATTAAAAGCAGGTATATATGAAATAAATAAAGATATGGTAGATGATATATTAAATGGTAGATATCAAACAGCACATGCATCTTTAGTAGGAGCTCTTATAGCATATGAATTTGCAAAAGAATTTGGTAAAAAAGCAATAATTGTTGATCCTATTTCTACAGATGAAATGTGGGATTTTGCAAAAATTACAGGACATCCAGAAATAAAATTACAAGCTTTAACTCATACATTAAATTCAAGAGCAGTTGCTAGAAAAATAGCTGAGAAATATTCTAAACCTTTTAACCAATTATCTTTTATTGTAGCACATCTTGGCGGTGGTATTTCTGTTAATGCAATCAAAAATGGTATAATTGTTGATATTTCTGAATCAAGACAAACAGGACCTTTTGCACCAACATCTTGTGGAGATTTACCAATCAAACAATTTGTGAAATGGCTTATAAAATCAAATTATCCACTTGATAAGGTAGATGATCTTTTTAACAAAAATGGTGGCTTAATGATGTATTTTAATACAGATGATGTTAAATATTTGATAGATAATATGAATAATAACAAAGAAATTGAATTAGTTCTAAAATCAATGATTTATAGGATTGTTAAAAACATTTGTTATCTACTTCCCGCTGTTGATATGGCTCCAAACGCAATAATTCTAACAGGAGGCTTAGCACATTCGGATTTTATCGTAACTCAAATAAGAAATTGGCTAAAAGATAAATTTACTATAGAGGTTGTTGCTGGAGAATTTGAAATAGAAGCCTTAGCTTTCGGAGCATACAGAGCTTACTATGGTGAAGAAAATATATTAAATTATTCCGATTTTTAAAAAAAATAATAAAGTTAATTAATATTTTTTCATTTTTATTTTTTTTCTTCTTATTAAATTTTTAATTTTTATTCTTGAAAATTATTTAATAATTTATTTTTTAATTTTTTAGTTAATCTATTTTTATTATTTTGTTGTAAATTATTTAAAATATATTATCTTTTTATTGATAATTAATTAAAAAGATTACTGTTAATAAATTAAAAAAGTATATTATTTTTAATTAAAGAAATTTTACTAGTGATTAAAATTTAAATATTTTAGTTTATTTTATTAACTTTAATTGCAAGAAGGGGTAAAAAATGTATTATATTGATAATCAATGTTTAAGATGTAATGCATGTGTTGTAGTTTGTCCTTCTAATGCTATTGAAGAAGGAGATCCAATTTATAAAATAATTGAATCTAAATGTACTTCCTGTGCTAAATGTGTCCCTGTTTGCCCTGTAAATGCTATTAAACAAAAGTAATTTACAAAATCTTTCTTTGTTTTAAGATGTTTTTTCCTTCTTTTTTATTTTAATTTAATTTTACTATATTATTTTATTTTTATTTATTTTTTAATTTTTATTTTTTTAATGAAATTTTAATTTTTTTTTAAATTATTTGTTTTTGAAATCTATTTTTACAATTATCTGAAAAATATGAAAAATAAAAATATTTTTATAAATTTAACTAATAAAAAAAAAGGAGTTAAAATGAGATCTATTATTGAACAATATTGTAAAGATTTAACTGCTGGAAGATTAACTTATGGGTATGATCATTCCTGTAGGGTTTATTATTATGCAAAAAAACTAGGAGATCATTATGATGATTCAATATTGCATGCTGCAAGTTTCTTATATAAAATTATTCTCGGACAAAATACAAAAGAAGATTCTGCTCTAAGAGCTGAATCAATTTTATCTGAAATAGGTTTCCCAGTTGAAAAAATTTATTTAATTAAAAATATTATTTTAAATACAGATCCAGAGGATAGACCTGAAACAATTGAAGGAAAATTAATACATGATGCTATAATTGTTGATTCTCTTGGAGCTGTTGGTTTTGCGAGGTATTCTGTTGGTTCATTTTTCTGGCACAAAGCACAAAAAGTTCAAACAATATATGAAGAATACTTAAATTATTTTAATATTGCAGTAAATAATATTTTACTCCCTTCAACTAATGAATTTATAAAAAAAAGAATAGAAACTTCGAAAATAATTTTAGACGAATTAAAAAATGAATTAAACATAGACTAATTTAATCAAAATTAAAATAATTAAAAAATATAAATTAAAATTTGAATTAATTTAATATAAAATATGATATAAATTTTATTATAAAATATTTTTATAACTATTTATTGTTTATTTTATTTTTTATTTTTAATTTATTAATTTTTTTTTTATTACCGATAATATCAATAAATTAAAGTTTAAGTGAATTCTGTTTTTAATTTTTTTAATTTTTAATTTTTTTTTATATATTTTCCTAGCAAATAAAATTTTATTTTTAAATTTAATATCTTTAATAAAAGTATTTTTTAATTTAATATTTTAAGGAGGAAGCTTTGCCTGAAAATAAGAATATAAAAAATTATCTTGAAATGAAAATAAAAACAGCATCTCCTATTCAATTAATAATTATGCTTTATGATAAAGCAATTTCCTCTTTAGAAACTGCGATAAACCTTATAGAAAAAGGTGAAAAAAAATTTGATATTATTAACAACAATATTATAAAAGCTCAAGAAATTTTATCTGAACTCATGCTAGCACTCGATTTTGATAAAGGTAAAGAAATTGCTCAAAACCTTTACAAACTTTATGATTATTCAATAAAACAATGTATAGAAGGAAATATAAAAAAAGAACCTGCTTTATTAAAAAATGTCATAAAAATACTAAGTCAACTAAGAGAAGCATGGGTAGCTATTTCAAATAAACCAGAGATTGTAAAAGATCAAAATAAAAATAATGAAAATTCCTCTTTTAATGTATCTTTATAAATTTTAATTTAATTTTAATTTATTTATTTTTTTATTTTTTATTTTTTATTTACTTAAAATTATTTATTTTTATCAGATGAACCTGGTTTGTCAAGAGGTATATTATTTTTACATAAAGGACAATCTTGTGGACTCCAAATATCTATTTTAATTTGCATCAATGAATTTGGTTTTATCCCATCTATTTCAACACCACCTGATCTATCTATTATACAAAATATTCCTTTTACAGTTCCACCTACATTTTCAATACAATCCTTAACTTCTTTAACAGAACCTCCTGTTGTTATAATATCTTCTACAATATAAATATTTCTATTTTTTAAGTCATTAAAACCACTTCTTAAACTCATTTTTTCATCTTTTCTTTGAGTAAAAGCAAAATCTTTTTTCAAATATAAAGCTACCATAAAACCTAAAGCTATTGCTCCATATGCAGGAGAAATTATAATATCAAATTCATCTTTTGTTTTTAATAATTTTTTTGCAATCATTTTTGCAATTTTATTTAAATAATATGGTTTATTAATAAATTTTATTTTTTCTATATAAAATTCAGAATGATTACCTGAAGTAAGCATGAAATGACCTTTTAGAAGAGCTTTTGTTTCATAAATAATCTTGTTTATATCCATAAAATCTCCTTTAAAAAATTAAAATTATTGTCAAATAGATAACATTAAAAATTTTTTTTTCAATTTTTAAATTATAGATATTATTCTTTTTAGTATAAACCGATAATTATAATGAAAATAGATTTTTTTTTAATAAAAAAAAGTGTAAGGAGGGGAATCTTTTAAGATACAAGGAGGTATATATGATAACAAATATTATTAATAATACAGAATATAGATCACCACTTATACTAAATTCTACTGTGTTTTTCTTAAAAAAGATGCTTGACACTGTTAGAGCTCAAAATGAACTTTCAAAACAAAGTTTAGCAGCTGATCCCCCAATAAATAACATTGATAAAGATGTTGGGAAATACATTGATACAAAAATTTAATAAAGATTTAAATTAGAAAATTACAATTTAAAGTTAAAAATAATAATTAATTTTTATTTTTATAAATCATTTTTTTAATTATTCTTAAAGGCTACCCAAAAAGGGTAGCTTTTTTTTAATTATTATATTAATTTATTAAAATATTTTATTCATATTTAATTTTTTTAAACTTTTTACTATATTATTAAGTTATTTTATTTATTATTTTTTGTTTATTATTTATTATTCTATTATTTAATATTATTATATTCAAATATTTTAATTTTAATATAAACTGTTTCTTGAGAAAAAAGTTTTTACATATATATTTAAAATTTATTTTCGGGATATGTTTATGATAATATGTGGAATTGAAACCAGTTGTGATGATACTTCTATTGCATTTGTGAAAGATGGTAAATATATTTTAACTAATGTCACTTTTTCACAAACAAAATCACATGAAATTTTTAGTGGTGTAGTTCCAGAAATAGCTTCCAGAGAACATCTTAAAAACATTGATAAAACTTTTATTTTGGCGCTACAAAATGCTCAAATTTCTTTAAATGATATAGATATTATATCTGTCACAACTTTTCCTGGTTTAGTGGGTTCTCTGGTTATTGGACTTAATTTTGCAAAAGGTTTATCATTAAAGTTAAATAAACCCCTTATATCAGTTAATCATCTTCTTGCACACATTTATGCTGCTAATTTCAAAAAAGAAATAAAATTCCCATGTATTGCTCTTCTTATTTCCGGAGGACATACAGCTATTTTAAAAATGGACAATTTTATTGATTATGAAATTTTAGGAAAAACTTTTGATGATTCTTGTGGTGAAGCTTTTGATAAAATAGCTAAATATTTTGAATTAGGATATCCAGGTGGACCTATTATAGATAAACTTGCGAAATTTGGTAATTCTAATTCTTATAATTTCCCATTAACAGTTTCAAATGTAGAAAAATATGGTTTAAATTTTTCTTTTTCAGGTTTAAAAACATCTGTTATCTATTTTAGAGATAAATATAAAACAGAAAATAAAAATGGAAAAAATTATACATCAGAAGATTTTTTAAAAAATAATCTTAAAGATAATTTAAACTTAGAAAATGATTCACTATATCAAAAATATTTACAACACCAAGATTTATTAATAAAAAAGGGAATATTAAATAAAAATGAAAATCTTTTTGATATATTAAGTTCATTTCAAAATACAATTTCATCAATATTAACCCTAAAATTAGAACAAGCTCTAATTAAATATCAAACAATTAAAACATTAGTTATAGCAGGTGGATCATCTGCAAATTCTGAAATAAGAAACAAAACTTTAAGTCTTTCAGAAAAATTCAATATTGAAGTAATCTTTCCAGATATTAATCTATGTATGGATAATGGTGCTATGGTTGCTGGGATTGCATATGAATATTATAAAAATAATATTTTTACAGATTATGATATAAATGTTAATCCAAAAATTGATCTTTTAAAAAGAGGTTCTTAAAATTTTTATTCCCCATTCTACATAAAATTTATTTTTGTCATCTTTACTTATATTTTATTATTTAAAGCTTATAATAGAAATTATGATCTTTTTTTATGTTTTTTAATTTTTATTTTAACCAATAAAAAATTAAAAAATATTTAATAAATAAATTTTTTATTAAATTTATTTTAATAACTAAAGTTTTTAAAAGTAAGCCGACAATAAAATTGAGTTATCGATTATACGATAATAACCGCCCTCCCGGACTCCTTAAAAAGGAGTCCATTTTTGTTTTAAAAAGAATATTAAAAAACAATTTTTAGTCTATTTCTATAAGAATTCTATTTAAATAATTCTTTTATTAATATTTCTCCATCTTTCATCAAGATATTTCCTTTTGCAATGACAGTATCAATTTGAAAATCTTTATTTACAATGGTAAGATCTGCATCATAACCTTCTTTAATATACCCTTTATTCCTTAATTTTAATATTTTTGCAGGATTAGATGTAATAACCTTTAAAGCAATTTCAATAGGTATTTTTTCTTCTAAAATTGCATCCATTACTTCATTATATAAAAAAATAACTGAACCTACTTTAAGACCACAATAATTTCCTTTCTCATCAAATTTTGGTAAACTACCCTGCCCATCTGAAGTAAAAGTAACATGATCAACAATTTCTTTTTCAATTGATATTTTTAAAGCTTTTGATGGTTTTATTTCTCCTTCTTTATAAAATTTAGGATCTGAGCTTGTTGTCAAATCAATAAAACCGCCTTTTTTTGCAAATAAAATACCCTCTTCAAATAAAATAGGATTTCGGTTTATATGAGTAGGATATAAATTTGAAATTGGAATTTCAGTTTTTTCAATAATTTCAAAAAGGTATCTTAATCCTTCCTTACCATCTCCTAAATGGAAATTAACAATTCCAGCTTTATTTGAAATCATACCAGCTACACGGGCATCAGCAACAATTCTTTTAATTTCTTCAAATGTTGGGGATGAAGATCTATGATCAGAGATTGCGATTTCACCCACTCCAATTACTTTATCTATTAAAATTATATCTTTCATTATACTTCCAGAAAAATTTATAGGTGGTATTCTATATGAACCTGTGTATATAAATGTTGTTATTCCATATTCTTCTAAAGCTTTTGCTTTTGCGTACAAATTTTCAAGACTTCTTGTAATTCCATCCGTACCTAAAGTTCCAACAATAGTAGTGATCCCACCTTTTATTATTTCTTTTAAATCAATTTCAGGAGTTCTTGTTATAAAACCACCTTCTCCACCACCACCTGTAATATGTACATGTGAATCTATGAATCCTGGAAAAACCATTTTTTCTTTTGCATCTATTATTTCTAATTCAACACCAGAAATATTTATATTTTCTTCTATCTTACCAATTTTATCACCAATCAAAAGAATATCTTTTTTCCCAATAAATTGAGGTGTAAATACATCACATCCTTTAATTATTTTAATCAAATTTTTCTCCTTATAAAATAATGTTTTAAATTTAAATTCTCAAATTTTAATTAAAACCAATAAAATGAGCAATAAGAACAAATATTGTCCCCAAAGCAAATAAAAACAACTGCATCTTAATTTGCCATTTAGCCCATCTACCCCAGTCTAACTTAGCTACTCCTAAAACTCCCATAAGACATGCTGATGTAGGAACTATAACATTTGTTAAACCATCTCCAAGTTGAAATGCTAAAACAGCAACCTGTCTTGTAACACCTACAAGATCAGAAAGTGGCGCCATTATAGACATAGTAATAGAAGCCTGCCCCGAACCAGAAACAACAAAGAAATTAAATATAGACTGAAAGACATACATAAACCAGGCTGAAAAAGCCCCGCCAAGTTTTCCAACAACATTTGAAAGACCATTTAATATTGTATTTAAAACAGTTGGAGTTGATGGATCTGTACCTCCTAAGACTATTAGTATCCCTTGAGCCATTCCAACAACTAATGCTGCACCTACAAGATCTGCTGCACCTGCTTGAAATGAATTAGCAATATCACTTACTTTCATATTGTTCAATTTAAAAATTACACCTATAATTCCAGATACTAGACCCATTACAAAAAATTGTGAAGCAATTTCTGGAATATAAAAACCTTTTTTAGTTACTCCCCATACTACCCATATTATTCCTAAAAGAACTGTGAGAAGAACCAACTTATGTCCTAAATTGAAATTAATTTCTTTAGTATTTGTATCAATATTTTTTTTGAAATAATCAGTTGAATCTATAGCAACTGAATATTCTGGATTCTTTTTAATTTTTTTTGCATAAATTATTGTATAGAGCAACCCAGCTAATGTAAAAATTATCCACATTATTATTCTAAATGTTGCTCCAGAAAAAACAGGAATTCCTGATACACCTTGAGCAACTGCTAAGCTAAATGGGTTCATCCATGATGTTGCAAATCCTATTTGGCTTGCTACATATGTTATCAATATCCCTACTATTACATCATAGCCCATTGCTACAACTAAAGGGATTATTATCATAGCAAAAGGTATGGTTTCTTCACCCATCCCAAATATTGCACCTCCTAAAGAGAAAATAACAAATAAGGCAGGTATAATAATAAATTCTTTACCTTTAGTTACATTTATCATTTTCATAATACCAGAATCAATTGCACCAGTTCTTAAAATTATTCCAAAAGAACCACCAATTACCAAAATAAAAGCGATTATACCTACTGCTGCTCCCCACTTATTACCTCTTACCATTCCTTCAAATATATAGTTCAAGACACCATAACCACCAAAATCTTCAGTTCCCCATATCCTAGCAGGTTTTTTAACTAAATTACCCTGCTTATCTTTATCATACTGAAAGGAACCAGCTTTAACAACTGTTCTAGTCTTTTCTTTTCCATCCATCATATATTTTACTTCAGTTTTATCAAATTTGCCAACAGGAAGTAAAATTGTTAAAAGCCAAGCAAATAAAACAACAAAAAAGATAATAACATAAGTATGAGGAACCTTCATAGTTTTATTCCCTTGTTTTTCAGTACTGGACATAAATCCCCCTTAAATTTTGTAAATTAAATATAGCAATTTTTATACCAGTAATAATATTTAGTTAAATTTTGTTAATTATAATTATTTAGAATTAAAATTAGTAGTTAATCTACTTAAATTTTATAATATTTATTTATTTTAATAATAATTTAATAATAAATAGAATTTTGGCTTTTATGGGTTTTATTGGGTTATTATGGGTTATATAAATCTAGTTGCCGTTTGATTAAGGTGCCACCTCTTCCTTTTTGTGGCTTCACATAACCCATTTTCTCCAATTCTTTTAATAATCTTCTAACCTTTTGTTCTGTCAAATCGATACCAATATCTTTACATTTATTCATTATCTTTCTTCTACTGACTGTTATACCTTTACTACTTAAGTCTCTCATAATTTTTAGTATTATCTTCAATTCATTATTCATATTATTCATATTGATTTTTTTGGAAAAGAAATTTTTTATTAAATCATATTCATTAATTTCATTTCCATCATATATAGCAGAAATATATTCAACCATATTTTTAAGTTCTCTTATATTCCCTTGCCAATCATAATCCAATAAAAAATCCCAAAAACCTTCTCTAACTTTTAAATTAAGATTTTTTTCGATATAAAATAGTTAAAAAGTGTCTTTATATCATCTTTCCTCTCCCTTAATGGAGGTATCTTTATATACATAACTTTTAATCTATAATAAAGATCTTTTCTGAACTCTCCTCTTTCAACCAGATCTTCTAAATTTTTATTAGTTGCAGCAATAACTCTAACATCTATTGGAATAATTTTATTCCCACCAATTCTCATTATTTCTTTCTCTTCTAAAACTCTTAAAAGTTTTGTCTGTAATTTTATTGAAGCATCTCCTATTTCATCTAAAAAAATTGTTCCCCCATTTGCTTGTTCAAACAAACCCTTTTTACCATCTTTTAATGCTCCAGTAAAAGCGCCTTCTTCATAACCAAATAGCTCACTTTCTGCAAGGCTTTCAGGAAGAGCAGATAAATTTATAGCAACAAAAGGATTATTTCTTCTCCCTGAAGCATTATGTATTGCAGATGCAAAAAGTTCTTTCCCTGTCCCGCTTTCACCTTCAATTAATACAGTTAAATCTGACCTGGACATTTTTTTTGATATTTCTTTAATATATTTGAAGGATTCATTTTCTCCAATGATATCATCAAATGTATATTTTGCATAATAACCTTTTTTATATAATTCTTTTATTTTTTGTTTTTCAATCTCTTCAATCTTTTTTAAATTCTTAAAAATAGCAATTGTAATTTGTTCATTTTCAAGAATAAATTTAGAAACTAAATATCTTCCTTCTCTAAATTCAATAATTTTTGATATATCTTTTTCATTGTTTAAAAGAAAACTAATTAATTCACTATTAGAAAAGATTTCTTTTAAATTAATACCAATTATATTGCAATTTTTACCAAATAAGAATTTAAAATTTTCATTTGAAAATATAATCTTTCCTTTTTCATCAAAAGTTATTATTCCATCCTTCATTGCATCAAGGATCATCTTAATATGTTCAAAAGCTTTGGTTCTTTCTAAAGAAATTTTAGCTATATTTTTTGCTAAATTAATAATTTTTTCAAAATACATTAATGTTATCTTTTCCCATCTTTCATCATAAAGATTAAGTTCTTTTAGTATTTCTGCTATGGTAACAATATCAATAAGCCTGGGACCTATATCTATAATATTTTTTATCCCTTTAGGAACAATTTCTATCTCTCCTGGAGTTATAGCATAATCAACTCTTTCATTTAATTCACAACCAGGATAAAAAGGAATATATTCTAAATGATTCAAACCTATTTTTTTTAACCAATCTATGCAATCAAAAGTTGTTTCTTTGCAATCATTAACTAATAAAACTTTTATTCCTTCAGGAATAAACAATAGTTGTTCAATTAAATTATAGTTCAAAATTCTTTTTGCAATTATTATTTTACTATTTTCATCTATATAACTTTTTATATCTTCTAAAATAAGATGAGTTGAAATAACAATAAGATCTGCAGTAATTTTTTTGTTTAAACCTTTATCTATTGAATATGATTCAAATTGAAACAAGTCACCAATATATGCTTTTAGTTGTTCATGCAAAGTTATTCTAGTATTTTCAGTACCGGTAATTAAAATTACTTTTTTCATATAGATTCCTTATTAAATGTAAAATTTGATTTTGATAAATATTATCATTTAAAATAATTTTTAATGATAATAAATTAACAACTTTATCTTAGAATAATTTGCAAATATTTTCAATAAAATTTTACAAAAGATAAAATTAGAAGCAAGATAATTGTTAAAATGATTGATAATGTATCTTAATTATCAATTTATAAATTAAGTTATTATTTCCTCCAAAGAAGAAAAACACAAAAACAAAATAAAAAAGGATACTTCTGATAAAATTTTAAAAATTTTGATATGGACTTAAATCTAAATCAAGATTAAGCAAAAAAAATATGCTTTTAAGCTTTTTTTATAATTATTTTTTTATTGATAAGTGTTTAATATACATAAACATAAACAGAAAGATAAGATACTTTTTATTAATTTATTAAGCTTTTAATATTAAAACCTTTTAAGAAAGGTTATGCGATTAAATAAATTTAAATCACTATTATAGATATTATATTTTTATATTTCCTTTTTAAAATTTCTTAAACATTTTTTTATTTTTTTTATTTAATAATATTTTTAATTTTTTAAAATTTAATATAATAATTTCTTTTCTTTAATTTTTAAAATAAAAAATGGCTTGGCGACGACCTACTTTCCCACAAAGGAAACTTTGCAGTATCATCGGCGATGGAGTGCTTAACTTCTGAGTTCGGTATGGGATCAGGTGTTTCCACTCCTCTATGGTCACCAAGCCAGACATTTTATTTTACTTAATAAAGAAACAGATGTGAATAGAGAAACAACCAGAGAATCAATAAGGAAGGAGCAAGTCAAACGATCTATTAGTACTGGTCTGCTAAACATGTTACCATGCTTACACATCCAGCCTATCAACCAGGTAGTCTTCCTGGGATCTTCAGGGATACCTTATCTTGAGGTGGGCTTCTCGCTTAGATGCTTTCAGCGATTATCCCTTCCGTACTTAGCTACCCGGCTGTGCCGTTGGCACGACAACCGGTGCACCAGAGGTACGTCCATTCCGGTCCTCTCGTACTAGGAACAGCTCCTCTCAAGTATCCCACGCCTATGGCAGATAGGGACCGAACTGTCTCACGACGTTCTGAACCCAGCTCACGTAACTCTTTAATCGGCGAACAGCCGAACCCTTGGGACCTACTCCAGCCCCAGGATGAGTTGAGCCGACATCGAGGTGCCAAACACCGCCGTCGATGTGAACTCTTGGGCGGTATCAGCCTGTTATCCCCAGAGTACCTTTTATCCGTTGAGCGATGGCTCTTCCACTCAACACCACCGGATCACTAAGACCTGGTTTCCCACCTGCTCGACCCGTCGGTCTCGCAGTTAAGCTCCCTTTTGCCTTTACACTCTAAAAGCTGATTTCTATACAGCTTGAGGGAACCTTTGTGCGCCTCCGTTACACTTTGGGAGGTCACCACCCCAGTGAAACTGCCCGCCTGACAATGTCCAGCAGGATCCACTCCCACCGTTAGAGATTCAGCATGATAAGGGTGGTATTTCAACGACGGCTCCACCGAGACTGGCGTCCCAGCTTCTCAGCCTCCCACCTATCCTACACATATCATGCCAAATCCCAATGCCAGGGTACAGTAAAGGTTCATGGGGTCTTTCCGTCTAACCATAGGTAATCGGTATTTTCACCGATACTCCAATTTCACCGAGCTCCCTGTTGAGACAGTGCCCCAGTCGTTATACCATTCATGCAGGTCGGAACTTACCCGACAAGGAATTTCGCTACCTTAGGACCGTTATAGTTACGGCCGCCGTTTACTGGGGCTTCGGTCAGTAGCTTCTTGAGGTTGCCCTCAATGACCACCTCCCTTAACCTTCCAGCACTGGGCAGGTCTCAGTCCCTATACATCCTCTTACGAGTTTGCAGAGACCTGTGTTTTTGGTAAACAGTCGCCAGGGCCATTTATCTGCAACCACTTTCAGCTTCAGCTTCTCACTTACACCTACTCGTGGCCACCCTTCTCGCTAACTTACGGGTGCAATTTGCCGAGTTCCTTAACAGGGATTCTCTCGTGCGCCTTTGGATATTCACCTCGCCTACCTGTGTCGGTTTGCGGTACGGACTCCATATGTACTCCCTTAGTAGCTTTTCTCGGCAGTATGGATCCCCTTAATCCTTCTATGCCCGAAGGCATATCGTCTTCGTCCCCCATCAGGTACTCTATGGTAAAGGATTTGCCTCTACCTTCCCCTACAGGGTTGAACGTGCATCCATCAGCACGCTAAGGTTCACCTCCTGCGTCCCTACTTCGGTCAAACGCACATATGAAGGTACTGGAATATTAACCAGTTTCCCATCAGCTACGCCTTTCGGCCTCACCTTAGGTCCCGACTAACCCTGGGAAGATTTACTTTACCCAGGAAACCTTAGGCTTTCGGCGAGCAGATTTCTCATCCGCTTTATCGCTACTCATGCCGGCATTCTCACTTCGGTTGTCTCCAGTAACCCTTACAAGTTACCTTCTTCGACCTCCCGAACGCTCCCCTACCAACTATATAATTATCCAAATTATATAGTTCCGTGTCTTCGGTGATCTGCTTTAGCCCCGTTACATCTTCGGCGCAGAAGTGCTCGACCAGTGAGCTGTTACGCACTCTTTGAAGGATTGCTGCTTCTAAGCCAACCTCCTGGCTGTCTTCGCACCTCCACATCCTTTCACACTTAGCAGATACTTTGAGACCTTAGACAACGATCTGGGCTCTTTCCCTCTCGACTACGAAGCTTATCCCTCGCAGTCTCACTCCTAACAAATACTGTTATCGCCTTCGTAGTTTGATTGGGTTTGGTACGAATCTCTCCGCCCTAGCCCATCCAGAGCTCTACAACAATAACAGCTTGTTAAGGCTGCTCCTAAAAGCATTTCGGGGAGAACCAGCTATCGCCAAGTTTGTTTAGCCTTTCACCCCTATCCACAGTTCATCCGGTGGGTTTTTATCCCCAATCAGTTCGGACCTCCAGTGAGTTTTACCTCACCTTCATCCTGACCATGGATAGATCACTTGGCTTCGGGTCTACTCCATCGTACTTGTCGCCCTCTTCAGACTCGGTTTCCCTTCGGCTCCCCAGCTCCTACTGGTTAACCTCGCACGATAGAGTAACTCGCCGGCTCATTATGCAAAAGGCACGCAGTCACCATAGATATATCTATGGCTCCTACCGCTTGTAAGTCCGTAGTTTCAGGTTCTATTTCACTACCCTTCCAGGGTGCTTTTCACCTTTCCCTCACGGTACTTCTCCACTATCGGTATCCGGATCATATTTAGCCTTGGATGGTGGTCCACCCAGCTTCCCACAGAATTCCTCGTGTTCCGTGGTACTCAGCCTATCCCTATAACCAATATCACTTATTTTAGATACGGGGCTTTCACCCTCTATGGCCAAGCTTCCCAGCTTGTTCTCCTATAAGTAATATCAGTTATTACACCCCTGAATGTGTGACCGGAATAGGCTTCAACCCCTATAGTACAACGGTCCAGGCCTTTAACATACTATAGGTTTGGGCTCCTCCTCTTTCGCTCACCACTACTTAAGGAATCTCGTATTGATTTCTTTTCCTCAGGGTACTAAGATGTTTCAGTTCCCCTGGTTATGCCTCTACTTGCGTAGATAGTTAAGGCTTTTACCTTAACTGGGTTCCCCCATTCGGATATCCCCGAATCATCGCTCGCTTGCAGCTCCTCGAGGCTTTTCGCAGCTTGCCACGTCCTTCTTCGCATCCGGATCCTAGGCATCCACTACAGACCCTTTCTCCCTTGCCCCTTCCTTATTATATCCTCCGGCTTCTCTATTCGCATCTGTTTCCTTATTTTAATTTTAAAGAGCTAAACTAGTTAAAATATGTAGAGTAGGCTTTACTCCTTAAAGAAAGGAGGTGATCCAGCTGCACCTTCCGGTACAGCTACCTTGTTACGACTTCACCCTCCTCACCAATACTACCTTCGCTACCTGCCCCCCGTGAAGGTTAGCTCAATAGCTTCGGGTAATATTGATTCGGGTGGTGTGACGGGCGGTGTGTACAATACCGGGGAACGTATTCACCGTGGCGTAGCTGATCCACGATTACTAGCGATTCCGACTTCATGCAGTCGAGTTGCAGACTGCAATCCGCACTGAGGTAGCTTTTTTGGGATTGGCTCCGCATCACTGCTTCGCTACCCTTTGTAGCTACCATTGTAGCACGTTTGTAGCCCAGGACGTAAGAGCCATGATGACTTGACGTCATCCCCACCTTCCTCCGATTTATCACCGGCAGTCTCCATAGAGTGCCCAACTTAATGATGGCAACTATGGATAGGGGTTGCGCTAGTTGCGGGACTTAACCCAACATCTCACGACACTAGCTGACGACAGCCATGCAGCATCTGTGTACCACGCCTTATCGGCCATCAGAGTTTCCTCCGACTGTAAGGTACATGTCAAGCCCTGGTAAGGTTCTTCGCGTACCGTCGAATTAAACAACATGCTCCACCGCTTGTGCCGGTACCCGTCAATTCCTTTGAGTTTCACTCTTGCGAGCATACTCCCCAGGCGGTATACTTAACGCGTTTGCTTCGGTACAGACAAGTCTAGCTCGCCTATACCCAGTATACATCGTTTACAGCCAGGACTACCGGGGTATCTAATCCCGTTTGCTCCCCTGGCTTTCGCCCCTCAGCGTCAGTATCAGCCTAGATGGTCGCCTTCGCCATCGGTATTCCTCCCGATCTCTACAGATTTCACCCCTACACCGGGAATTCCACCATCCCTTGCTGTACTCTAGCTATACAGTATTAGCTGCTCTCCCTACGTTGAGCATAGGTCTTTAACAGCTAACTTGTATGACCGCCTACAGGCCCTTTACGCCCAGTAATTCCGAGTAACATTCGCCCCCTACGTATTACCGCGGCTGCTGGCACGTAGTTAGCCGGGACTTATTCGTTGGGTACTGTCATCCCATTCGGTTATTCGCCCCCAACAAAAGAGGTTTACAACCCGAAGGCCTTCATCCCTCACGCAGTGTCGCTCCGTCAGGGTCCCCCCCATTGCGGAAGATTCTTAGCTGCTGCCTCCCGTAGGAGTCTGGGCCGTATCTCAGTCCCAGTGTGGCCGATCACCCTCTCAGGCCGGCTACCCGTCATAGCCTTGGTAGGCCTTTACCCTACCAACTAGCTGATAGGCCGCAAGCTCATCCCCCAGCGGATTTCTCCTTTCACCTTCCGGCTTCATCGGGTATTACCCTGTGTTTCCACAGGCTATCCCCGTCTGAGGGGTAGATTCTTACGTGTTACTCACCAGTCCGCCACTCGCCAGCTCCTGTATTGCTACAGAACTGCTGCCGTCCGACTTGCATGCTTAAGACGCACTGCCAATGTTAACTCTGAGCCAGGATCAAACCCTCCATACACTTATCTTGTATTTTAGGTTTTCCCTTTTCAAAGGAAATTAACTTGTACCTACTCTACATATTTTAAAGAGCTTAATTGGTGAAATTGAATCTAATTATTTTTTTATTTTTGTCAAGTGATTTTTTAACTTTTTGTTAGATTTTTTATTTTAAATTTTAATACTTAACTATTTTCTAATGTTTTTGAATTCTTTACAATTAATATTAAAATTTAGTTAATGTTATATTAACTTTCTATTAATCCAAAATCACTTGCGAAGTTAAAAATATAAATTTAAATAATTTTGTCAATAACTTTTTTAAATATTTTTATTAAATTTAATTACTATGATTTAAAATAAATTAAAAACAAAATATTGTTATTATTTATAATCTTAAATAATTATATAATTATCAAAACATTATTAAAAATAGAAATTATATCATCTAATATTATTAAAATTTGTTTCTTATATTTTTTTATTATGTCATTTATTAACAATTATAATATATTTATTTATTAAACAATGAATTCATAATTAATTTATACTTTTTATAATTCTAAAAATTACTATAAAAGTAATTAAAAAATAATGCAAAAAACTATTAATATTTATAAAAATAATTCTTGATAAACAACTAAAATCAATTATTATTTTTAAAATAAAATTAATTAAAATGTTTTAATGTTTTTACCAAAGGATTCTAATTAATAAAATTTTCATAAAAATTAGAAGATATTAGATTTTAAAGTTAAAAATTAAAATAAATTTTTATAAAAGGAAATATATGCAAAATGATAAAATTCACTTTATAAAAAAAATTATATTAATTAATATTATACTACCATTTATTGTCTTTCTATATATGAACATTTTTTTAAACATATACAATCCTTATTTAAATTTCCCTTTAAAAGAAAGAATTTTAATTGCTACAATAAAAAATATTTTTATTATTATTTTTATTATTCTTGATATTCCTGCTGCTCTTTTCATAGGTTACTTTTTAAAACCTGTAAAAGATGCTTTTAATAATCCATCTCTTTTTGAAAAAGCAAAAAAAAGAATTACAAGTTTTCCATTAATTATTTTAACTATTTATCTTGCTGCTTATCTTTCAGCCCCTATTTTAGTTTACACAATGCCAAGTAATGTTCAGTTAAATAGATTCATTATAGTATTTATGGTAACTTTTTTTATAGGAATATTTGCTTTTTCTTTTGTTCTTTTTTATTCCGACTTTATTATGTTTAAAGTTAAAAAACTTTTTGGAATTAAAATAATCCAAGAAAAAGATAAAGAATTATCATTAAATATTAAATATATTATATGTAGTCTTAGTATGGCAATTTTAGTATTAAGTATATCATTATGCATTGGTTACTTTTATTACATTAAGGGGAAAGAAGCTGATACGGGGGATTTTGTTTTAAATATTATTATAAATGGCTTTATTATTATTTTAATAGGAATAATTCAATTATTTATCCTAAATAAAAATGTTGAGAATACTATAAAAAACATCAAAATTGCTATAGAATCTATAACAGAAGGAAATTGTGATTTAAAAAAAAGAGTTGATATTGCAAGTTTCGATGAATTAGGTTTATTAACAAGTGATGTCAATAAATTACTTGATTTTTTAAATAAATTGATTGATAAAATATATAATGTTACTATAAATATTAAGGAATCAAATAAATTTTTAGTTAATTCTATTGAAAATAATAAAAATGTTTTTGATTCTTTTATAGAATCTATAAATAAAATAATTGAAGGAATAAGTGGATATCTTGATAATCTGGATAAAACAAAAGTAATAACAGAAAAACTTAATATAAGTAATGAAACAATAAGAGAGACTACTACCAATCAATATAATTCGATTAATGAAGCATATAGTTCAATTAAAGATATGACTTTGAATATTTATAAAGTCGTTGATATTACTAAAAAATCTGATGATGATTTTAAAAAAATCCTTTTAATTATTGAAGAAGGCAAAAATAGCTTAAATGATGCTATAAATAAGATTAAATTAATCAAATCTTCATCAGATGAATTTTTAAATTTTATCAATAATATCTCAGAAATTTCAGAAAGGATAAATGTTCTTGCTATAAACGCTTCTATTGAGGCTGTACATGCTGGTAAAAAAGGTGAAGGGTTTAAAGTAGTTGCATCTGAAGTAAGAAAATTATCTGAGAGAAGCGGTAATATTGTAAAAAATATTGAGAATATGTTAAAAGAGATGAATAACAAAATTATAGAAGGAACAGAAAAAATAACCAATGTTTCAAAAATTATTGAAAACTTTTTCGATAAAACAAAAGAATCTATAATATTACTTAATGAAATAACAGAATCAATGATTAGACAAGAAAATGAAACAAGATTATTTGAAAAATCGAGTCAGGAAGTTCTAAATAACAATCAAATTTTAATTAACCTTGTAAAAAATGGAGAAGAGATAGTAAAAGAAATGAATAAAATTTTTGATTATTTTTATTCTTCAAGCAAAATCATATATTTGCTTTCACAAGATCAAAAAGAAAAAAATGAGAAATTTATACAAATTAACCGTAATCTTTTTAACAGTTCAGAATTATTGAAAAATAGTTATGAAAAATTAGAGGATATTTTAAAAGAATTTTATAAAAATTAAAACTAACCAATAAAATTAATAATAAAAAACAGAATTTATTGACTCTTTTTATATCAATTTTAATTATTTCTCTACTCCCCTATTATCTTTATTAAAACTCTTTTTGGCCTTCTTCCATCAAATTCTCCATAGAAAATCTGTTCCCAAGGTCCAAAATCAAGTTTTCCATTAGTTATAGCTACAACAACTTCTCTTCCCATTATCTGTCTTTTTAAATGAGCATCTCCATTGGATTCCCCTGTTCTATTATGTTTATATAACTCTATAGGTTCATGGGGTGCAAGCTCTTCAAGCCATTTAAGGTAATCCATATGTAAACCGGATTCATCATCATTTATGAAAACAGAAGCTGTTATATGCATAGCATTTACAAGACAAAGTCCCTCCTTAATACCTGATTCTAAAACAGCTTTTTCAACATCTTCTGTTATGTTTATAAATTCAACTCTGTTTTTAGTTTGAAATAAAAGCTCTTTTCTAAAAGTTTTCATAATAACCTCTTATCATTATTTATCTTATGTCTTGCTAATTTTAATTTTATCTTAAATAATTTTCAAAAAAATTTAATATTGATTTACTTTTTAATTATTTTTAATTAATTTGATTAATTTTAATTTAAATTTAATTAACCTTTATCTTATATTTTTTTATAATATCCTGAATTAAATTTTTAAGTTCATTATCTTTTAATTTTTCAAATTCTTCTTCAAATTTTACGTTTATCTTATTTTTTTTCTCTTCTAATAAATTTTCGTTCTCTTTAATATTTGTTATTTCAAAGATAGAATAATTATTTTCTGATGAACCTTCAAGTAAATCTCTATTAATTTCAGCTAATTTTTCTATATCAAAATTTATAATAATATTAAAATTTACGCAAATTAAGTATAATATAAAAAATAAGTATATAGAAAATTTTCCATTACTTTTTAAATATTCTTTTATTAATGAATTTAAATCATTTTTTATAAAATTATCTTGCAAATATTGATTTAAGTTTTTTATTTCTTTATAGTCATGAAATAAAAATATCAAAATTTTATAACAATGAGCTAAAAAAAGATTGTTAAAGTCTTTTACACTTAAAAATCCCACATAAGATTTATCTAAAAAATCTTTTGAAATTTTTATCTTATTTAAGTGAAAATAAATTATTCCATAATTAATATAAGCAACTGAAATTTGCCTTAAATCATTATATTTTTTCTTTATTTCAAAGGAGATATCAAGATATTTAAGAGATTTATCAAATCTATTGTATCCCATAAGTAATGAGGCTAAATTGTTTGTAACCATTGCGATTCTCGGCTCAGAATTCAATTTTAAAAAGATATCATATGCTTTTAAATAATAATAGTAAGCCTTTCTATTTATTCCAAACTTTTTATATAATACACCTAAATCATTATATAAAATAGCTTTTTGTAATTCATTTTTTTCACAAAAAATTAATGAGAGGTTAAAAAAATATTTTGAAAGTTCAAAATTATTTAAATATAAAAAGCAGATAGCAATATTTTTGCAAAGTTTAATAAAAAAATCAATATTATCCTCTTTACTTAATATTGAAGAAATATTGTTTTTAAAATATTCATAAACATTATATGTATTAATTTCTTTTTCTAAATTATTTAAATCTATAATTTTTTCAAATTGTTGATCAAATTCAAATACAGTAAAATCTCTAAATTGGTTTTTATTAAAATCAAAGTTATCTTTTTTATTAAAATTTAAAAAATTTATATTTATACTATATTCCTTTAATATCTCTTGATAGATAAATAGAAAAAAGATTACTGCCTTTTTATACAAATTTTGAGCAAAATAGATCTCTCCAATTGTTAAAAAAGCATAATTTAAGTATTCACCCCCTAATTTTTTATTTATTATTATATTTTTAATTATATCTAAAGCCTCATTATTATCTCCAAGATAGTTTTTTATAAAACCTATTTTTAATAAAATAGTTTCCCTTAAATAATTATCTCCCATTCTTTTTTTTAATATTTTTTTGAAAAATTCTAATGCTTCAACATAAGACTTATTAAAATAAAAAATATTACCTTTAACAAGATAGTATCTTAAAAGAAATCTCTTGTTTATTTTTTCTTCCTCTAAAGAATTCACTATTTTAAAAACTTTTTCATTGTCTTTAATTTTTAAAAAGTATGAGATTTTTTCAAAAGCTAAATTTAAAATCCTTTCTGAATCTTGAAAATAATTCAAAAATAATTCAAAATTTTCATAATAATCTAATTTATCTGAATAAAATTTATAAGTGAAATCCTCTAAAGAAATCTTTTCTTTATAAAGTATAAAATCTTTACAAATTTTGTTTCTCTCATTGTTTTTAGTTTTATATATGTTTTTATCTTTATTAATTTCAAAAGAATAATTATTATAGATAAATTTGTTTAAAATTTTTATAAAATCATCATAGTGAAAAATATTAAAAAAATCAAGATAATTTGGATTTGAAGAAAGAAAAAAAGATAGAGCAAAAACAAATTTTTCATCAAAACAGTTTAAAAAAGAAAAAAATTGATTTATAAAAAAATAATCACTATTTGAATAATATATTTCTAAATATTTTTCTAAATTATTTAATTCAAATTCTTTTTTTTCAGCAATAATTTCTAAAAATTTAAAAATAATTTTTAAATTCCCTCTATATTTTTTATATATATTGCGAAACAGATCTATTGCATTTTCATTTTCACTAATTTTGAATATTTTAAATTTATTATTTAAATTCATTACATAATTCAATGGAATACTTTTTACTTTAATACTATCTTTTATTAAATTTAGTTTTTTATTTGAAACAAAAACAAAATCATAATTATTATAATTTTTACACAATTCATAAATTTCTTTATATAAATAGGTTCTTTCATAATTATCTATTATAAACAAAGCTTTTTCTGTATTTTCATAGTTTATAAAATAAATTTTCAAATCTACAATAAATTCATCTAAAGATTTATAGAAATATTTTTTTAAATCAAAATAAAAAATAGAGGAGTTTTTAAAATAGCTTTTATATAAATTTATTATTTTATAAATTAAAAATGTTTTACCTGTGCCCTTTTCTCCATAAATATTTAATAATTTTCTTTTTTTTAGCATAAATAATTTTAAGATTTTGATTATTTCAGTATTTCTGTCAAGGATAAAATAGGAATCTATTTTGAGAAGTATATTAAAATAAAGTTGTTGTTTCATCTTTTTTTGCTTTTTCTTTAATATCTTCTTTTTTATAATCAAATTTTTTATAATCAATGCCAATTTCATTAAGCATCTTTATAAATTCATCTTCATTAATTATTTTTACATTTAATTTTTGAGCTTTTTCAAACTTTGAACCTGGATTTTTACCTAAAAGTAAAAAATCTGTTTTGCTTGAAACACTTTCAGTTATTAGCCCACCAAGTTTTTTTATAATCTCTTCTGCTTTAGTTCTTGGATTAAAGTTATCAAAAGAACCTGTTACTACAAACTTTTTTTTATAAAAAGGAGACTCTTCAAATTTTATATTTGCATTTAAATTTTCTCTATATTCAAAATTTAATCCTAAATCCTTCAATTTATTTATTAATTCAATATTTTTTTGATTTGAAAACTCTTCAAAAATAATTTGAACTAATTTTGGTCCAACACCATTAATTTTTAAAAGTTTATCCTCTTCCTTATTTTTTGCTACTTCTAAAAATTTATCTATACTATTGAAACCATTCTTTATAAGTAATTCACATGTTTGTCTACCAAGAGATTTAAATCCAAGTGAGCTTAAAACTGTTATAAAATCATTTTCCTTAGACTTTTCTATACTTTCTTTTATAGCAGAAATTTTTTTCTCACCAAAACCCTCATAATTTATTAAAATATCATAGTTAAATGTATATAAATCTGGAATATCTTTAACAAAACCATTTTCAAACAAAAATGTAACTATTTTTTCTCCAAGAGTTTCTATATTCATCCCATTTCTTGAAACAAAGTATTTTATTCTTTCTATTTTTCTTGCTGAGCAATCTTCATTTTGACAAAAGTGTATAGGACCTATTTTTACTAATAAAGTATTGCAAAATGGGCACTTTTCTGGAAAAATAATAGGTTTTGAATTTGATGGATCTTTTTCAAGTACCTCTTCAACAGCTGGGATAATTTCTCCTCTTTTTGAAACTGACACTGTATCATTAATAGATAATTCTAAAGATTTTATATAATCTTCATTATGTAAAGTTGCCTTTTGAACAATAGATCCTGATATCTCAATTGGTTCAAGTATAGCAACAGGAGTAACTCTACCTCCTCTCCCAACTTGAAAAACTACATCAATAATCTTTGAAATACCTTTTGGAGATTCAAATTTATAAGCAAAAGCCCATCTTGGATGATGAAATGTTGACCCAAGATTATTTCTAAATTTTATATTATCAATTTTTATAACAAGACCATCAACAGGATATAAAATATCTTTTCTTATCTCTCCAAGAAAATAAACAATATAATCAAAGTTTTCAATATGAGTTAAAAAAACATTTTTTAATGATAAAATATAATTATCTCTTTTTATTAAAAATTTTGATAAAGTACTTTTTAAATCATTTTCATTTTTTAAAGATTTTAAATCTATTTCATCAATATTAAAACTATCCATTTTATTTCTAATGTAAACTAAGTTGCTTTTATCATTATCTGATTTTAATATAAAAACAAAGTTATCTGTTAAAAATCCATTTTCTCTTAAAAAATTCAAATATCTTAATGAACTATTCTCTAATATATTTTCAGAACTAAATATATATAGATCATATGCAATAAATTTTAGTGGAACTTTTGCAACTTCACTACTTTTAATTCTATTTATAATTCCTGCTGCAAAGTTTCTTGGATTTGCAAACTCCTCTTCTTCTTCCTTGTTTAATTTTTCAAAATCATCTTTTCCGATAACAATTTCTCCTTTAATAGCAGCATCTATATTTTCTTTAAGTTTTAATGGAATATTTTTTATTGTTTTAACATTTTCAGTTATATCTTTTCCATATTCACCATCACCTCTTGTTAATGCTCTAACAAGGAACCCATTTTCATAATAAAGAACTGCGGAAAGCCCATCATATTTATATTCAATTGTAAAAAAAAGTTTTTCATTTTTAAAATTTTCACTAAATGATACTATGTTTTTATAAAACCAACTCTTAGCATCTTCTATGTTGTAAATTTTATCAAGTGAAAGCATTTCTATTTTATGGGGATACTTGGCAAAGCTGTTATCAAGATCGGAACCTATTCTTTGAGTTGGAGAAAAAGGCAATTTAAATTGAGGATATTGCCTTTCAAGATTTTTTAATTCTTCAAACAATGCATCATATTCAACATCTGAAATTAATGGTTTATTCAAAACATAATAATGGTAATCATATTGCATTATTAAGTTTACAAGTTCTTCTATTCTTGATTTTATTTTACTTAAATCATCATTTCCTTTATCCATAAAAGATTTCCCTTTATTTACAACTTCTTTTAATTATTTTTTCTATTTTGTTTTTAGTAATTTTAATTTTAAAAACCAAATTTTCAACTATTTAGATTGATTTTAATTATTCTTGACTTATTTATTATTTAAATGATAATTTTATTAGGATAAATAGGTAAAAAAAAATGAATATCTATTTTATTGATAATAATGATCAGATTTTTAATCTGATTTTTAATGATTTATTCTTAAAAGGCTTTAAAGTTTATTATTATATTTATCATAAAATTAATGAATTTTATAACTTTCTTGAAAATCAAAATAAAAACGAAGATTGCTTTATTATTTTTTCATACAACAATAATCTTGATATATTGAATAATTTATCAGAAAATATTAAAAATAGGTTCTCATGTGATATTAAAAATCTACTAATAATTTCTGAAAAATTATCAAAAGATGATCTTACAAATATATTAAAATTTAATCCCAAAAAAATATTTTTAATAAATAGTCCTGAACGAATAAAAAATAATATAATAAATTATTTTATAAATTTAAATCAATTCAAAAATGAAAAAAGATTTTCTGAAAGATATGATGTTTCTGAACATGAAATTGAGGTAAGTTTTAAAAATGAACTTAATTTAAAAAATTACCATGGAAAAATTATTAATATTTCTTTAAAAGGTGCAAAAATC
>Ga0308396_1000053_pt1 | contig 84514 bp, 78 predicted proteins | sample Hotspr2SamplePe2_FD_202359 | JGI IMG/M metagenome (GOLD analysis project Ga0308396, IMG submission 202359) | Hot spring phototrophic mat microbial communities from Mushroom Spring, Yellowstone National Park, Wyoming, United States - 20050930_Pe2 ... | reverse complement strand
CCGCAAACTGGCCGACTGGCTGGTCTTCTACAACGCCGAGCGCCCCCACCATTCCCTCAGCCAGCAATCTCCGTTATCATTCCTCCTGAAAGATCAACCCGAGTGCCAAAGGTACTGGACCCATACAGGGTATTGCACTTCTGTATCAAGTCGCCTATAATGCGTTCCTCGCAGGCGCGTAGCTCAGTTGGTTAGAGCACCACCTTGACATGGTGGGGGTCGTTGGTTCGAGTCCAATCGCGCCTACCAGATTCTGTTAGAATGCGGCCATGCGCCGCATTTTTTGTTTAAGGAGCGCTATGGTCGCGATTACCCTTCCCGATGGGTCGGTCAGGCACTTCCCTTCCCCGGTAACGCCACTGGCTCTGGCTGAAGCGATCGGTCCTGGACTGGCTAAGTCGGCTGTGGCGGCCAAGGTCGATGGCCGTCTTGTCGATTTGACGACCGCCATTACCCAAGATGCTGCGGTGGCGATCGTTACCGATCGTGACCCCGATGGTCTTGCGGTGATCCGCCACTCGACAGCACACCTTCTGGCGCATGCGGTGAAATCGCTCTACCCGGAAGCCCAGGTAACCATTGGGCCAGTCATTGAGAACGGGTTCTACTACGATTTTGCCTATGCGCGCCCATTTACTCCTGAGGACCTTGAGCGGATCGAGGCGCGAATGAAGGAGTTGGCAGCGGCAGCAATCCCGGTTGTTCGGGAAGAGTGGTCTCGCGAAGAGGCGGTGCAATTTTTCCGCGACCAGGGGGAGTTTTATAAGGCCGAAATCATCGCTTCGATCCCGGAAGGGGAGGTCATCTCGCTCTATCGGCAGGGCGACTTCATCGATCTTTGCCGCGGCCCCCATGTTCCCGACACCGGCAAACTCAAGGCGTTCAAGCTCACCAAGGTGGCGGGAGCCTACTGGCGCGGGGATGCACGCAATGAACAGTTGCAGCGGATCTACGGTACGGCCTGGCCCGACAAGAAGGCGTTGGAAGCCTACTTGCACCAGCTCGAAGAGGCAGAAAAACGCGACCATCGCCGTCTGGGGGTGCAGCTTGACCTCTTTCACTTTGAAGAGGTGGCTCCTGGTTCGGTCTTCTGGCACCCGAAAGGGTGGCAGATTTTCCAGACGCTGATCGCCTATATGCGCCAGCGGCAGCACCAGGCAGGGTATGTCGAGATCAATACCCCCGATGTGATGGACCGCGAACTGTGGGAGCGCTCCGGACATTGGCAGAACTACCACGACCATATGTTCGTTACCCAGACCGAGGACGAACGGGTCTTTGCCCTCAAGCCGATGAACTGCCCCGGCGCGCTGACCTGGTTCAAGAGTGGGCTCCATAGCTACCGCGATCTGCCCCTCAGGGTGGCCGAATTTGGCAAGGTGCACCGCTACGAACCCTCTGGAGCGTTGCATGGTCTGCTGCGGGTGCGCCACTTTACCCAGGACGATGCCCATATCTTCTGTACTCCGGCGCAGATGACCCAGGAGTGCGCCGAAGTGGTGCGGTTGGTGTTGGAGATCTATCGCGAGTTTGGGTTTGACCAGGTGCGCATCAAACTCTCGACTCGCCCGCAGCACCGCATTGGCAGCGATGAGGTCTGGGATCAGCTTGAGACGGCGCTGGCGCAAGCGGTGACTGGCCTAGGGCTCACCTACGAGCTCTTTCCAGGCGAAGGGGCCTTCTATGGGCCAAAACTCGAGTTCGTGTTGCGCGATGCCATCGGCCGAGACTGGCAGTGCGGCACCCTGCAGGTCGATATGAACCTGCCACAGCGGTTCGATATCCACTATGTGGCCGAGGATAACAGCCGGCAGCGCCCTGTGATGCTGCACCGCGCCCTCTTTGGGTCGCTTGAGCGGTTTCTGGGGATTTTGCTCGAGCACTACGCTGGGGCGCTGCCGGTGTGGTTGATGCCAGTGCAGGCAGTGGTGCTGCCGATTAGCGAGCGCCATTCCGATTATGCCAAGCAGGTGCTGCAACAGCTTCTGGCCGCTGGGTTGCGTGCGCAGGCCGATTTGCGTAACGAGAAGATTACCTATAAAATCCGCGAACACAGTTTGCAGAAGATTCCCTATCTTCTGGTCGTTGGCGATCAGGAGAAGGCAAACGGTGGGGTGTCGGTGCGCGCCCGCGGGGGAGCGGATCTTGGGGCAATGCCGCTTGCTGCTTTCCTTGAGCGGGCTTTGGCGCGCATCGCCGCGCGTAGCGCCGAGGGTTGAGTCTATCGGTAGGAGAATGAAGCCATCGCACAGGAAAAAGAGGTGCGCGTCAATGACGAGATCGACGCGCCGCAAGTACGCTTGATCGGTCCGGAAGGGCAACAGGTTGGGATTGTGCCGCTGCGCCAAGCGCTGGCAGTTGCCGAAGAGGCAGGGTTGGATCTGGTGGAGATTGCGCCTACGGCCAATCCGCCTGTCTGCAAGGTGATGGATTACGGCAAGTATAGGTACCAAGAGCAGAAGAAGGCGCAAGAGGCGCGGGCCAAACAAAAGCAGATCCAGGTCAAAGAGATCAAGATCCGCCCAGGCACCGACGAAAACGACTACCAGATCAAACTGCGCAATCTCCGCCGTTTTCTCATCGATGGGGACAAAGCCAAGGTGACGCTGCGCTTTCGCGGGCGCGAAATGGCCCACCAGGAACTGGGGATGCGTCAGCTGGAGCGGATCCAGCACGATCTGGCCGACATCGGGATGGTCGAACAGATGCCCAAGCTGGAAGGGCGGCAGATGGTGATGGTGATCGCACCGCTTAAAAAGAAGGTAAAATAACCTCCCTTGTCGCAAGGCAAGGGGTGAATAAGTGACGCGTAGGCCAACAAGCATCCGGAGGGCGGATGCGCCTGCCGTCATCGATAAGGAGTCCGATTATGCCCAAAATGAAGACGAAGAAAGGAGCTGCCAAGCGCTTCAAGGTGCGCGGCAGTGGCAGCATCAAGCGCTCGCAGGCGTTTAAACGCCACATTCTGACCAAGAAGAGCCCAGATCGGAAACGGCGTCTGCGCGGGATGGTGGAGATCCATCCAAGCGACGTTGCTTTGGTAAAACGGATGTTGCCCTACGCGTAATCAAGGAGCAAAGGGATGCCTCGAGTAAAACGTGGTGTAACAGCGCGGGCGCGCCATAAGAAGGTTTTGCAACTGGCCAAAGGCTATCGCGGTCGGCGCAAGAACGTCTATCGGGTTGCCAAAGAGGCAGTGATGAAGGCGTTGCAATACGCCTATCGCGATCGTCGGCAACGCAAACGGCAGTTCCGTGCGCTGTGGATCACCCGGATCAATGCGGCAGCGCGCGAGTTTGGCCTGACCTACAGCGAATTCATCAACGGGTTAAAGCGTGCCCAAGTCGACGTCGACCGCAAGGTGCTTGCTGACCTCGCTGTCTTTGACAAGCCGGCTTTCGGAGCCCTGGTCGAAAAGGCGCGTGCCCATCTGGCTGCTTAAGAGGTTCAAGGTAGAGGCCATAGAGAAAGGGAGGGGTGCCTCCCTTTTTTGTTGAGAGGGTGACAATGGAGCGAAGCAAATGGCGCTCTGCCGCTGAAGCGGTGTTTCGCGCGGCACCAAATCTGGCAGCGCTTGAGGAGGCCAAGGCGGCTTTCTTGGGCAAGAACGGCGTGGTAACCCAGGCACTCAAGGGGTTGGCGGCGCTCTCTCCTGAGGAGCGCAAGCGCGAGGGGGCAGCGATCAACGCGGTAAAGGCCGAGATCGAGGCGCTACTTGCTGCTGCTCGTGAGCGGCTAGAGGCCGAAGCGCTTGCCGCCGAGCTGGCGGCGCAGGCCATCGATGTGACCCTTCCGGGTCGTCGCCGCCAGATCGGAGCGCCCCATCCGGTGCTGCGGACCCAGGAGCGGGTGGAGGCGATCTTTACTGCGCTTGGTTTTACCGTTGCCGATGGTCCAGAAATTGAAGACGACTGGCACAACTTCACCGCTCTCAACACCCCGGAGGATCACCCCGCCCGGTCGATGCACGACACCTTCTACCTCAAAGGGCGCAGCGACGTGGTTTTGCGCACCCACACCAGTCCGGTGCAGATCCGGGCGATGCGTGCGCACGTGGCCGCGCACGGACCGACTGCCGAGCTCAGGGTAATCGCCCCAGGGCGGGTCTTCCGCGTCGATTCCGATGCCACTCATTCGCCGATGTTTCACCAGGTGGAGGGGTTGTGGGTGGGGCCGGCGATCGCTTTTACCCACCTTAAAGGGGTAGTGCAGGCTTTTCTCCATGCCTTTTTTGAAACTGAGGCGATCGAAGTCCGTTTTCGTCCCTCCTTTTTCCCATTTACCGAGCCATCGGCCGAGATCGACGTCCGGTTCATGAGCGGTGCCCTTGCCGGCAAGTGGCTTGAGATCGCTGGCTGCGGCATGGTCCATCCCGTGGTGCTCACCAACGGCGGGTTTGACCCGACCCAGATGCGCGGTTTTGCGTTTGGGTTCGGACTCGACCGTCTGGCAATGCTGCAGTATGGGGTAAGCGACCTTCGGCTCTTTTTCGACAACGACGTGCGCTTTCTTGCGCAGTTTGCCTAAAGGGGGATGGGATGAAGGTGTTACTGAGTTGGCTTCAGTCGTGGTTGCCCGAAACGCCGCTTGATGCCGGCCATTTGGCCGACCGGTTGACCATGGCTGGCCTGGAGGTCGAAAGCGTCTGCCCTTTGGCGCCCCCCTTCTCAGGAGTGGTCGTTGGCGAAATCGTGCGTGCCGAACCGCACCCTAACGCTGAGCGGTTGCGCCTTTGTACCGTCGAAGTGGGTGGGGAGCAACCACTAGCCATCGTGTGCGGCGCGCCCAACGCCCGATCGGGCCTCAAAGCCCCCTGTGCGCTCATTGGGGCCCAGCTCCCCGGTGGGGTCAAGATCGGCAAGGCGAAGCTGCGTGGCGTTGAATCGTATGGGATGCTCTGTTCGGCGCGCGAGCTGGGAATCTCCGACGAAGGGGGGGGCTTGCTGGAGCTCCCGGCCGATGCCCCGGTGGGCCGCGACCTACGCGATTACTTGCAGTTAGACGATCTGCTCCTTGAGCTCAAGATGACCCCCAACCGCGCCGATTGCTTGAGCATTCTGGGTCTTGCCCGGGAAGTGGCTGCTTTGATGGGGGGGAAGCTAATGCCGCCCTGGCCGGCAGCAGCAGCCGGAACGCCCTTATCGCCGGAGATTGCCCCGGTTCCAGCCCATTTTGCAGCGCCGCAGACGGTACATCTCGCTGCGCCCGAGGGGTGTCCGCGCTACCTGGGGCGACTGATTCGCGGGATCGACCCCTCTGCACCAACCCCCGAGTGGATGGTACGCCGCCTTTCTGCAGCTGGGGTTCGGGCGATCCACTTCATAGTCGATGTCACCAACTACGTGATGCTTGAACTGGGGCAGCCGCTGCACGCTTTTGATGCTGCCGCGCTGCACGGCGGGATTACCGTCCGCTGGGCTAGGGCTGGTGAGACATTAACGCTTCTTAATGGCGCGACGGTAGCGCTGGATGAGTCGGTGCTGGTGATCGCCGACGAGGCTGGCCCGCTAGCCCTTGCCGGGGTGATGGGCGGGGCAGAGAGCGGGGTGCAACCAACAACGACCGCCATTTTTCTGGAGAGCGCCTTTTTTGCTCCGAACGCCATCGCGGGTCGGGCGCGCCGTTTCGGGCTCAATTCAGAAGCGGCGCACCGGTTTGAACGGGGCGTCGACCCCGAGGGGTGCCGCCGGGCGTTGGAGCGGGCAACAGCGCTTATTCAGGAAGTGGCCGGTGGCACGGCAAGCGAAGTAATTGTTGCAGAAGCGCCAGAGTATCTCCCCTGCCGCCGGCCGATTATGGTATCCCAAACGCAGCTCTCAGCCCATCTTGGGGTGGCCGTCACAGCTGCCGAAGCGGTGCAATGGCTCATCCGCGAAGGGGTGGCCACAACCGTTGCTGGGACAGAGCTAACCGCTACGCCGCCCAGTTGGCGTTTCGATCTGACGATTGCTGAAGACCTGGCTGAAGAGCTGGCCCGGTTGATCGGCTACGACCAGTTGCCGGCAGCGCTCCCCACGGTTGCGGCCCAACCTGGCGCTGCTCCTGAAGAGCGGCGCAGCCGCCACGCGCTGCGCCACTTCCTTTGCCAGCGCGGCTACAGCGAAGCGGTCACCTTTGCCTTTGTTCCCGAGGCGTGGGAGCGCGACGTAGTGGGCAATGCCGCTCCGATTACGCTGGCCAACCCGATTGCTGCGCCGCTTGCCGTATTGCGCTCATCGCTCATTCCTGGGTTGATCGAAGCGGTGGCCGGCAACCGCAAACGTCAGGCCGAAAGGGTGCGCCTCTTCGAGATCGGCCGCTGTTTCCTTTCGGCCGAGCCGGTGCGCGCGGTCACCCAGAGCGAACTAAGCGCAGCGCTTGCCCGGCAACAGCCGCTGCGTCTGGCTGCGGTGGCCTGGGGGGTGGCCGAGGAAGGGTGGCACGAGGGGGGGCGCACGGTCGATTTCTATGACGTCAAAGGGGATTTGGAAGCACTTTTTGCCCCGGAGTCGCTGACCTTTAGCCGCATTGATCATCCGGCACTTCATCCTGGCCGGGCAGCCACCGTCTGGTGGCGCAGCCAAGCAATCGGGGTGGTGGGCGAACTCCACCCCCGTTGGGCGCGCCACTGGGGGCTCAAACCGGCGCCGGTCCTCTTCGAGGTCGATCTGGCACCACTCCTTGAGCGGAGTAAGCCCAGCTATCGGCCCCTCTCGCGCCAGCCGATGGTTGTGCGCGATCTCGCCTTCCTGGTGCCGCAAGGGGTGGCTGTGGCCGATCTGATCGAGGCAGTGCGCCGGGATGCGCCGCAATGGCTGCAGGCGGTATGGGTCTTTGATTGCTATCAGGGAAGCCCTTTGCCAGAGGGGACAAAGAGCGTGGCGCTGCGCCTGCAGTGGCAGCACGAGGAGCGGACGCTGACCGACGCTGAGATCGACGAGGCAGTGGCCGCCGCGGTTGCCCGGGTCAGTCGCCAATGCGGTGCCACGCTGCGCCAGTAAAGGAGAAGCGATGGCTGCTGAGATCACCAAGGCGTCTCTTGCTGAGCGGCTTGTGGCTGAGGTGGGGGTACCGCGCCATGAGGCCAAGGCGCTGGTCGATCGCTTTTTTTTGACCATCGCCGATCGGCTTGCGGCAGGTGAGACCGTGAAACTGGCTGGTTTCGGTGTCTTTGCCGTTCGTGCCAAACGGCAGCGCCCTGGCCGCAACCCGCGCACGGGCGAGGTTGTTCCCATTGCTCCGCGCCGTGTGGTAACCTTCCACCCCAGCAACAAACTCAGGGAGGCGGTAGAGAGCAATGGTCGCTTGCCATGATCTTGCGGTGCTGGGGTTGGGTGGCGAACTGCCGCCTGTTCCCGCTAAGCGCTACTTCACGATGGCGGAAGCCGAGGCGCTCTGCGGGGTACCGCAGCGCCTGCTCGAAGCGTGGTCTCGTCGCTACCTTGCCAGCGGGGCAGGGGGTGCTCGCCGCTCGCACCGCTACTGGCTGCGTTACGAGGTGCTGGCGCTGCGCCGCATCCGCACGCTGCTTGCTCGCGGGCTCCCCCCGGAAGCGGTGACTGCGCTGCAAACGCTCCTTGAAACGGCCGAAGCGCAGAGCGAAGCCCAGATGGGCGCCTACCACACCCTTGAAAAGGCAGTGACCGCCGCCGAATCGCGGCTTGCGGCCCTTTCAGCCACCCTCACCCCTTCTTCGCGCCCCTCTTAACCTACCTAGTTGGGTAATCCTTTTCCCATGAGGGGTAATGGGGGTCACTGAAGAGACGTTACCTTTCATAATACGAGAACTTTATTCATCGATCCACAGGAGGAGATGATGCTGAAGAAGGGGTTGGGCTTGGTTGCCGCTCTGCTCGCTGCCCCGGCGGCGTGGGCGACCAACGGGATGAACATGGAGGGGTATGGCGCACCAGCGGCGGCGCTGGGCGGTGCGGGTATGGCTTATGAGACTGGGAATTCGGCAGTGATGAACAACCCAGCAACGCTTGCGTTGCGCAAAGATGGAACGATACTAGGGTTGGGGATCACCAGACTGGGGCCAGATGTAGCAGCCCATATCGACGCGATGGGGGCAACGGCCCAATCTGGCGGAACTGCCTATTGGATGCCGACCTTTTCGCTCATCCGCACCGATCACGGCTGGAGTTACGGCCTGGCGGTGCTAGCCCAGGGGGGAATGGGCACCGAATACGATGCCAATTCATTCCTGTCGCTGAGTGGGTTACCAGTTCGCTCAGAGGTCGGTTTTGCCCGGGCGATGTTCCCGGTAGCCAAAAAAGTGACCGATCAACTGGCGCTAGCGGCCCAAGTCGACTTTGTCTGGGCGGGGCTCGATATGCAGATGGACATGAGCGCAGCACAGATGCAAGCTGGCATGATGGCCGGGATGTTATCGGCTAGCGGCACGATGGCCGGGATGCTTGGGACAATGCCAGCCAACGGCTACGCCCGCTTTGATGTGACCGATGGCAGCGATTGGAAGCAACAGACGCGCGGCCATGGCTGGGCCTACAAGCTGGGCGCCCACTACCAGGTGACGCCGCAGTTGGCGATGGGTGCCTCGTTTCACAGCAAGACGCGGATCAAAGATTTGACCGGTAGCGGCACCTTAGGCATGGGGGTCATCGGGGGAGCGCCGATGGTGATGCCTGGCCACTACACCATCCAAGATTTCGAGTGGCCAACCACCTGGGCAGTCGGGGTCTCATGGCAGGCTAACGACCAGTGGCGACTGGTGGCTGACATCAAACGGCTGAAGTGGTCGGAGACAATGGAGGATTTCCGCGTCCGTTTTGTTTCTGCGATGGGGGATCTTAACGTCACGATGAAGCAGAATTGGGACGATCAGACAGTCTATATGGTTGGTGTGCAGTATCAGCCCAAACCGGGCTTGGCGCTACGCGCTGGGTTTAACTACGGCAAGAACCCGATCAAGGCTCCCTTCCTCAATCCGCTCTTCCCAGCAATAGTCGAGAAGCACTGGACGATCGGGATCGGCATGCGCCTTGATGAGCGCAATTCGCTGGCTGCCGCACTGGTCTTTGCCCCGCAAGTCACCCAGACGATTCCGGGAATTCCTGGAGTGGCCCCAGATATCCGCATCACCCATTCGCAATTTACCACGCGGATGAACTGGACCCATCGTTTCTGAATAAATGGAGGATCGGATGCAGCGTTGGTCAATTCTCATCGCTGGGCTCATCTGCACCGCGGCGCCGGTTTGGGCCGACGAGCTAGCCACTTGGCGTGGCGAGGTGCAGCCGGTAGCCCAAGAGCTGATCAAGCGGTTGAGCGGAGAGCTCAAACAGGCGCTGGAAGCAGGTGGCGCATCCCATGCCATTTCGGTGTGCACCCAGGTCGCCCCAGCGATTGCTCGGGAGCTGTCGCTGCGCACAGGTTGGCAGGTGCACCGCGTCTCGCTCAAGGTGCGCAATCCCCTTTTGGGAACGCCGGATGCCTGGGAACAGCAAGCGTTGCAGCAGCTTGAAACCCGCCTCGCTGCTGGGGAGAAGGCCGAAACCCTTGAGGTGGCCCAGGTGGTCGATGAGCCAACAGGCCGCTTCTTCCGCTACCTTAAGGCGTTGCCAGTGGGGGCTCCGTGCCTTAATTGCCACGGCGAAGCGATTAAACCAGAGGTGGCGGCAGCGCTGCGCGAGCACTATCCTGCCGACCGGGCTACCGGCTACCGCGAGGGGCAGATCCGCGGAGCGGTGTCGATCAAGCGGCCGCTGTTTTGAAAAGGGAATCCTCGGAGCCTTGAAGGAGCCCAGAAGTGGTGGTATAATCTATTGGTGTCGGGGCGTAGCGCAGCCTGGTAGCGCACCTGCATGGGGTGCAGGGGGTCGCGAGTTCAAATCCCGCCGCCCCGACCATTTACGCAATTCTTACCGGGTATTCCCCGGTTTTTTTGAGCACGGAGTATTAGAAAATGGTAATACTCAAGAGACTTCTTCCCTGGTGGTCGTTTTTTATGCTCGCAACCAGTTGGGCACAAAGCGAAAGCAATCTGCCAGGTGCTGTGCCGGTAGGGGTGGTTGAACGGCTGGCGGTACGCGAGCGGGTGGTGGCAGAAGGGGCAATCGAAGCGGTATTGCAGGCGCGGGTCGCCCCCGAGGTGCCTGGGCGGGTGGTTGAGATGCGCGTGGATGCCGGCAGCCGGGTCAAGGCGGGGCAGGTGCTCGCAGTACTAGATGACAGCAGCATTCGCCAGGAGGTGGCCGCAGCGCGTGCCCGGTTGGCGCAGGCCGAGGCGAACCTTTCAAATGCCCGTGCTGAGTGGGAGCGCGCGCAAAACCTCTTTGCCCAGAAGTTCATCAGCGAGTCGCGGCTCGATTCAGCGCGCACCGCGCTCAACGCTGCCCAAGCTGAGCGCAACGCTGCCGCAGCTCAGCTGGCTCGCGCCGAAGCGGGGCTTGCCTACACGCAGGTCAAGGCTCCCTTCGATGGGGTAGTTGCCGAACGCTTTGTCAATCAGGGCGACATGGCTCAGCCGGGGCAGCCGTTGCTGCTTCTCTATCAGCCGGGTGCTCTGCGCGCTGTGGCCCAGGTGCCACAGGAGCGGATTCGTCAGTTGGGTCAGCCGTTGGCAGCGAGCATCGAGGTGGCTGGCCAAAATGAGGTGTGGCAAGCCTCGGGGGTGACGGTCTTGCCTGCGGTCGATCCGCGCACCCAGACGCAGACGGTACGAGCCGACCTACCGCGCAACGCCGGCGATCGGTTGGTGCCTGGCACCTTTGCCCGACTGGAGATTACCGCCAGTGGCGCAGAACGGCTGGTTGTGCCCGCATCGGCGGTGCTGCGCCGCGGGGAGCTTACCGCTGTCTATGTGCAACAGGAGGGGGGATGGCGGCTGCGCCAGGTACGTTTGGGGAGTAGTGTCGACGATGGGGCCCGTTTCTTAGTCCTTGCTGGGTTGGTCCAGGGGGACCGGGTCGCCCTTGACCCCGTTAAGGCCGGATTGTTGGCTGCTCAAGGGTATTCGGGAGGCGGACGATGAGCAACGGGCAACTGCCGAGCGAAACCACCGGTTCGCCCCTAGGCATCTCGGGGCGGACGGCAGCAGCATTTCAGCGCAACGCGATCACGCCGCTTATTGCGCTGGTCCTTTTTTTGGTTGGCCTCTTAGCCATTGTCATCACGCCTAAAGAGGAGGAGCCGCAGATCGATGTAACCATGGCCAACGTCCTCGTTCCGTGGCCTGGGGCGTCGGCTAGTGACGTCGAATCGATCATCGCACGCCCCGGAGAACTGGTATTGTCGCGGATTGCCGGCGTCGACCATGTCTATAGCGTGTCGCGCCCAGGGATGGCGGTGCTGACCATCCAATTCAAAGTTGGGGTTAAGAGCGAGACGGCGCTTGTGCGCCTTTACGATACGGTGATGGCCCACCGAGACTGGCTACCGCCCAACCTGGGGATTGGTGATCCGATCGTTAAACCACGGGGGATCGACGATGTGCCGGTGGTTGCTTTTACCCTTTTTGCCCGCGACGCCGAACGGGCGGCGTTTGACCTTGAGCGGGTGGCCCACGCCATCGAGCTGGAACTTAAGCGCATTCCGGGAACGCGCGATGTGCGTACGATCGGCGGACCGGGTCAGGTGGTGCGGGTTGTCTTCGACCCGGTGCGGCTCAATGCCTACCATTTGACGTTGGCTGAGATCCGCCAAGCGCTGCTCCTGACCAACGTTTCGCTCCCTGCCGGTGTGCTGACCCAGGATAACCGCGAGGTGCTGGTGCGCACGGGGCTCTACTTCGATTCGGTCGATGATGTGGCCAATATCGTCGTCGGGGTCATCGATGGGCGACCAGTCTATCTGCGCGATGTGGCAGAGGTGGCGCTTGGGCCCGATGAACCACGCCGCTACGTCTGGTTTGGCGCCGGGCAAGCTGGGGCAACTGACCTGGGGATGGTGCCAGGGGAGGCGCAGCCGGCGGTGACCTTGTGGATTTCGAAAAAGCCGGGAGCAAACGCGGCAAGCGTTGTCGATGCAGCAACAGCGCGGATGCGCGCGCTTGAAGGCGCATTGATCCCGGAAGGGGTCAAGTGGCAGGTAACCCGCGACTACGGGGCCACTGCAACCGATAAGGCCAATACTCTGATTGGCAAACTCATTTTTGCGACTGCTGCGGTGGTGGCGCTGGTACTCTTTACCTTGGGCTGGCGGGAAGCGGTGATTGTTGGCGTAGCGGTGACCCTTACCCTGATGGCGACCCTTTTTGCTTCGTGGGCGTGGGGATTTACCCTGAACCGGGTCTCGCTCTTTGCGTTGATCTTCTCGATCGGGATTCTCGTCGACGATGCGATCGTTGTTGTGGAGAACATCCACCGCTGGCACCACCTCAAGCCGGCTGAGCCGCTCTGGCGGGTCATTCCGCACGCGGTCGATGAGGTGGGTGGTCCGACGATCCTGGCGACTTTTACGGTAATTGCGGCACTGCTGCCGATGGCCTTCGTCACGGGGTTGATGGGGCCCTACATGAGTCCCATCCCGATCAATGCGTCGATGGGGATGTTCCTCTCTTTGCTGGTTGCCTTCATCATTACCCCGTGGCTTGCAGGCAAACTTCTGCCCGCCGCGGCTGGGCATAGCGCATCCATCCAAGGTGATGATCGGATTACCGCGGCGCTTGATCGTCTCTTTCGCTCGATCTTTCGTCCGATCATGGATCCGCGCCACGGGGCCAAGGTTCGCTTCCTGTGGGGAGCGGCGGTGCTGGCGCTGATTGCTGGCTCCATGGCGCTGCCCATCGCTCAGGTGGTGATTCTCAAGATGCTGCCTTTCGACAATAAGAGCGAATTTCAAGTGGTTGTCGATATGCCGCTTGGCACACCGCCCGAGGTAACCAGCCGCGCGCTGCAGGAGATGGGTGAAGCGCTGGCCCAGGCGCTTCCCGAAGTACGCGATTGGCAGGCCTACGCGGGGACCGCTAGCCCGATCAACTTCAACGGCCTGGTGCGGCAGTACTACCTGCGGCAGATGCCAGAGATGGGGGATGTGCAGATCAACCTTGTCGATCGTCGCCACCGGAAGCGCAAAAGCCATGAGATCGCCGTAGCCGCACGGCCTATCGTGCAGGCGATCGCTGCTCGCTATGGTGCGAACGCTAAGGTGGTGGAAGTGCCCCCTGGCCCGCCGGTGCTCTCTCCGATTGTTGCTGAGGTCTACGGGCCGAGCTACGCCGGGCAGATCGAGGTAGCCCGCCGGGTGCGTCGGGTGCTTGAGGCAACCCCCGATGTGGTCGATGTCGACGACACGATCGAAGAGCTGGCCCCAGAGCTGGTGCTTGTGGTTAACCAGGCCAAGGCGGCGCAGCATGGGGTGGCGCAGGCACAGATCGCCGATACGATCCGGGTGGCCCTCTCCGGCGATTCGGCCACCTCGCTCTACGGCGGGCAGAATCAGTACGACGTGCCGGTGCGGCTGATGGTCGACGCCACGCAGAAGGATCGGATCGAGCGGGTGCTGGCCCTCAAGGTGCGCTCGCGTGAGGGGCAGCTCGTGCCGGTTGGGGAGCTGGTCGATCTGCTTGAACGACCGAGGGAGCAGGTGATCTACCGCAAGGACCTCTTGCCAGTGGTCTATGTAACAGCCGATGTCGCCGGCCACACCGATTCACCCCTTTACGGGATGTTCCAGGCGCGGACGCAGCTTGCAGGAATGGAGTTGTCCGGACCGCAACTGGCTGGCCGGTTAGCCGAGTGGTTCATCGAGCCGCCCAGTAACCCCTTTGCCAGTTATGCGATCAAGTGGGATGGCGAGTGGCAGGTCACCTACGAGACCTTCCGCGACATGGGGGCTGCCTATGCAGTGGGCCTGGTGCTCATCTACCTCCTGGTGGTTGCCCATTTCCGCAGCTATGGGACGCCGCTTATCATCATGGCGCCGATTCCGCTTACGATCATCGGCGTAATGCCGGGCCATGCGCTCCTTGGCGCGCAATTTACGGCAACCTCGATGATTGGGATGATTGCGCTAGCAGGGATCATCGTGCGCAACTCGATTCTGCTGGTTGATTTTGTGATCCAGCAGGTCGAGTTGGGAGTATCATTTGAGGAGGCGATCATCCGCTCAGCGGCAGTGCGGGCCAAACCGATCGCACTGACTGCGCTGGCAGCGATGATTGGCGCCTTCTTTATCCTCGACGATCCGATCTTCCAAGGGTTGGCAATCAGTCTAATCTTTGGGGTCTTTGTCTCGACGATTCTAACTTTGGTGGTGATCCCGATGCTCTTTTACGCCGCCAAGCGTCGGCATTATGTCGAGCTTGCCGCCGCGGCGCAGTAGCGCGGGAGCACCCTTTCTTGGCATGGTGTTTGAGGAAAGGAGTTGTGCGATGAAAAAACTGACTGTCAATCAGTGGGTCCGGGTCTTTGCTGGAACCTTTGTCCTCTTGTCGCTGGCGCTGGGGGTGGAGGGCTCGCCGCTCTTTGTCAGCAAGAACTTCCTCTGGTTTACCGCTTTTGTGGGGGCAAATCTGCTTCAGAGCGCCTTTACCGGCCTTTGCCCGCTGGAGAATATCCTGCGTAAGCTTGGCGTTCCGGAGCGCGCAGATAGCTGCTGCTCGTAACCAAAAAGGGGGGGGCGAGGCGATTCCGTTATAATGGACGCTCCGCATTTGCCGCTGGAGTTAGCGATGCGCCCACCCCATCACCACGAACGCCGTCGGGACCGGCGAATCCCTGTGCCCGGTGGGGGGCTAAAAGCCCATCTGATTACCGCCCACAACGAGCGGTTTGACGGGAGCTGCACGGAGCTTTCCGTCGGCGGGCTGACGTTGCGGTGCAATTATGTTCCTGCGCTGCACGAGACGGTTCTGGTGCAGGTCGATCAGCCACCGGCCAAACCAGGGTTGCCGGCTCGGCCGCTGCGGGTGCGGCTGGAAGTGCGCCGCTGCGAAGCGTTGCCGGAGGGGAGCGATTTTCGCTACGAACTAGGCGGGCGCATCGTCGAAGTGCTCTCCTGATCGCTTGTTTGCTGGCCATAGCGAGCAAACGCTTCGAGTACTTCGGCCATCTCCGCGTCGGTTAGCCAGACCGGTTCGCCGAGCTGTCGCGCATAAAGGTACTGCTGGCAGAGCACTTCGAGCGCTTCTGCGCGGCGCAGCGCTTCAGTGAGCGTTGCCCCCACTGCAACCAGCCCATGGTTGGCAATCAGGCAAGCGGTCCGCTCAGCAAGCGCTTCGACGATTGCTTCGGCAAGCGCCGGCGTGCCAAAACGGGCGTAACGCGTGCAGCGGACCGTTGTGCCTCCAAATTCGGCGATCATATAGTGAAACGGCGGGAGGTCGCGGCGGTGGCAGGCAAGAGCGGTGGCAGCCCGGGCGTGGCAGTGGACAACGGCTGCAACCTCTGGCCGGGCTGCGTAGATGGCCAGATGGAAGTGCCATTCGCTTGACGGGCGCCAGCGCCCTTGGTAACTCCCGTCGGCAGCGACCCAGACGATCTGCGCTGGGTTGAGCTCCTCGCTGGGAATCCCAGTGGGAGTGATCCACATGCCGCCAAGCTGATGGCGGCAACTGGCGTTGCCGGCGGCGCCGACATTGAGCCCCTTTTCGGCCATTTGGCGCATCGTTGCGACAAGGGCGTGGGTTGGGGCGAGCTTCTCGGTGGGGTTCATCAGCTGCTCCTCAGAAGAAGACGAGACCAACGATAGCGGGCAAGGCGCCAGCGCAGCTGCCGCAATGCCTTGATGAGCGTTTGGGGAGGGGGCGCTTCCCCTTGCGGGCCATAGCGGTAGGCGATCAGCTGGTGCAGAGCGGCGACCACCGCATTGGCAAGCGGTGTCGGCAGGTGGGTTTCCAGTCGATGAGCGAAGGGAAGGAGCGGCTCGTGTGCGGCGCGCCTGATGCCTAACTGGGCAAGCTGCTGGTGAACCGCTTCCCAAGCCGCAGCAACCCGGTCGCCCCGCTGCAGCGGCAGCGGCAGGAGCACAAGGAGTACCAGGCTGGCTGCGGTCGCGCCAAGAAGTAGGAGCGCTTGGGGGACAAACCCTTCGACCCAGCCGAGGTGTTTCCAGAGTTGCCGCTGTCTGGCGGCGTCGAACCCCACCACCCAAAGGTCCCAGCGCCGTTGCCAGGCCCAGAGCTGCTGGCGCACGGCGCTAAGAAGCGACGAATCGAACCAGAGGGCGCGCCAGGCTGGGAACTCTTCACGCAGCGCAGCAGTGCTCCCTAAGTCGAGTCGTTCGGGGGCGGCCCAGCGGGTCGGGTCGACCCGGAGCCAATCGCCGGCGATCCATACCTCGGCCCAAGCGTGGGCGTCGGCGTGGCGCACTACCCAACTGCCGTCGGTAGGGTTATAGGTGGCCCCTTGGTAGCCGGTGACGATTCGTGTCGGAAGACCTGCTGCCCGCGCGACCACAGCAAAGGCGTGAGCAAAGTGTTCGCAAAAGCCGGTGCGAAGGTCAAAGAGGGTGATGTCGGCAGGGTGAACGGGCATTGTGGGGGGGTTAAGGGTGTAGCGCAGTTGGGCGGCCTGAAACGCAGCGGCAATCGCGGCGAGCCGTTCGCTGGGGTCGGCATGGCGGGCAGCGATCACGCGTCCAAGCGCCTGCGCCCGCGGTTCGACGTCGGCCGGAAGGTGGGTGAGCCGAGCCTGTTCGTCTGGGGTGAGCGGTTGCGGCCACCGTTCGGTAAGCTGTGCGTGTGCTTGCCATAGGGTGCGTTCAAACAGGGGTGTTGCCGCTTGCCAACGGCCATCGGCAAGAGCGGTCACCGGGCGTGTGCCGGTGACCGCAACGGTGTGCTCCGGCAGAGGCAACCAGGGGATCGGCTGAGGGGCGAGCAGCAGGGTAAAGGGTTGCCCCACAGGTTGCTCAGCGGTGCGAGGGGGCCAAGGAGTCGTGGCGGGGTTGGGTTGCGCCGCTTGCCGTGGGTGCCAGCGGGTACCGTCGTAGTCGGTGAGAACGACCGCGCGCAGGTAGAGCTGCGCCGGTGGGGGCGGCGCTCCCACCCAGGTAAGCGATAGGGCCACCTCATCAGACTGGGCAAGCGCACTGATGGACCCCGGGGTGAGCTGCTCGGAAAGGCCCGTCTTGCCGCGGGCAGCATCGTGCGCTATTCCCCATAGCGGCTGCTCTAGGCGAGGAACGAGAAGAAAGAGAAGCACAACCAGCGGCAGCAGTACAGCTCCCGTGGCGACCAACTGCCGACCCAACGCCAGACTAAGGCCAGGAGGGGTGGGCAGCCGCCACTCGGTACGGGTGATCTGGGTCCAGCCGATCAGGAGTAGCCCCCAGCCAAGGGCGACGATCAGCGCGGTGATCGGCCTTTGGTCGCGCAAAAAGGCGGTGGTGAGGAAAAAAGCGAGCGTCAACCCCCAAGCGCGCAGGTCACGGGGGGTGTGGGCCTCCCAGCCTTTGAGCCAGGCGGCAGCAGCAAGGAGGGCCAGTGCGGTCTCCTGGCCGATTCCGTAGCCAAAGATCGGCCGGATGAGGGCGACGACGGCCAGACCTACGAGCGGGGCAAGCCAACGCAGCGGTTGATGGCGGCGAAGATGGATAAGGAGAGTTGCCCCGATTAGTAGGACGACCAGGGCGATCCACGGCGTTGGGGTAGCGGGAAAGTGGGCGAGCGAGGCAAGAACGCCTGCAGCGGCTAAGAAGAGCCAGGATGGGGCGGCGGGAGCGGGAGGAGGTGCAAGGGCTGGGCGGTGCAGAGAGGGGGTTGGAGCCGGTAGCTGGTTTAGGGTGTTCGTAGCAAGTGGTTCCCAGTCGCTGAGCCAGACTTCATCGCGCCGAGCAAGTTGCTGGCGGTTGGGGCGGCGGGCAAATTCGCCAGTCTGCGCCGGGCGCCAGCCGTGCCAGTCGATGCCAGAGGGGGCTGCACTGCTGGCAGCAGCCGTCTCCGCTCTGTCAGCGTTAGCGGTTACCTGTGTGAGTTGCCCGGGGGTGTCGCGGAGTTCAAGGGGGCGCGTGAAAAGGGGCGGCTGCCAGAGGGCCCAGGTGCGTACCAACCCCCAGGGCAGGGTGGTGGTGAGAAGCAGCGTGGGCGATTCGTCAAAACGGTCATCGACGGTAGGAAGGGAAATGGTGAGCTGCCCATGTCCATCGGCCAGCGCGAGGAGGTGGGAGGAGATACTCCCGGTCTGTGGATCGCGGCTGGCTACGATCAAGGCACCTTCCTGAGCGCTGGCTGGGGCCTGCCAAGTAAGGAGGAGGTGGCGGGCGCTACCACTTGACTCGATGCCGCGCACCGTCAACGCAACGCCTGCAGGCAGGCGCACGGTGTGCACCGCGGCGGCCACGGCAAAAGCGCTGGCGAAAAAGAGGGTGAGGTAGGCAAGCGACAGTTGATAATTGGCCGCAAGGAGAAAGAGGGCAATCAGCAGCAGCCCGTACCCCCAGCCAAAGGGGGTTGGCCAGAGATAGACGCGCCAGGGATTCCACACCCATTGCGCCGGCCTCTCCTTGCGCCGCCATAGGTGCCAAAAGCCCCAGCGGGGAACTGGTGGGAGGGTGGTCAAAGGGTTTGTCGGGGGACGGGGTGGAGAAGCGGCTCTGGTACGCCAGACCATCGGCTGCCCTTTTAAAGCGGGACGGGAACTTCACTTAGGAGCTCAGCGGCAATCGCCTCAGCAGGCCGTCCGCTTTCCGGTTTGGGCCAGAGGCGGTGGGCGGCTGCTGGAACAAAGATCGCCTGTAGGTCATCGGGCAGAGCGTAGTCGCGGTTGGCCAGAAAGGCCCAGGCGCGGGTCAAGGCAAGGAGCTGCAGCGCTGCGCGTGGGCTTAACCCAAGCTGCAGCTGGGGATGGCGGCGTGAGGCGTTGACAAGATCAAGAAGGTAGTCGATCAGTGCTTCGCGCACGGTGATGCGGCGCACCGCTAAACGCCAGGCAAAGAAGGTCTCTGGGGCAGCAAGCGCTGGTGCGGTAGCTCCAGCGGAGGATTGAGGTGCATCGATAGGGCGTAGCAAGCTGGTAAGCAGCGCCTTCTCAGCCTCGCGCGGCGGGTACCCTAAGCTCAGGCGTACGGCAAAGCGGTCTAACTGCCCCTCGGGGAGAGGATAGGTGCCCACCTGCGAGAGCGGATTCTGGGTGGCGATAAGCAAAAAGGGGTCGGGGAGCCGGTGGTGCTCGCCTTCGATGGTGACTTGTCGCTCTTGCATTGCCTCTAGAAGCGCGCTCTGGGTCTTGGGGTGGGCGCGGTTTAGTTCGTCGACAACAAGCACTTGGGTAAAGATTGGGCCGGGAACGAAACGGAACGCACCCCGCTCGCGATCCCAGATGAGCCCCCCAGTGATATCGGCGGGCAACAGGTCGGGAGTGCCTTGCAATCGGCGCCAGCCAAAGCCAAAGGCTTCGGCTAGCCTCTTGGCCAGCGTTGTTTTGCCTACTCCTGGCAGGTCTTCGATGAGGACGTGACCATCGGTGAGCCAAGCAGCTAGGGCAAGCCGCAGCGCTTCTTTCTTGCCAAAGAGATCGCGGCTAAGCTGGTCAAGGAGCGTTGCTGGGGTCATTGGCTTGGCTCTTTTACGGACGAGAACGAGCAAGCTGCGCGACCGCCGCTTCGTCCCAGCCGCGCAGCCGCCCCTTTTTGCGTCGCACAGCGATGGCGCCAGCCAGTGCCGCTTGAGCAAGCGGGTGGCGCGATTGGTGGGCGTGGCAAATGGCACAGGCCAACGCATCGGCGGCGTCAGCAGGAGGGGGTTCGGTCAGGGCAAGGAGGCGGCGCACCATCTCTTGTACTTGCACCTTTTGGGCCTTGCCGTAGCCGACCACTGCCTGCTTGACCTGTAGCGCGGTATATTCGGCAATCGGCGCTGGGTAGCGGCTAGCTGCCGCTAGGAGCGCGCCGCGGGCTTGGCCAAGTAGCAGTGTCGTTTCGCCATTGACATTGACAAAGACCTGCTCAATGGCAATGGCATCGGGTGTATGGCGCTCGATTAAGGCGCTTAGCTCGGCAAAGAGCGCTCCCAGCCGTTGCGCCAGCGGCAGGTGCGGGTCGGCAGTGATCAGCCCGTAGTCGCGGGCGGTCAGTTGTCCGTTTCCGTGCGCGACGATTACCCCGTAGCCGGTTCGGCGCAATCCAGGATCGATGCCAAGGATCGTCTGTGGGGCGGTCACGTGGCCTCGTCAAAGAGCGCTGAGGTATAGACGGCCTGGACGTCGTCAAGGTTTTCCAGGGCTTCGAGCAGTTTGCGCATCCTTACTGCGTCGTCCCCAGTCAATTCTACTTCGTTTTGCGCTTTCCAGACTACCTCGGCCACCTCCGGCTCCAGTCCGGCTTGGCGCAGCGCCGCTTTGACTTTGTCGAGATCAGCCGGCGCGGTAATGATTTCGAACGAGCCGTCGGCCTGGGTGATGACATCTTCGGCACCTGCTTCGAGCGCTACTTCGAGCACGCGCTCTTCGCTGGCACCAGGGGCAAGAAGTATCTGACCGCAGTGGGTGAATTGAAACGCCACACACCCTTCGGTACCAAGGTTGCCGCCGTGCTTGGCGAAGGCGTGGCGCACTTCGGCCACAGTTCGGGTGCGGTTATCGGTCATGCAGTCGACGATGACTGCCGCACCCCCAGGCCCATACCCTTCGTAGCGGATCTCTTCGTACTGCACCCCTTCCAGTTCGCCAGTGCCGCGCTTGATCGCCCGCTCGATATTGTCGGCGGGCATGTTGTGCTCTTTGGCTTTTTCAATTGCTGCGCGTAGCCGCGGGTTAAACTCCGGATCGCCGCCCCCGTTGCGTGCCGCAACGGTGATTTCGCGAATCAGGCGGGTAAAGATCTGGCCGCGCTTGGCGTCTTGACGCTCTTTGCGAAAACGGATGTTGGCCCATTTCGAGTGTCCGGCCATTGGTTACTCCTTTGCAAAAATCGTTGCATTGGTTGGATTGGCTGATTATACTTGTTCTTTTTCCAAGCGGCAGGAACGGGTGATGTCCGAGAGCGGGAAATCCTTCAAGGAGGCGACATCCGACGAAGAGACGGCGGTGGCGCGCTTGCAGGGGGGGGAGCTTGGACGCTTGGTTCAGCTCTTTCTGCATGGAGCCCCGCATCAGCCAAAGAAGACCGTTGCCCGCTCAGATTGGACGCCGCGCGCTGAGGAGCCGCCTGCGCTGGCGCTTCTTGCCGAAATCACCGCTAAGGGTCAGCAGGAGCCCTGCGAGGCGCTTCTGGTCTATGACCTGGAAGTGGTGCAGCATCAGATCTTCTGGCGAGCATGGCGCACCCGCCCCCACAAACGGGATCGCCATCGTTTGATTCAGGGTGATGTTGTCTCGTGGGGAGAGCGGCACGGGTTAAACGGGATCGATCTGACAGCTGCCGATCTGTTAGGGCTTGCCCTTGCCGGTAGTACCTCCTCTTATGCAACAACAGGAATTCCGCCGATCTGGCGCGCTGCGGCGCTCAAGGCCATCGTCGAGAGCGGCCGGGCCTTTTGGGGGGATCACACTTACGGGATGGCGCTCTGCTGGTCTAAGGAGCAGCCTTTGCTTGGCTGGCAGTGGCGCCAAGACGCTAAGGGGCGGTTTGTTGGTGCCTACTCCTTTCCCGAATCAGTAGCTGGCTATCAGCTGATCACCAACACCCAGCCGTGGCACTACCTCTCTGTGCGGCAACGGTGTGTGGGAGCCTTTGCCTTGCCAGAAGGGATCGAGTGGGAGCAGTTTGTTGCGCTGCAGCGTCTTCCCCCGATTGCTCCTGCAGAGATTGACCGTTTTGCGCGGTTATGGCAGGAACGGATGCCTGCTTACTTTCCTGCGCCGCAACCGGTGGCGGAAGTGGAAGTGGCTGATCCGCCGCGCTATGTGGTGCGCCTGTTTCGCGACTCGAGCGGCGTGCGTTGGGTCGAGCCTGCAGTGGAGTACGGGCCGGTTCTCTGTTTTGCCGATGGGGAGATAACCCACCCACTTGGCGAAGCGGTCGTCCGGATCCGCGGGCGCAACCGCCGCCGTGAGGAGGAGTGGTTTTCTGCGGTGGCGCTTTTCTGGGGGGGGCGTGCGCTAGGAGCACTTCCCCGCGCTTTTGCCCCGTCGTTGACCGCAGCCCAGTGGTGGCAGAAACGGGCCGAGATTTCAGAGGCGCTGGCGGCGTTTCACCCGGAGCTGGTTGCTGAAGAGGGGTTCTGGCCGAAAGCCGAATCGGCGTACCTTGAGTCGCTCTCCTTGACGCCAATTGCTGAGCAGCCCGACTGGTTTGAGTGGCGCGGCGAGGTGCGGTTAACCGATCGCGTCACTGTGCCGGTGGAGACGATCGCTGCGGAACTCTTCTCCCGCTATGGTGGGCGGGCCTGGCCAGAGGAGCTTGTCGTCGACGTGCCTGGGCAGGCTGACTGCTGCGCAGTGGTGCCGCTTGCTCCGCTCGAGCCGGTGTTGCGGGTGGCCCTTGAGCTTCTTGTGCGGGAACCGAAACGGCGCGGCCCGACCCGGGTGTCGCGCTATGATGTGGCGCTTCTCGAGACCATACCCGAGGCGCTCTGGCCGGCGCGGCTGCCGGCCTTTGCGGCAATGCTCGATGAGCTGCGCGCCCACGGCGGGCCGTTGCCAGCGGTGCTGCCAGCGACGCTACGCGCCGACTTGCGCCCCTACCAGCGCGATGGGGTGGCCTGGTTGCAGTTCTGGCGCCGTCATCGGCTTCACGGACTTCTGGCCGACGACATGGGGCTAGGGAAGACGTTGCAGGCACTTGCCCATTTGGAGGCCGAACGGGTTGGTGGCCGGTTGCACCAGCCAGCGTTGGTTGTTGCGCCAACCAGCCTCATCGGGAACTGGCTCCGCGAGGCGGCGCGCTTTACCCCCGAGTTGCGGGCCTTGGCCTGGCATGGACCGTGCCGCCAGGGGCGAGTTGAGGAGCTGGCGGGCTACGACTTGCTGGTTACCTCTTATGCGCTTCTTTGGCGCGACATCGCGTTGTTGCGCGAGGTGCTGTGGTCGGTGGTCATCCTCGATGAGGCGCAAGCGATCAAGAACCCGCGCGCCAAAGTGGCTCTCTGTGCTCGGCAGCTGCGTGCCGACCAGCGCCTCTGCCTGACTGGAACGCCAATGGAGAACCATTTGGGCGAGCTCTGGGCGATCTTCGATTTTCTGTTGCCCGGTTTCCTGGGAAGCCACGAGGTCTTTCAGCGCGCCTATCGCACGCCGATCGAAAAGCAGGGTGACAACGACCGGCTCGCCTTTTTGCGTCAGCGCATCCGTCCTTTTTTTCTGCGCCGAACCAAAGAGGAGGTGGCCAAGGAGTTGCCGGCTAAAAGCGAGATTGTGGCCACCCTTACCCTGGGCGAGCGGCAGGCAAAAGTCTATGAGGCGATCCGCGTGGCGATGGAGGCACGGGTGCGCCAGGCCCTTGCCGAGAAGGGGCTTGCTAAAAGCCAGATCACGGTGCTTGACGCGCTGCTGAAGTTGCGCCAGGTCTGCTGCCATCCGGCGCTGGTCGATTCCGAACACGCCCGGCGGGTCCAGGAGTCGGCCAAGCTCGACTGGCTGCGCGAAATGCTGCCCGAGCTGGTGAGCGAAGGGCGGCGGGTGCTGCTCTTTTCTCAGTTTGTCCAGTGGTTGCGTAAAGTCGAAGCGCTTCTGGGCGAATTGGCGCTGCCGTACGTGATCCTCACCGGCGAGACGAAGGAGCGCGACGCGGTTGTTGCCCGCTTTCAAAGCGGTGCCGTTCCTCTTTTTCTCTTAAGCCTTAAGGCGGGGGGAACAGGGCTTAACCTTACCGCTGCCGATACGGTCATTCTCCTCGATCCGTGGTGGAACCCGGCGGTTGAGGAGCAGGCGATCGACCGGGCGCACCGAATTGGCCAGGATAAGCCGGTCTTCATCTACAAACTGATCTGTGCCAATACGGTGGAAGAACAGATTGTTCGCCTTCAGGAGCAAAAGCGCACGCTGGTGTCGGCAACCGTGGCCGGCGGCGGCGCGACGGGGCTCGCGCTCAGTGAGCAGGAGGTGACGGCACTCTTTGTGGTGACTCCTGTAGCCGAAGCGTTGTCAGGTGGGCAACGATCAGGCCGTTCACCAGACCAAAGGCCGTCGCTGCAGCCAGAAAGAGCGGCAGCAGCCACCACAGCCCGTCATGGGGAATGAGCCAGAGACGGGCAAGGAGGAGCTGTCCGGCGATATGGGCCCAGGCCATGAGGAGCGAGGCGGTCACCGGTCCAAATGAGCGGCGCGGCAGACGCAGCGCTGCGCCCAGCACAGCAAGACTGGCGAGCGATCCGGCGCTGGCTAGGAAAAACCCGGGAGCAAAGAGCTGCCCCAACGCGATGCTCGCAGCGATAAGGCGCAGTACCGCCACCCAGGCGGCAGCTGACCAGCTGTAGTGCCAGCCGACCCACAAAATGACGATGTTCCCCAATCCCGGTTTGACCCCCGGGATCGGCAGTGGGATCGCCGCTTCGGCCAGCGACAGGGCAATTGCTGCCGCTGCCCAGCGGGCGATCTGTCGGTCGCTGGCTGTTGCCGCTAGCGAATCTGCCATTTACGCATCCGGTAGCGGAGCTGGCTGAGCGTCAGCCCAAGCTGCTGAGCGGCACGCGACTGGTTGCCCCCGCAGGCGGCGAGCACCGCCTGGAGGCTCTCCGGGGTGAGGTCGGCGGCTGCTGCACTGCTTTCTGAGGTCAGATGGGCGTCGGCGCTGGATGAACTGCCCGCGGTAGTCAGGCGGGCGCTTGCCGCCAGATGGTGCGGGGTGATTAGGGTGGTTCCTTCGGCAAGCACCCGTTCGAGCAGGTTGTGGAGTTCGCGCACATTCCCTGGCCAAGGACGGTCGGCCAGCCACGCGAACGCCTCGGGGGAGAATTGAACGGGGGGGAGCCCTTCGCGCGCTGCGATCTGCTGCGCCAGATGTTCGGCTAAGAGCGCAATGTCGTTGCGCCGCTCAGTGAGGGGCGGAAGCGTGATAACCAGCACGGCAAGCCGGTAGTAGAGGTCTTTGCGAAACCGGCCAGCGGCTACGGCTGCTGCCAGGTCAACATGGGTGGCGGTCACCACCCGAAGATCGACGGGGAGCTCCTCGATTGCCCCGAGCGGTCGGACGGTACGCTCTTGCAGTACCCGCAGCAGCTTGGGTTGCAGCGGCAGAGGAAGTTCGGCGATCTCGTCAAGAAAGAGCGTACCGCCGTGGGCTGCGGAAATGAGACCGACTCGGTCGTGCTGCGCCCCCGTATAGGCCCCTTTCTTTACGCCAAAGAGTTCGCTTTCCAAAAGCTCGGCAGGAATCGCGCCGCAGTTGATGGCCACGAACGGGCCGTGCGCACGAGAAGAGAGGTCGTGAAGGATCCGGGCGCAGAGCTCTTTGCCCGATCCAGAGGGGCCCTGCAGAAGAACTGGGGCGAGGGATTGGGCATACCGCACGAGTTGCTGGCGGACGGCGGTGATCGCCGGACTTTGGCCGATCAGGCGGGAGAGAGGGCCAGTATCAGCGGCGGCACCGCTGGCGCGACGGGAGACGTCTGCAATGAGCTGGGCCAGCCGCTCGCGGGAGAGCGGTTTGGTCAGAAAGTCGATCGCGCCCAGTTTGGTTGCCCGCACCGCGGTGTCGATGTCGCCGTAGGCTGTTAGCACGGCCACCGGCAGTTGTGGCTGCTCAGCAACAAGGGTTTCAACCACTGCAATACCCGAACCATCGGGAAGGCGCAGATCGGTGATCACCAGGTCAAAGGGTTGACTGCGGGCAAGGGTCAGCCCGGCGGCGACTGTGGGCGCCGTTTCAGCCTGCCAGCCGAGGCGCTCCAGGAGCCGGGCAAGCGTCCAGCACAGATCGGGTTCGTCATCGATGATCAGGGCACGCATGGCAGCTATTTTGCCCGATTTTCGATCGTGCGATAATGGGTGTTGGACAAGAAAAGGGGGAAGATCAATGGCCCAAGCGCAACAAACGGTTGGTTTTGTCGGGTTGGGGTTGATGGGTCGACCGATGGCGCTTAACCTGCTCAAGGCAGGGTTTGCCGTGGTGGTGACCGCGCGTCGGCCAGAGGCGACCGCTCCGCTTGCAGAAGCGGGGGCAACCGTTGTGGCCACACCGGCGGAGTTGGCCGAGCAGGCAGCGATCACTATCTCGATGGTTGCCGATGCTCCTGATGTTGCCGAAGTGACGCTGGGGCCGGCGGGGATTGCCACACGCGCTCGTCCCGGTCACCTCCATATCGATATGAGTACGATTGCCCCCGGGCAGGCGCAGCAGATCGCTGCGCAGCTGGCTGAGCGGCAGATCCGCTTTCTGGACGCACCGGTCTCGGGCGGCGAGGTGGGGGCGATCGAGGGGAATCTGACGATCATGGTCGGCGGCGATGCCGATGCCTTTGCCGAAGCGTTGCCGGTGCTGCAGGCGATGGGCCGGCGCATCACCCATATCGGCGGCATTGGCGCTGGTCAAGTGGCCAAGGCATGCAACCAGATCCTTACCGGAGTGACCGTGGCGGCGGTGGCCGAAGCGTTTAACCTGGCCCGAGCTGCTGGGGTCGACCCAGCGCGGGTGCGCGAGGCGCTGCTGGGTGGCTTTGCCTATTCACGCATCCTCGAGCACCATGGCCAACGGATGATCGAGCGGCAGTTTCGCCCCGGCTTCAAGGCGTGGATGCACCAGAAGGACATGAACATTGTGCTTAGAGAAGCGCAGCGGTTGGGTACCCCGGCGTTTCTCTCGGCGGTAACTGCGCAGCTCTTTAACGCAATGGTCGGCCAGGGGCTGGGGGAGGCCGACTCGATCGCCGTGTTGCAGCTGTTGGAGGAGATGAGTGGCCAAGGAAACGGTAAGTCTTGAGAAAACACTGAATCATCTGCAGTGCAGGTGTCTGGCAGCGTTGCGCGGTGCTTGGCTGCTTGCCTCTCTCTATGACCATCGGCGGGGAGCACGCCAGTGAAGTATCTGGTTCTGCTGGCTGTGGTGGTGGGGATTCTCTGGTGGTGGCGCAGGGCAGTAAGGGCGGTGACGCGGGAGCAGGAGCCGCCGCAACCAACGCGCACATCGAGCGAGCCGCCAGCAACGGCAAGAGAAGAGCAGTTGGTCCCCTGTGCGCGTTGCGGGGTGCTCGTGCCGCGCAGCGAAGCGAAGCGGGCTGACGACGGGGCGTACTACTGCTGCGATGACCACCGCCGGCTCGGTTCACGCTGATTCGCTATGGCATCGACCGGCCGCGGCGCTGCGCCTGGTTTTTGCTGGGTTACTCGTTGCGGCTGGGCCGGGGATGGGGCTGGGGCAAACGGCGCCGCCCCTCTTTTTTGGTGCAGCGGTCAGCTACTTGACCCTGGCTGTGGCATTGGCTGTTTGGCCGGATCGGCCGGCAAGTGCGCCGGTGCGCTGGGTGGTGGCAGCAGTCGGGGATGCCCTCTTTTATGCGTTGTTTCTGGCTTCGAGCAACGGCTTTGCCTCGGGGCTGCCGACGCTTGTTTTTTTGCAGGTGGTTGTTGCCGCCTTCGAGGTCGCGCTGCGCTTTGCGCTCTTTCACGCGGCGCTTGCTGCGCTGGCGCTCCTTGCCGAGAACTTGTGGCGCTTATGGGCTGGCGCGGGCGCAAGCGACCCCTTTTTCGTCGGCGCGACCGGTGCCGGGCTTTTATTGGCCGCAGGGCTTGCTCAGCGGGTGGGCGAACGGCTGCGTCGCGCCGAAGGGACGCGCGCTGCCCAAGAGGCGCTTCTTGCTTGGCAACGGACGGTGAATGATCGGATCGTCCAGGAGTTGGCCGATGGGGTGCTGTGGGTCGATGACCAAGAGCGGATTCGCTACGCCTCCCCACGGGTGGTCGCCTGGTTGGGCCATGACCCGACCGGGGCGCTGTTGTCTGAGGCGATTCCAGTGGCCATTGCGCCAGGGCAAGAGCGATGGTGGCAAAGCGGTCGGCAGTTGTGGCGCCTCAAGGGGGGGGCGCGCGACGCCGATGGAATGTGGCTTCTTCTGCTCACCGATTTTGCCGGGGTGCAGCGCACCTTCCGCCAGGAGCGTCTGGCGGCGCTGGGGCTGCTGCTGGCTGGGGTGGCTCACGAGATCCGCAACCCGCTGGCTGGGGTAGCCCAAGCGCTCGACCTGCTGCGCGATGCTGAAAGCAGTACCGAGCGTGAAGCGCTGATCGCGCTGGCCGACCGCAATGTCGCGCGGATCGCCCAGATGGTCAACGAGGTGCTGCTGCTTGGGCGCCAGCACCCACCGCGGCCGCAGCCGCTTTCCCTCGATTCGTGGCTTGCCGCATGGCTGGCCGAGTTGCCTGCTGAGGAGCAGAAACGGATTGCGCTTCTTGCCGCTTCAGGTGAGCGCTCTTCGGTTGCTTGGGTTGATCCCGACCACTGGCGCATTATCTTTGAGAATCTGGTTAGCAACGCCCTCGCCTTTGCTTCGAGCCAACCAGAGGCTGTGACCATCGCGGTGGTCGAAACCGACGGGCGCATCGCAGTGACTGTTAGCGACGATGGGCCAGGGGTAGCACCGGAGATCGAGGCGCACCTCTTCGAACCCTTCGTTTCGCAGCGGTCCAACGGCACGGGGTTAGGTCTCTACCTTGCCCATGAGCTTGCCAGAGCCAATGGCGGCGAGCTGCGCTACCAGCGAGCCACCAACGGAGGCGCCGCCTTTACCGTTTGGTTGCCGCAGGCAGATGCGGAAGGAGCACTAAGGGCGGCGTAGCCTCTTTGGGCCAGAGGAGCCACCAGCGGGCGGTAGCGCGGGTTCGTCCGGCCAGTTGCCCCGCCTCTTCGCCGCTTCCCCAATAGAAGTCGCCGCGCAGTCCTCCGCGAATCGCGCCACCAGTATCTTGGGCAACGACCAGCCGGTTGAGCGGTTGCGGCGCTGATTCGGCAGCTAGCCACAGCGGGGCGCCAAGCGGGAACCCCTGCGGGTCGACGGCGACGCTGCGTCCAGCAACGAGCGGCACCCCGAGTGTTCCGATCGGCCCATCGATTGCCGGATCGCCACGAGGAGGGGCTAGCTCACGAAAGAAGACATAGCTGGGGTTGGTGGCCAGAAGCGCATCGCGCCGCTCGGGGTGGCGGTCGAGCCAGGCGCGGATTGCAGCCAGCGACGCGCCGTGGGGCGGCAACTCGCCAGCATCGATCAGGGCGCGGCCAATCGACCGGTAGGGGTGGCCATTGTGGTCTGCATAGCCAATTCGCGCCTCCCCGCCTTCGGCCAGCCGAAGTCGGGCAGCGCCTTGGATGTGCACAAAAAAGAGGTCGACGGCGTCTTTCGCCCAGAAGAGGACCGGGGCGGTGAAGGCGGCCCCTTGGGCAGTAATCTCGCCGCGCGACCAATAGGGGATGAGGCGATTGCCCTCAACTCGCCCTTTAAGGCGAAGGAACTGGGTCTCAGGTGCGACCGATTCAAGGGCCACGGTCACCAGGTCAGGCGGTGGGGCATGGATCGGCACGGTGTAGCCGGGGCGCGGCATGCGGCTTGCGGCGATCACCGGTTCGAAGTAGCCAGTTAGAAGCCCTTCGGCCTGAAGGGTATCGGCCAGGCGGGCAAAGAGCTGCCAGGGGGTAAGCCAGGTGGTTGCCCAGCGGCGAACTTCGCTGGCGGTAGCGGTGGGCGCAGGAAGTGCTGCGCAGGGCGACTGCCACTCGCGGTAGCGGGCGGTGAGCAGCGGACAGCTGCGGGCAAGCGCCGGCAACGCCTCGTCGAGGCGGTCAGTGGCCCAGCCCGGGAGCTCATGCCAGGTGGCCGGCTGGCCGACCCACTCGCCGCGCGGCGCGGCGGGTAGCGGTTGCGGCACCGGCACATGGGCCGATTCGGGTAGGCAACGACACGACGGTTCGCTGGGGGGAGTGGCGCTCTGGCAGGCGGCCACAAGGAGCGAAACGGCAAGGAGAAAAGGCAGGCGCATGGGGTCGACTATAATCGCTAGTAGCCCTCTTTGCCAAGGGAGTTGCATCGGAGCGCGTATGATCGATGACGGTACATGGGATCGAGTGATTCCGCTGCTGACGCGGATTGCTCAGGCGCTCGAAGCGTTAAGCGGCGCGGCACCGCTCACTGCCCCCGACTGGGGGGCAACGCCGACTTTCTGGTTGCGCCGGGTGGCGGGTCGGACGGTGATCGACCCGGTTGTGCACCGCCACCGGGTGCAGCTAGCGGATCTTTGCGCCATCGACGCGCAGAAAGCGCGGGTGGTGGCCAACACCGAGCAGTTTCTGGCGGGGCTGCCGGCCAACAACGTGCTTTTGACTGGCGCGCGTGGCTGCGGCAAGTCGTCGCTGGTCAAGGCAGTGCTTAACGCCTATGCTGACCGTGGCCTACGGTTGATCGAGGTCGAGAAAGGGGATCTGATCGAGCTACCGCGGTTGCTTGCTCTGGTTGCTGAGGCGCCATGGCGTTTTCTGATCTTTATCGACGATCTCTCCTTCGAACCGGGTGAGGCGGCTTATAAGACGTTGAAAAGCGTGCTCGATGGCTCGGTCTGGGCTCAACCGGAGAATGTGCTCATCTACGCCACTTCCAACCGCCGCCACCTGATGCCCGAGTATCTGGCCGAGAACGAGGCGACGCGCCACGTGGGTGAGGAGGTGCACCCAGCCGAGAGCATCGAAGAGAAGGTGTCGCTCTCGGATCGGTTCGGGCTGTGGGTCTCTTTTTACCCATTCAACCAGGACGAGTATCTGGCAATCGTTTCGACCTGGTTGCGCCACTTTGGTGCGAGCGACGACGAGATTGCCGCCGCGCGGCAGGAGGCGCTTCTTTGGGCGATTGAGCGCGGTTCGCGCTCCGGACGGGTTGCCTGGCAATTTGCCTGTGACTGGATCGGCCGGCAGCGGTTGGGGCAGGGGCGGTAGTGAAAGCGGTGGTCGTTGCCGCTGCTCTCCTTTGGGATAACTCGGGGCGGGTGCTCTTGGGTCAGCGTGCTGCTGGTACTTGGTATCCCGGCTACTGGGAGTTTCCGGGGGGAAAGGTAGAGGCGGGCGAAACGCCGGTTGCGGCGCTGGTGCGCGAACTGGGAGAGGAGCTGGCCATTTCGCTTGTTGATGCGCAGGTAGCGCCGTGGTTGACCCGTCGTCACCACTACCCCCATGCTGAAGTTACCCTGCACTTTTTTCAGGTCTGGGGCTGGCAGGGAGTTCCGCAGCCGCTGGTTCATGCCGCACTTTCCTGGGAGCGCCCAGGGCAATGTCAAGTAGCCCCCCTTTTGCCGGCCAATGGTCCAGTGATGGCTGCTTTGTGTTGGCCGCAGCGCATGGTGGTCTCCGATGTCGCTGTTGCTTCTGGGGGAGCGGCGGTTGGTTCTTTGGCTTGGCAGGAAGCCGCTGACCGGTTCGCTGCTCGGGTGGCCAACGCCCGGCGTCATGGGCTGGTGGTGGCGATGATCCGCGAGGCGGGCGGTGCTGCGTGGGATGAGGCCAACGGTTGGCGGGCAAGAGGTGTCGATCGGCTTGTGGCGTTGGCCCGGGCAGCCGGGGCGGAACGGGTGGTGGTAAACGGCCCGCTGGCGTGGGCAGAAGCCACTGGCGCTGACGGTCTCCATTTGCCAGCGGCTCGGGCCGTGCAACTGCTGGCAGCCGGTGGTCCGGGGGCGTGGCGCGCACGGCTGGCGCTCGGCGTTTCGGTGCATGATCGTACCGAGCGCCAGGTAGCCGAGGCGTTGGGTGCCGACTACTGGGTGGTCGGTCCAGTGGCGGCTACGGCGACCCATCCTGGGCAGCCACCGCTTGGCTGGGCGCGCTTTGCAGCTCTGATTGCCGCGCCGCCGGTCCCTGTCTATGCCATTGGCGGGCTGAACGAGAGGGACCTTCCCCGTGCCCTTGCTGCGGGTGGGCACGGGGTCGCGGCGATTCGTGGGTGGGGGTAACGTCCCCTGCGCGTTGTTTCAATTGACTGCGGCGCAGCCCGTAATGGGCAGCGTGTGTTACTTTCTCTGACCCTTACCCGCAAAGGGTAAGGCGAAAAGGGAGGCGTTCCGGCCCCTGGTAGCGGTCGGTGACCGTTCCATCATCTCTGATCGTCAGGAAGTGGAGGTTGAGCTGGTATTTGTTGGCCGCCACTTTGGGAATGACCCGGTCGGCAGCGGAAACGGCTACTTGGACAAGTCGCGGGAGTTTTCCCGCGAGCGGTTGCTGAAAGGCGCCGCCGATCGCTTCCGCGCTCTGTGCCGTCCCTTGCGCCCGCAGGTGGGCGAGAATCGCAGTAAGGGCGGCAAAGAGCGGTTCGGCCGGTTTCACCCAGCGAACCAGGGCAGCGCGCCGTTTTTCAGCGGGCAGGGCCAGCCAGTAGTGGTAGGCAGGGAGGTCGAAGCCACATACTCCACCTGGAACGTGGGTACGCGTGCGCAGCGCGTCGAGCAGTGGTTGGTGGCGCACCAGATGGTCAAGGCGGCTGGGTTGGTCGTGGAGTAGATCAAGAAGCTGTGAGGCAAGCGCTGCCGCTTCAGTGGTTGCCAGATGGCTGACCGGTTGGTCGCCTCTGCCAGCGGCGGTGAGCTCAGTCAGCGCAGCGATTAGGTGGCGCTTCAGGTCGCTGCGTCCAGCAATCGCCACGCATTCAAAAAGCGCGGCAAGCGCGGCGTGGTGGTCATGCGCGGCGTCACCAGCGGTAAAGTGGCACCACCGCCCCCACGCTGCTTCGAGCCGCAGCCAGGTGCGCACCTCTTCGGTCAAGGGAAATTCGAAAGCGATCATTGCTGGCGGAATTGGTTGCGCTTGGCCTCTGCCGCAGCCAGATAGCGCTGATGAAGCGCTTCCAGTTGGGCAGTGAGGGCAGAAAGCGTCGTGCTGTTGTCGATGATGTCGTCGGCAGCTGCAAGCCGCGCTTCCCGACTGGCCTGAGCAGCAAGGATTGCACGAATCGTTGCTTCCGGAAGTTGCGATCGGGCGCGCACGCGGGCGATCTGGAGCGCTTCTGGGCAGTCGACCACCGCAAGTCGGTCGATCCGCTCGCGGTAGGTTCCGGTTTCGATCAGCAGCGGGACAACCAGTACCAAGTAGGGAAAAGTGGGAGCCAGCGCGGCAATTTGGCGGTCTACTTCGGCATGGATCATCGGGTGCAGGATCGCTTCGAGCCGACGGCGCACCGTTGGGTCGGCAAAGGCCATCTCACGCATTGCAGCGCGGTCAAGGGCTCCTTTTTTAGTGGCAATCGCCGGGCCAAATTCGCCAATAAGAGACCTCATTGCCGCGCCACCAGGAGCAGTTAGGGCATGGGCAATGGCGTCGGTGTCGATCACCCCCGCTCCGGCTCGGGCCAGGAGTTCGGCAGCTGTACTTTTGCCCGAGCCGATTCCACCGGTGAGTCCAATGAGGTAGGGATTCATTCTGTGCAGTTTTCCCAAGTAAGCGCGGGCAGCCGCGCCTTGCTGCGGGCAAGGTAGCGGCCAACCGTCTCTTCTGGCCCTGTGACGATGACCTGGATCCGCCCCTCCTTTTGGCGGGGAACAATCTCAATAGGACTAACCCCTTTGGCCTGGAGCTGGCTACGCAGTAACTCGGCCCGATCACGGGTGCGGAAAAGGCCCAACGAGATCCGCCATTGGTTGGGGCCAGGGTCACGGATGATGAAGGTTTCGCTCACCCCCTTCTGCTTGAGCGTTTCGACGTAGGCCCGAGCGGCGGCTTCGCTGCGCTGGCTCGGAGTGGCGACCCACCACCCTTCGACCGTGGCGGGGAGCGGCTTTTCGGTCAGCTTGAGGCCGGGAAAGGTGCGGGCGAGCTCGCGCAGAACCGCCTCACCCTCCGGAGCGATCTGGGTGGCGATACACCGTCCTTTGGCAGTTGGGGAGGTAGCGGCAGGGGTGGCCGGGGGGCTTAGAGGGAGGGATGGGGCTGGCGGCGTTGCTGGGGAGGGGGCGGCCGCAGCGGGAGGGGGAACCGCTGGAACCGGTGCGGGGGGCAGGGCCGGCGGCAGGGTGGCAGGGGGTTCAGTGGTGGCACGGGGGGCTGCTGCTTCCGGCGGGGATTCGTGCGCGACTGGGGGTGGGGGCACCGTCCCTTCGGTACTTGCTGGCGACGGCGGTTGTGCCACTTCAGGCGGGGGGGCGAGTTCGGGCGTCGCCGTCTGGGGGGGAGCCGGGCGGTTATCCGCGGCGGTGGTGACGGTGCGGTGGGCAAGCTGCACCTGCTCGGCACGCAACGGTTGCGGCACCGGTTCGGGGCGAGCTGGGGTGGGCAACGGGATAATACCCTGCTGCACGGCAAGGAGCAGGGCATTGATCACGATTAGGAGCGCAATGGCTAGACGCACCGTCAGTTATCCAACCTTGGGCAGATGTTTCAGCGATTCGGCGATTGCTTCGGCTGGGTAGTCGTAGTCTTCGAGCGCACCACGCAGGTACTGGTCGTAGGCGGCCAGGTCAAAGTGGCCGTGACCGGTGAGGTTAAAGAGGATCACCTTCGGTTCGCCGCTCTCCTTGCAGCGCAGCGCTTCGTCGATGGCCGCGCGGATGCCGTGGCACGATTCTGGGGCGGGCAGGATCCCTTCGGTCCGGGCAAAGAGCACGCCCGCTTCGAAGGTGGCGACCTGGGGCACGGCCAGCGCTTCCAGTAGCCCCTCGTGGTAGAGCTGCGAGACAAGCGGCGAGTCGCCGTGGTAGCGGAGTCCGCCGGCGTGAATGCCGGGGGGCATGAAGTCGTGGCCAAGGGTATACATCCGCATCAGCGGGGTAAATCCAGAGGCGTCGCCAAAGTCGTAGGCGTAGGCCCCTTTGGTGAGGGTGGGGCAGGAGGTTGGTTCAACGGCGATGCAGCGTAGCCGTTCTGCCCGTTTGTCGCCAGCGATCTTATCGGCCAGGAACGGGAAGGCAATGCCGCCAAAGCTGGAGCCACCACCGCATGGGCCAAAGATCACGTCTGGGTAGAGACCGATCAGATCAAACTGCTGCTTGGCCTCCAGCCCGATGACTGTCTGGTGGAGCAGCACATGGTTAAGGACCGAACCGAGCGTGTAGTTGGTGTCGGGGCGGCTCGCGGCCTCTTCAACCGCTTCGGAGATGGCGATTCCCAGCGACCCGGGGTTGTTGGGGTCTTTTTCTAGGATGGCCCGCCCCGTCTGGGTCTCAGTGCTGGGGCTGGCGAAAACCTCGGCGCCCCAGGTCTGCATCAGGATGCGCCGATAGGGCTTCTGCTCATAGCTGACCTTGACCATATAGATGCGCACCTCTAGCCCGAACATCTGCCCGGCAAAGGCGATCGAGCTTCCCCATTGGCCAGCCCCTGTCTCCGTGGTAAGCCGCTTGATCCCCACCAGCTGGTTGTAGTAGGCCTGCGGTACGGCCGAATTGGGCTTATGGGAGCCGGAGGGGGAGACCCCTTCGAACTTGAAAAAGAGCTTTGCCGGTGTGCCCAGCGCGCGCTCCAGTCGGACGGCGCGCACCAGCGGGGTTGGCCGCCAGATCCGGTAGGCATCGCGGACCGCTTCGGGGATGGGAATCCAGCGTTGGGCGCTCATCTCCTGCATTAATAGGGGTTCGGGAAAGATCGCGCCCATCTGCTCCGGGGTGACCGGTTGGCCGTTCGGGGCAAGGGGTGGGGCCGGCGGGTTGGGCATGTCGGCGACGATGTTGTACCAATGGGTGGGGATTGCCGTTTCGGGTAGCAGGATGCGGGTGGGTTCGCTCATGACATCTCCTCGGTCCAAGAAGCTGGGTTATCGCAGGCGAGCGCCGCCAAGCCAACAAAAATCAAATTATCGCGCACCTGGTTGGGGATCTCCAAGTGCGCAGCGATCGCTTGGGCTGCCCCGCCGTGCAAGATTAGCCGCGGAGAGGAATGGCTCTGGCGGGCGACTTCGGCGAAGAACTGCGCAATCGCGCCGCGCTGGGCAAGGGCAACGCCGCAGGCAATTGCCGCTTCGGTGGCGGTGGGGGGAAAGGGGGGGGCTGGCTCTGCCAGCGCCTCTTCGGGAAGAAGGGCCGGCAGGTGTGCCGTATAGCGTGCGAGGGCGGCAAACATCGTTCCCGCACCTGGAAGAATCGCGCCGCCACGGAAGTTCGCCGTCTCATCAAGCCAATCGATCGTTGTAGCCGTCCCACAGCCAACAAGCACGGCGGGGGCCAACCCAAGATGCCAGGCACCAACTGCTGCCACCCAGCGATCGGCGCCTAACCGTTCTGGAGCGGCGTAGCAGTTACGAACGCCACCGGCGGCAGCGCTGGCTGTGACCCAGCGGAGGGTGATGCCGTTTGCTGCAAGCAGTGCGGTCACGTGGGCGCGAACGGCAGCGCTGGCGACACAGACCCCTAACGCTTCGCCGGGAAGGTCATGGGTGGCCAGGGTGTCGCGCCAGGCGGCAAGCTCTGCTTCGTCGTAGCCAAAGACTCCCTGTTCGTCATCGCTCAGAAACCATTTGCCGCGGCTGTTACCCAGGTCGATCAAGAGGGGCACGGGGCGTAGGCGCGCCGTTGCCGAGGTGATCGGTACTGTTTCGCCAGCAGGGTTCGTAAGAATCAGCGTCCCGTCGGGGGCAACCGCGTGGAGCCGAACTAAGCGCTCGGGACCGCAAGAGTGAGTGTCCTGCGTGTGGGCCGTTTCCTTGCCAGGTTGCAGCCGCAACCAGCGCCCGCGCCAGGCGGCGCGTGCCCACCAGCCCGCGCGCCACGGCTGAAAACCGGCGCCGCGGCGGTAGTTATCCAAAACAGCGATCACCGCACAGGCAAGGGTGCGGGTGAGCGATTCCCGATTGGGGGTGAAGGGGAGGTGGTCGGTAAGCGCGGTTGCTGGTACCTGCCACGGGTCGCTGGGAAGGGTCGGAGCAGCAGTGTGGTTGAGGCCAACGCCAACAACAACGATCAGCCCCTTTCCGCCGCGCCAATGGGCTTCGACCAGAACGCCGCCGACTTTACGGCCACGGATAAGGAGGTCGTTTGGCCACTTGAGCGCCACTGGCAGGTCGAGAAGCTCCAACCGTTCGGCCAGTGCCACGCCAACGGCGAGCGACAACCCCTCCAGCGTTGTGTCGGCCGGCAGCCGGGTAGCGACCGAGAAGGCGATGCCGGCGCCTTCGGGCATCTGCCATGCACGACCGCGCTGCCCCCGGCCAGCAAGCTGCCGCTGGGTGACAACAACCAGGTATTGATCGCGTTCTAGCGTTTGGGCTGCTTGGGCGGCGACATCGTTGGTCGAACCACACTCAGCAACTTCCTGCCAGCAAACGGAATTCATGAGGTGGTGGTCCGTTGGGCGAGGGCGCGGTGGCGAATCACGATGCGGGCAAGGTCAGCTAGCCGAGCAGCCAGCATCTCGACCAGATAGACTGAGCGGTGCTGCCCGCCCGTGCATCCGATTGCCACCGTCAGATAGGCGCGGGGTTCTGCCTGGTAGCGGGGCAGCCAAGTGCGGAGGAAGGAGGTAATCGCCTCGATCATCTCGGTAACTAGCGGCTCTTTGGCTAGGAACGCCTGGACGGGAGCGTCACGGCCGGTAAGCGGTTGCAGCTTTGGGTCGTAGTGGGGGTTGGGAAGGGGGCGGGCGTCAAAGAGGAGGTCGGCATCGAGCGGCACGCCATGTTTGAAACCGAAAGACTGGAGCGTCACCACGAGCTTACCTCCGGCAGGGCCGTTGAGCCACTCGATCAGCCAGCGTCTGAGCTGTGCGGCCGGCAGGTGGCTGGTGTCGATGCGGTGGGCCGTTTCGCTCAGTGGGGCCAGAAGGGCCCGTTCGGCCGCCAGCGCTTCGGCAAGCGGCATTGCTCCGCGAGCGAGCGGGTGGCTGCGCCGGGTCTCGGAAAAGCGAGCCAGAAGCACTTCGTCGCGGGCATCAAGAAAGATGACCTGCGGGGAAACGCCGAGAACGTCGGCAAGCGCGGCACAAGCCGCAGGTAGCGCCTCAAGGTTGCCGCTGCGCACATCAACGGCAACGGCAATACCGGTGGGTGAGATGGGGGTAGTCGGGTCGGCTTGGAAGGCGTTGCGGGCGATATGGGTGACCACCGGCACCAGGAAGGGAACTGGAAGGTTATCAAGAGCAATAAAGCCGTTGTCTTCGAGCGCGCGCAGCGCTACCGTCTTACCAGCCCCTGAAACACCACTTACCACGATCACCCGCACAGCCTCGGAGTGTGGCCAGGGTGGTGCGCTGGCTTGACTCATGTTTCCTGCCGCCATTTGATCGAGCAGCCAATCGATGGGGTCTGCTCGCGCGGCCCTTCACCCGTTTGGGCGATCTGGACCATCGCTTCGAAGAGTTCGCGCCGCGCATCGGGGGGCGCCGGCTGTTTGCCCGAGGCGTCGAGCCGGCCGCGGTACTGTAGGCGCAGGTCGCGGTTAAAACCAAAGAAGTCAGGGGTACACACCGCCCCGTAGGCTTTGGCCACGGCTTGGGTTTCGTCCCAGAGGTAGGGAAAAGGAAAGTCCTTTTCCTTGGCGATCTGTTGCATGACTTCAAACCGATCTTCCGGGTAGTCGGTGGGATCGTTGCTCATGATCGCCACCGAGCCGATCCCGTATTGCTGCAGTTCCCGGGTATCGCGGATGATGCGATCGAGCACCGCCTTGACATAGGGGCAGTGGTTGCAGATGAACATCACCAAAAGCCCGTTGGGGCCGCGCACGTCGGCAAGCGTATAGCGGCGGCCATCAACACCAATAAGGTCGAAGTCGGGGGCAGGCCAGCCGAAGTTGCAGACCGGGGTGTTGAGGGAGACCATAAGAGACTCCTTAGTGTTAGGGGAGTCATGATTATAGGCCAGGCGTTGGCCGTTAGCTAAGGAGAGCAAACGCGCTGCTGGGGGCAAAGGAGACGGTTACCCGGGTGCCTTTTCCCGATGGGGGCGTGGTGATGACGACTTGGGCACGGTGCTGTTCGGCAATTTCGCGAACGATCGCCAGACCTAGCCCTGATCCTTCGGTAGCTGGCGCGGTGCGCTCAAGGCGAACGAAAGGGGCAAAGACGCGCTCACGGTCGGCAGGGAGGATGCCGGGGCCGGTATCATCGACATGAACGGCGACCCCTTCGCTTGCTATCTGCAGCTGTACCGTCACTTCGCCCCCAGTGGGGGTATAGGTGATGGCGTTGTCGATCAGGTTTTTAAAGAGCTCACCGAGCATCAGGGCGTTGGCTTCGATGATCACCGGCGTCTCCCCCGCTTCCAGGGCCAGGCCAATCGCTTTTTGCTGCGCTTTGGGGTAGCAGGTGGCCACCGCCTCGCGCAGCACCGTCACCAGGTCGGTCGGTTCAAAGCGGTGCACCCGCTCCGAGCTCGATTCGGTGCGGGCAAGGGTTAGAAGCTGGTTGATCAGCCGGGCAGCCCGTTCGGCCGAGGCGACGATTCCCTCTAGGTCGTGGCGCAGCTCCTCGGGGGTGGTGGCGTCGCGGGCCAGTTCGGCCTGGATCTTGAGTCCAGTGATCGGTGTCCGCATCTGGTGGGCTGCATCGGCAATGAACCGGCGCTGCGCGGTGAGGTTCTCTTCCAGCCGCTCCATCAGGCGGTTGAAGGCTTCGATGAGCGGACGGATCTCTTCGGGCACCCGTTCGGGGGCGATGGGCGAGAGGTCGGTAGGGCGTCGCCGCGCCAGGTGGGCCTGCAGGCGCCTGAGCGGTGCTAGCCCTTGAGTGAGCCCGAACCAGACCAGAACCACTGCGATGGGCACCACCAGAAATTGCGGCATCATCACACCGGTGATCACCTCGGTGACCAGCGCTTGGCGCGGTTTGACCGATTCGGCTACCTGGATCGCAACCAGCATCTGCTCCGTTGCTACGCGTCGCCGCTCGACGAGCGTCGCAAGGCGCATCGCTTCGCCGCGGTAGTCAATCTCTTGGAAATAGACGTCGATCTGTGCCGTCCATAACGGGGGCGGAAAGTGGGCGTTGCCGGCAAGCCGTTCATTGGGGGTGCGGATTTCATAAAGGAGGGTGCTACCAGGAATTGGCAACAGCCAGGAAAACGATGAACGCGACGACTCTTCGGGGTTTCCCTTCGTGATGGGTGAGTCTAAAGCAAAGGTGAGCTTCTGGCCGCTGGCATCGACAGTCACGAGCCGCTGCAGCCACCGGACCCGTTCGGCTAAGGCCTGGTCGTAGGGACGATGGGCAATTTCAGCGGCAATCTGGTAGGTAAAAAAGAGGGTAAGCGGCCACAGCAGCAAAAGCGGTGCCAACATCCAGTCGAGAATCTCGCCAAAAAGCGAGGTCGGTTCACTGCGCCGCTTCGGGATGAGAAACGGCACGGTTGCTCTCCAGACAGTAGCCTACCCCGCGCACGGTCCGGATCACTGCGCCGCTGCCCTCGATCTTTTTGCGCAGCCGGTGCAGATAGACCTCGATGGCGTTGGTCGAAACTGCTTCGTCCCAGCCGCAGAGGTGCTCCAGGAGTTGCTCTTTACTCACCAGCCGCCCGGGGCGGAGCATCAGCAGCTCGAGCATCGCCAGCTCGCGCGCCGAAAGGTCAAGCGGTTGGTCGTTAAGATAGGCGCGCCGAGCACCAAAGTCAAAGGCCAGGTGGCCTACCTCCAGCCGGGCTGGCGCCTGGCTGCTGCGCCGAGTCAGTGCGCGGACGCGAGCGGTCAGCTCACGCAAGTCGAAGGGTTTGGTCAAGTAGTCGTCGGCCCCGGCATCCAGCCCGAGCACCCGGTCTTCGATGCCATCCTGGGCAGTCAGGATCAGGACGGGTGTGGCGCACTTTCGGGCGCGCAGCCGCTTAAGGAGTTCAATCCCCGGAACCTTCGGCAATCCCAGATCGAGAATCACCAGATCATACGTGGTTGCAGCAAGTGCGGCATCGGCGCTCGCACCATCGCCCAGGGTGTCGACAGCATACCCTTCGCGCTTAAGGGCACGGGAGAGCCCCGCGGCAATGACTGGATCATCTTCAACGAGCAGAATCCGCATAACGCAATTGTATAATGCGCCCCATGCCTTTTTTTGCCATCGGGATCAACCACCACACCGCACCGGTGCCGGTTCGTGAACAGCTCGCCTTTGCTACGCCAGAGCTGCCACAAACCCTGCAGGTGCTTGTGTCTGCCGGGGTCGGGGTGACGGAGGTGGCGATCTTGTCGACCTGCAACCGCACCGAGTGCTACGCAGTGGCTGCCGATCCGCAGGCGGTCTTCACTGGGCTCTGCGCCCTGAAAGGAGTGAAGACCGAGGAGGTGGCGCCGCACCTTTTCGTCCATCGTGAGCTTGCTGCCGTGCGTCACCTCTTTCGCGTCGCCGCGGGGCTCGATTCGATGGTGTTGGGGGAGACGCAGATCGTTGGTCAGTTCAAAGAGGCCTATCGTCAGGCGCAGCGTGCTGGGACGATGGGCAAACACCTTGAGGCGGTGATGCAGTCGGCGCTTGCTGTGGCCAAGGAGGTGCGCAGCCGCACCGCGATCGGGGCCAACGTCGTTTCGATGGCTGCTGCAGCGGTGCGCCTGGCGCAGCGGGTCTTTGGCCCGGTGAGCGAACAGCGGCTTCTTTTTCTTGGTGCAGGAGAGATGATCGAAACCTGCCTGGCCCATTTCGCTGCCGGAAAGCCGCGGGCAATTTCCATCGTCAACCGCACGGTATCCCGGGCTGCGGCGCTCGCCGAACGGTTTGGCGGGCTGGCCTATGGATTGGAGCAGCTTCCCGAACTGCTGCCAGAATGCGACACCATCGTTGCCAGTACCGCCAGTCCGCTGCCGCTCATCGGTCTGGGCATGGTCGAACGGGCGTTAAAGCGCCGACGCCATCGCCCCTTCGTGATGGTTGACCTGGCCGTGCCGCGGGATATCGAACCGGAGGTGGGGCAGCTTCAGGATGTCTACCTCTACGCCGTTGATGATTTGGCGCTGATCGTCCAAGAGGGGCGCGAGAGCCGGGTCCAGGCGGTGCGCGATGCCGAGGCGATCATCGATGCCCGCCTTGCCGACTTTGCCACATGGGTGAGCGCCCAGGAGATGGTTCCGCTTATCCGCCACCTGCGCAGCCACGCCGAGGCGATCGCGGCAGCGGAGACGGAGCGGGCGCTGGCGCGGCTACGTGCCGGAGCCGATCCAGAGGGGGTAGTCCGTTCGCTTGCGCACTCCCTAACCAACAAGTGGCTCCATGCCCCGACCACGTTTCTCAAAAATGCGCCACCTGAGGCGCGCCGGCAGCTTATCGATTGGGCGCCGGCACTCTTTGGTTGGCAGCAGCGCAGTAGGGGGCGAACGTGAAAGCGAGTTGGGTTGCCCGTTTCGAACAGATGAGCGAGGCGCTTGCCGAGCTTGACCGGGCGTTGGCCGACCCCGAAGTGGCCGGTCAGCCCGAGCGGTTGCGCCAACTGATGCAGCAGCGCGCTCAGTTGGTCGAACCCGTGGCCGCCTGGCAACGCTATCAGGTGCTGGAGCGGGATCGGCTTGAGGCCGAAGCGCTAGCCCAGTCGTCCGACGACCCGGCATTGGTTGAGCTCGCGCGTGAGGAGCTGGCGGTGCTCGCTGCCGAGGTTGCGGCGCTTGAGGCGCGGCTTATCGAATTTCTGGTGCCAACCGACCCGCTCGATGCCCGCAACGCCTATCTGGAAGTGCGCGCTGGCACCGGCGGCGAGGAGGCTGCGCTTTTTGCCGCCGATCTCCTGCGCATGTACCTGCGCTATGCCGAGCGGCGCGGCTGGAAGACAGAAATTCTCTCAGCCAGCGAATCGGACCTGGGTGGGTTTAAGGAGGTCGTGGTGCTCATTACCGGCGACGGGGTTTATGGACGGCTGAAGTTTGAATCGGGTGGGCACCGGGTGCAGCGGGTGCCCGTAACCGAGAGCCAGGGGCGGATCCACACCTCGGCCTGTACGGTGGCGGTGCTCCCGGAGGAGGAACCGGAGGCCGTAGCGGCAATCGACCCCAAAGAGCTGCGCATCGACGTTTTTCGCGCCTCAGGGGCCGGGGGGCAACACGTTAATAAAACCGAATCGGCGGTGCGCATCACCCATCTGCCTACTGGTATCGTTGTCGAATGCCAGGATGACCGCTCGCAGCACCGCAACAAGGCCAAAGCGTTGGCGATTCTTGCCGCCCGGCTTGCTGAGCGGCGGCGTGCTGAACATCAGGCAGCCACCGCTGCTGTCCGCCGGCAGTTGGTGGGCAGCGGCGACCGGTCCGACCGCATCCGCACCTACAACTTTCCCCAGGGGCGGGTGACTGACCACCGCATCGAGCTTACCCTCTACCAACTTGTCCAGGTGCTCGATGGCGATCTCGACCTGCTGATCGAACCGTTGCGCCGCGAAGCGCGCGCTGCCGAACTGGCCCAGTGGGAAGCAGGAAATGGCTGAACCGGTTGCTGCAGCAGCCCCGACGCTTGGTCAAGCGCTTGCTTGGGGGCGAGAGCGCATCCCTGCCCTTGAAGCGCGTCTGCTTCTGGCCCATGCGTGCGGGTCTCCTGTGAGCTTTTTGTTGGCTTACCCTGAACGATCTTTGCCAGAGCATGCCTGGCGCACTTTTACCGAGCTGGTAACCCGACGCGTCGCTGGCGAACCGGTTGCCTATCTGACCGGAACCCGCGAGTTCTACGGCCGCTCCTTCCAAGTAACCCCTGATGTTCTCATCCCGCGTCCGGAGACCGAAACGCTTATCGACGTTGCGCTTGCCCTGGCCGATCAGCGGCCGGGGCCGCTACGCATTCTTGACTTGGGCACCGGCAGCGGCTGCGTGGCAATTACGCTTGCTCTGGAACTGCCGCAAGCCGAAGTGGTCGCCGTCGACTGCTCTACCGCTGCCTTGGCCGTGGCACGGCGCAACGCCATGAGTCTGGGCGCCAATATTGCTCTGATCGAGAGCGACTGGTTTTACCAGCTCGGCGACGAGGTTTTTGACCTCATCGTGGCCAATCCCCCTTATCTTGCTCCGGACGATCCCCATTTGCAGGAAGGGGATCTGCGCTTTGAACCGCGGCAGGCGCTGGTGGCGGAGTGGAACGGGCTGCGCGAATTGGTTGCTATCACCCTCTATGCCCCCGATTTTCTGGCCCAGGGGGGCTGGCTGTTGCTCGAACACGGCTGGACCCAGGCCAAAGAGGTGCGCGGGATGCTTCTGGATGTTGGGCTTTTCGATGTTCAGACCTGGCGCGACCTGGGGAATCGCGACCGGGTGAGCGGCGGCCGCAAACGGTGGATGTGGGAGTAGCGCGGCTTGGCAGGTACGCAAACGCTCACCAGAAAGTACAATAGTACCTCCTTAACCCCAATGGAGACGACGATGGACATTCAAGAAAAGATTCGTCAGCAGGTGACCAGCCACCCGGTTGTGCTGTACATGAAGGGGACGCCGCAGTTTCCGATGTGCGGTTTCTCGGCTACCGTCGTGCGCATTCTGGAACTTTGCGGTGTCAAGGAGTACCTGGCCGTCAATGTGCTGGAAGATGAGGCAATCCGCGAGGGGATCAAGGTGTACGCTAACTGGCCGACGATTCCGCAGCTCTACATCAATGGCGAGTTCATCGGTGGGTGCGACATCTCGCGCGAGCTCTACCAGAGCGGCGAGCTGCAGAAGCGCTTGCAACAAGCAGGGGTGATCCCCGAACCGGCAGCAGGGGCCTAAGCGTTTGTTACCCCTCTGCCAACTGGGCGATCAACCGGCACGCCTGCCGGGCGTAGCTGCCGCCAAAGAGGTTGAAGTGGTTGAGCACGTGGTAGAGGGTGTAGAGGGGTTTGCGCCGTTCGTAGTCGCGGTGTAGGCCCGTCAACCGGCGGTAGGCGGCATAGAAAGGGGTGGGGAAGCCACCAAAGAGCTCCATCATCGCTAGTTCGCTCTCGTGATCCCCCTGGTGGACCGCAGGGTCAAAGAGCGCGATGGCGCCGTCTGTTGTCTGAGCGAGGTTACCGTACCACAGGTCGCCATGCAGAAGCGCTGGCTGAGGGGCATACTCTAAGAAAAGGGCCGGAAGTCGGGTAAGAATCGTTTCCAGTTGCGCTGCCGCCTGTGCCGGAAAACCCCGCCCCTTGGCAAGCGCCAATTGTGGTCGCAGCCGGCGTTCGACGAAGAAGTGGGCCCAATTCGGTTCCCAGCCGTTTTGTTGGGGGGTAGCGCCTAGGTAGTTGTCGCGGTACCAGCCAAAGCGGTCGGGCGTCGGGGCAGCCTCATGAAGCGCAACCACAGCGCGTGCTGCTGCTTCTGCCCGGTCGGCGGCAAGCGGCACCAGGTCAAGCCACTCCAGGATCAGGTAGGCGTAGCTGCCATCAGGGGTAAGACCGTGGGCCAGAACTGCTGGAACGCGCACGGCGCCACTTGCTGCAAGGGCCGTTAGCCCATCGGCTTCGGCGGCAAAGCGGTCGGCAGCACAAGCGGCTGCCGTCTTGGCAAAAGCACGACGGCCGTCGGCAAAGGTGATCTGCCAGTGGGTGTCGAACTGCCCGCCGCGCTGGGTAACCTGCGCTTGACCCGCTTTGCTGCCAAAGAGCGCAACCAGGAGCTCGGCCCAGGCATGCACGGTGGTTACCCTCGCTGGGCGATTCGGGCGCGGGCCTGCGCGATTGCTGCCGTCACCGCTTCTGGCGCGGTGCCGCCGATGTGGGCGCGTGCGGCCAGTGATCCTTCGATGGTGAGCACCGAATAGACCGTTTCGTCGATCACTGCACTAAACTGCTGCAGCGTCGCAAGCGGCAGATCGGCCAGGTCGACCCCCAGCCGCTCGGCGGTGCGAACTGCTTGCGCAACAATCTCGTGGGCGTCGCGAAACGGCACACCGCGTTTGACCAGATAGTCGGCCAAATCGGTGGCCGTAGCAAACCCTTCCTTGAGCGCGGTGCGCATCGCTTCGGGATGAACCGTGATGCCTTTGACCATCTCAGCGTAGATGGTCAGCGTGTCGATCACGGTATCGACAGCATCAAAAAGCGGCTCCTTGTCTTCCTGGTTGTCTTTGTTATACGCTAACGGTTGCCCCTTCATCAGGGTGAGCATCGCCATCAGATGGCCATAGACGCGTCCTGTTTTGCCGCGCACCAGCTCTGGCACGTCGGGGTTTTTCTTCTGCGGCATGATTGAGCTGCCGGTACAGAAGCGGTCGGCCAGCTCAATAAAACCAAAACGCGGTGTCATCCACAGGATCAGCTCTTCAGAAAAGCGCGACAGGTGCATCATCAAGAGACTGGCTGCTGCCAGAAACTCGATGGCGAAGTCGCGGTCGCTCACCGCATCGAGCGAGTTGCGGCACAGCTCTTCGAACCCCAGCGCTTCAGCGACCGCCCACCGGTCGATCGGGTAGGTGGTACCGGCTAGTGCTGCGGCACCTAAGGGCAAGCGATTGGTGCGGCGGCGGCAGTCGGTGAGGCGCTCCCAGTCGCGCTCGAGCATCTCAACGTAAGCCATCAAGTGGTGGCCAAAGGTGACCGGTTGCGCCACCTGCAGATGGGTAAACCCAGGCATCGGTGTGGCGGCGTGGCGTTCGGCAAGGTCAAGGAGCGCCTCTTGAAGCCTGCGGATCGCCTGACGGATCGTGTCGATCGCCTCGCGCAGCCACAGGCGCACGTCGGTGGCTACCTGGTCGTTGCGGCTGCGGCCGGTATGAAGCCGCTTGCCGGCATCGCCCACCAGCGCGGTCAGCCGCCGTTCGATATTAAGGTGAATATCCTCATCATCGAGCGACCAACTCAGTTGCCCCGACTCGATCTCGCGAGCAACCTGAGCAAGTCCTGCTTCGATTGCAGCAAGGTCCTCTGCGCTCAGGATGCCCTGTTTGGCCAGCATCCGGGCATGCGCAAGCGACCCATCGATATCTTGGCGCCACAGCCGCCAGTCGAAGGGGATGCTGGCGGTGTAGCGCTTGACCCGTTCATCTACTGGCTCGGCAAAGCGACCAGACCAAGTTTTGGCAGAGGTGTCAGTCTCGTTCATGGGGAGCATTATACCAAGGGTAAAGGAGTTGCCGGGGTATAATCCACCATCCGATCAGCGCACGAGGAACCTGCGATGGCACGCGATTTTGCTGCCCAGTATGGGTATGACATCGTTCAACTCCACCCCGGGATGGTCGCCGAGATGGGGCGAACGGTGGGCGAAGCCGACATTCTTGCCTTTGCTGGCGTCTCGGGGGATACCAATCCAGTCCATCTCGATGCCGAATTTGCCGCGCAGACCCAGTTCAAGGAGCGAATCGCCCACGGCATGCTCTCGGCTGGCTTCATCTCGGCCGTATTGGGGACGCGGCTTCCTGGGCCGGGGGCGATCTACCTCAGCCAGACGCTACGCTTTCGCGCCCCGGTCCATATCGGTGATACCGTGGTTGCCCGCGTCACCGTCAAAGAGGTGATCGCTGAGAAGCGGCGGGTGGTGTTGGAGACGGTGTGTCTCGTTGGCGAAACGACGGTGGTCGAAGGGGAGGCAGTGGTCTATCTCCCGCCGCGGCAGAAGTGACGATGGCCCAGATGAAACGGATCTTTCTTGACTTTGAAGAGCCGGTCAAGGAGCTGGAAGAGCGAATCGGTGAGCTGCGCCATACTCAGGAAGGGAGTGCTGTTGATCTCTCTGAAGAGATCGGCAAACTCGAACGCAAGGCGCGCAAACTTCTCGAAGAGCGCTACCGCAAGCTTGATGCCTGGCAGACCACCCAGGTTGCGCGCCATCCGCTTCGCCCCTATACGCTCGACTATATCGCGGCGCTCTTTACCGACTTTGTCGAACTCAAAGGGGATCGCCATCAGGGGGATGACCCGGCAATCGTCGGCGGACTAGCCCGCTTTCGCGGTCAGCCCTGTGTGGTGATCGGCCACCAAAAGGGACGAGATACGCGTGAAAAGCTCTACCGCAACTTCGGGATGCCTCGCCCGGAGGGGTACCGCAAAGCGGTGCGGCTGATGAAATTGGCCGAGAAGTTCCAACTTCCCCTCTTTACTTTCGTCGATACCCCTGGGGCCTACCCAGGGATCGACGCCGAAGAGCGCAACCAGTCAGAGGCAATCGGACGGGCAATCTTCGAGATGACGCAACTTGCCACACCGATCGTCGTGACCGTGATCGGCGAAGGGGGGTCGGGCGGGGCGCTGGCGATCGGGGTGGGCGACCACGTGGCGATGCTCGCCCATAGCATCTATTCGGTGATCTCACCCGAAGGGTGCGCATCGATCCTGTGGAAGAGCGCCGAAAGGGCCCCAGAGGCGGCCGAGATCCTCGGCATCACTGCACCGCGCCTTAAAGAGCTGGGGTTGATCGATGCGATCGTCCCCGAGCCGGTGGGCGGAGCGCACCGCTACCCCGACGAGATGATGGCCACCTTGGGGGAGCATTTGGCCGCGGTGCTCACAGAGCTGCAGGGGATGGTGCTGGAGCAGCTCCTGACCCGTCGGCACGAGCGGTTGGCCGCTTATGGGCGCTTTGCCCTCGTCTCTTAAAGCGGATTGGTTGGCAGATGCCCCGGCATCTGATTTAGCAGCACATTGCGACGGGTTGCTTGTTGCTTACTCCGGCGGGGTCGATAGCACGGTGCTGCTTGGTTTGCTTGTTGCCGCCCGCAACGACGGCTCGCCTCCTTTTGTTTCCGTGCGGCCCGCGCTTGCCGCTGTCCATGTTCATCACGGGCTCCTTACTGAGGCAGACGGCTGGGCGCAGCACGCCAAGGAACAGTGCGCAGCGTGGGGCGTTCCCTGCTACGTCAAACGGGTGTGCGTCGATTCTGATGTGGTTCAAGCAAAAGGATTAGAAGCGGCAGCGCGGGCGGCACGGTACCAGGCGATCGCCGACGTTGCCCGTTGCTGGGGAGATGAACTGCGCAGGGACGACCCGCGCCGAACAGTGCGCATTGCCGTTGTCCTTGCCCACCACCGGGACGATCAGGTCGAGACCTTCTGGTTTCGCCTGCTGCGCGGCGCAGGCGTGCGCGGGCTGACGGCGATGGCCCCGTGGGCGCCAATGCCGATGCAAAAAGAGGATCCGTCGCTTACCCTTTTTCTGTGGCGGCCGCTTCTTGCGCTACCCAAAGCATGGCTCATTGCGTATGCCCAAAAGCAGCACCTCTTTTGGGTAGAGGACCCAACCAACGCCACATACGGGGAGGCAGAGAGAAGCCGATTTCGCCGTAACTTACTGCGCCAGCATCTGCTGCCCGAGCTGCGCCGGTTCTTCCCCGGCGTCGATCGCGTGACGCTGCGTACCATCGAAACGATGAACGAGACACAGCGCTGCCTTGATGACCTGGCGGTGCTGGATGATGCAGCGCTGACCCATCCTGCTGGCGGCTGGCATGCTCAACACTTTTTTGCCCTGGCTGCGCACCGTCAGCATAACCTCATCCGCTGGGCGATCCACTGCCAGAGGAAGCTGCCGCCGCCGCAAGCGCGGCTTATTGCGGCATTGCGGCAACTGGCCAGCGCTACAAAGCAACGCCAAGTGGCGCTAACCCCGGCCATCGCTCTGGCTGCCGATCGGGAGCGGATCTGGCTGATGCTTCGGTAAGCAGCAGGCCATGCCGGAACTTTTCTGCCCAGATAAGGTATGATCAAACGTCATGGAAGGAAGAGATGGGGTTTTTGGTGCGCGTGAATGAGGCAAGCGATCGGTGGGCAGTGGCCACGCGGCTCCTATGGCAGCCGCTTAGCTGGGAGGAGCGCGATGCGCTGCGGGTGGCCGAGGGGCTGCTGGCAAGCGGCGTTGCAGACGGTGACCTCTATTTTCAGTACCGCCACGCCGAATCGTGGGCGCTAGAAGAGGGGATCGTCAAAACGGGCAGTTTTTCGATCGACGCTGGCGTCGGGGTGCGGGCGATCGTCGGCGATCAGCAGGCCTTGGCCTATACCGACGTCCTTGAACCGGAAGCAGTGGTGAGCGCGGCACAGACGGTGCGCGCGATCGCGCGTAGCGGCAGTGGCGGGGTGGTTGCCGTTGCGCCGCGGCGATTTGTCTCCGATCAGGCCTATTACGCCGCCGATGATCCCTTGGCGTCGCTTTCGTCCGAAGCCAAGGTCGACCTGCTCCACCGTCTAGAGGCCAAAGCGCGGGCGCTCGATGGTCGGCTCGACCAGGTGATCGCCCATCTGGTTGCCGTTTGGGAGGCGGTGATCGTGGTGCGGCTCGATGGGACGATTGCTTGCGATATCCGGCCGCTGGTGCGCTTATCGCTGACGGTGATTGCCCACGAGGCGGGGCGTCGCGAGGTCGGCTCGGCTGGAATCGGCGGGCGCTACCTGCTGACCCGTTTTGACGAGGCAGTGCTTGACCAATTGGCCCGCCAGGCCGTCCATCAGGCTGAGGTGAACCTCGCCGCCCGCCCCGCACCGGCGGGGGTGATGCCGGTAGTGCTCGGTCCTGGCTGGCCAGGGGTGCTGCTCCACGAGGCGGTTGGGCATGGACTGGAGGGGGATTTCAACCGCAAGGGGGTTTCGGCCTATAGCGGGCGGATCGGCGAGCGGGTTGCAGCACCGGGGGTGACGGTGGTGGACCACGGCGCGATTGCCGAGCGGCGCGGGTCGCTGACCATCGATGATGAGGGGACGCCAACCGGCGAGACGGTGCTGATCGAAGACGGCGTGCTGGTAGGGTACCTTCACGACCAGATCAACGCCCGGTTGATGGGGATGCGCCCCACCGGCAACGGTCGGCGCGAATCCTACGCCCACCTGACGCTGCCCAGGATGACCAACACCTACCTTTGTCCCGGCCCCTATGATCCCCAGGAGATCATCGCTTCGCTCGACCGTGGCCTTTACGCCGTCCAGTTTGGCGGCGGGCAAGTCGACATCACCTCTGGGAAGTTTGTCTTTGAAATGAGCGAAGCCTACTGGGTTGAAAAGGGCAAGATCCAGTATCCGGTCAAGGGGGCAACCCTTATTGGTGACGGCCCAGAGGTGATGCGCCAGGTGACGATGGTTGGCAACGACTGGGCGCTCGACCCGGGGATCGGTACCTGCGGCAAGGAGGGGCAGAGCGTCCCGGTGGGGGTTGGGCAACCGACGCTGCGGATCGAACAGATGACGGTCGGCGGTACGGCAGCAAAGGAGTAAAGATGCGCTACGATGTGGTGGTGGTTGGGGGCGGCCCAGCGGGGTTGGCGTTGGCGCTGGCGCTATACCCGTTGCAGCTCAAGGTGGCGGTCATCGATCAGCTGGAAGAGGCAGCGTTGGCCAACCCTGCGCCAGATGGCCGCGAGATTGCCCTGACGCACGCCTCACGCGCCATCCTGAGCGAGCTTGGGGCCTGGCGCCATATTCCGGGGCAGATGGTTTCGCCGCTCAGGGATGCTCAGGTATTCGACGGGCCGTCGCTCTTGGCGCTACGATTTCGCGCTGCCGATGCCGGCAAGGAGACGATCGGCCAGTTGGTTCCCAACCATTCTATCCGCCAGGCGCTCTACCGCGAGGTGAGCGCCAAGCAGGCAGCGGCGCTTATTACTGGCGCGCGTGTCGTCGACCTCGTCCGTACCCATGAGGGGGTCTTTGTGACGCTGGCCGATGGCCGCCAGATCGTCGGTACACTGTTGGTGGCTGCCGATTCCCGCTTTTCCCAAATGCGCGACCGGCTGGGAATTGCCGCCAGCTGCGTCGATTTCCACCGCTCGATGTTACTGGTGCGCATGACCCACGATGCGCCGCACGGACAGATCGCCTGGGAGTGGTTTGGCTATCGCGGCCAGACGTTGGCTCTGTTACCGCTCAACCACAACATCAGCGGGATTGTCGTGACGCTGCCTCACGACGAGGTGGCGCGGCTGATGGCGCTTCCAGAGGACGTGCTGGCCAAGGAGCTGACCGACCGTTTTGCTGGTCGGCTCGGGCGGATGCGCGTTGTGGGGCCCCGTTTTGCCTACCCGCTCGTTGCCGTTTACGCGCACGATTTCGTGACCCGTCAGGCGGCTTTGATCGGTGATGCTGCTGTTGGGATGCATCCGGTGACCGCGCACGGCTTCAATTTCGGCCTGGCGAGTGCCGTGCGCCTGGCTCGGGCGTTGCGTGCTGCCCAGCAGGCGGGGGAACCGCTCACTGCCCCGCGCTTTCTCGCAGCCTATGAGCAGGCCCACCGCCGAGCCACCTGGCCCCTTTACCAGGCGACCAACCTCATTGCTACGCTCTATACCCGCGACGGGCTGCCGGCAAAGCTGGTGCGCCGCACCGCACTAGCGGCTGCCCAATGGTTCACACCGTTCAAACGGGCGGTGCTCCACCAGGTAACAGCCGTTTAGCGGCTGGCCAGCAGCGACCCGCTGCGATAGTTTTCCCAAGCTGAAAAGACAAGGCGTGGGTAGGTCGGGTCGCCAAGGCTGCCGTTGTAGCGGCCAAGTGCGCGAAAGAGGTTGTCCTGTTCCAAGTCAAGGTAGTGGCGCAGAATCACTGTTCCGTAGCGCAGGTTGGTGCGCAGGTGAAAAAGGTTGTGTTCGGGCGCTCCGATCAGTCCCACCCAAAAGGGCATCACCTGCATGTAGCCGCGCGCGCCGGCCTCTGACACCGCATACTTGCGAAAACGGCTCTCGACGTGGATGACCGCTAGGACCAGGTCGGGGTCAAGGCCACTTCGCGCTGCTTCGTACCAGACGGTGAAGAGAAGCTCCTGCCGTTCGGCAGGGTCAGGCAGATAGCGAGCAAGCCGCGGCTGCTGTGTGGCCACCCAGCGGCTGCTTTCCGGGAAACGCTGTTGCAAGAGCGCAATCGGCGGAGGGGAATCGGCGTGGGTGGCTGCTGCCAATGCTTCACGAACGCTATCGGCCAGCGGCTCGTAACGCTGGGCACCCGCCCAAAGGAGCGCTGGATACAGGGCAGCGAGAAAGAACGGTGCCAGCCACCCGTTGAGACGCCGAGCGCCGGCGCAGATGGGGTGCAGCGCTGCCCCAGGAGCCGTGCTACAACGCAGCAGCCTCCGTCGCCCCATGGCGCGGTGTCGGCCTATTTGCCCTTAGCCGCGGCAACCGCCGCGGTAACCCGGGCCACTGCCTCCGCCCAAGGGAGCACTTCGCTCTGCGGCGCACGGCGGTGGCGGATCTCAAGCGTTCCCGCCGCAAGCCCCCGCTCGCTCACCACCACCCGCCATGGGACGCCGATCAGCTCCCAGTCGGCGAACATCACGCCGGGGCGCTCTCCGCGGTCATCGAGAATGACATCAAGACCAGCAGCGACTAGCTCGTCATAAAGCCTGGCAGCCGCTTCATCGACAGCCGGGTTCTTGGCTGCACCAATTGGGCAGATGACTGCTTCAAATGGGGCAATCGCCTCAGGCCAGATGATGCCGCGTTCGTCGTGGTTTTGCTCGATCGCAGCCCCAACGATGCGGGTGACGCCGATGCCGTAGCAGCCCATTTCCATTGGGCGCTCCTGGCCCGACTCGTCCAGGAAGTGGCATTTGAGCGCCGCCGAGTATTTGGTGCGCAACTGAAAGATATGGCCCACTTCAATCCCTTTGCAAAGGGCCAGCACCCCTTTGCCGTCGGGCGAGGGGTCGCCGGCAACAACGTTGCGCAGGTCGGCCACCTCTGGCTCTGGAAAGTCGCGCCCGATGTTGACGCCGGTGTAGTGGTAGCCGTCGCGGTTGGCGCCGGTGACGAAATCGGCCATCGTGGCTACTGTCCGGTCGGCCACAATTCGGCCGCGGAATCCGACTGGCCCAAGCGACCCCGGTCCGGCACCAAAAGCAGCGCGGATTGCCGCTTCCGATGTGAAGGTAAGGGGCTTCTCGATCCCGGCGAGTTTCTCGGCTTTGACTTCATTGAGTTCGTGGTCGCCACGAAGCAGCAGCAGCACCGGTTCGCCCCCTTCGCCGTTTACCACCACCGATTTGACCGTCTGGGTGATCGGCACGCCAAGGGCAGCAACTAGCTCGGTGATCGTTTTTACCCCCGGAGTTTCAACAAGAGCAAGCAGCTGGCTTGGCGCAGGGCGCGGGGTGGCTGGCGGCAGCGCCTCGGCCAGTTCGATGTTGGCCGCGTAGTCAGAGGTGGGGCAGTAGGCGATGGTATCCTCGCCCGTTTCGGCAATCACGTGGAATTCGTGCGAACCGGTGCCGCCGATCGATCCGGTGTCAGCCGCTACAGCCCGGAATTGCAGCCCTAGGCGGGTAAAAATGCGGCAGTAGGTATCGTACATGTTGCCATATTCCCGCTCAAGGTCGGCAAAAGAGGCATGAAACGAGTAGCCGTCCTTCATGATGAATTCGCGGGCACGCATCACTCCAAAGCGCGGACGGATCTCGTCGCGGAACTTGGTCTGAATCTGGTAAAAGTGCTTGGGTAGCTGGCGGTAGCTGCGGATCTCACGGCGGACGAAGTCGGTGATCACCTCCTCGTGGGTCGGGCCGATCACAAAGTCGCGCTGGTGGCGATCCTTAAAGCGCAGTAACTCCGGGCCATAGAAGGTCCATCGCCCAGACTCCTGCCATAGCTCCGCCGGCTGCACCGCCGGCATCAGAAGCTCCAGGGCTCCGGCACGGTTCATCTCCTCGCGCACGATTGCTTCGACTTTGCGTAGCGTCCGGAGCCCAAGCGGCGTCCAGGTGTAGAGCCCTGCGGCAACCCGCTTGATAAAGCCAGCGCGGATCATCAGGCGCTGGCTGACGATTTCGGCGTCGCTTGGATCCTCTTTGAGCGTAGCAAGGAAAAAGTGGCTGGCCTTCATGATCCTACGAAAGAGGGTCGTAATGACTTAAGTGTAACATGGCTCTTCTCCCCCTATTGTCAGGTCGGACAAAAGAGGGTAGAGTTGCTGCGGTGCAATAAAACGGAGTTGCTCGTGAACCACCATCCCAGCGAATGGATCGAAAACCGCACTTTCGACGAAATCGCAGTGGGAGATAGCGCCGAATTGTCGCGGACGCTCCGCCCAGACGACATACACCTTTTTGCGGTGCTCTCCGGTGACCTCAACCCAACCCACATCGACCCAGAATATGCGCGCTCAGGTCAGTTTCGCGAGATTGTTGGCCACTCGATGTGGGGTGGAGCACTCTTTTCGGCGATTCTGGGCACCCAATTCCCGGGGCCGGGCACCGTTTATGTCCGCCAGGACCTTCGGTTTCACCGACCGATTGTGATCGGCGATACCCTTACTGCGCGGGTGACGGTGCGCGAGAAGTTTGCCCACAACCACCACGCGGTCTTTGATTGTGTCGCAACCAACCAGGAAGGGCTACTGGTGATCGATGGGTTGGCCGAGGTTATCGTCCCCACCGAAAAGATCCGCCGCCCGCGTATTGATCTACCTGAGGTGACGATCTCCGACAAGGAGCTGCGCTACCAGCATCTGATGGGGTTGGTGCGCGGGCTACCGCCGATCCGCACCGCGGTGGCCCACCCCTGCAGCGAATTTGCCCTGCTTGGGGTGATCGATGCCCGTGATGCCGGCATCATCGAACCGGTGCTTATTGGGCCGCAAGCGCGTATCGACGCGCTGGCTGAGCAGTTGGGCGTTTCTCTGGCCGGGATCGAGCGGATCGACACCTTGCACTCGCACGCTTCGGCCGAGGTGGCGGTGCGCCTCTGCCGTGAGGGGCGTTGCGCGGCACTGATGAAGGGGTCGCTTCATACCGACGAGCTGATGGCCGAGGTGGTCAAAAAGGAGGGGGGGTTGCGCACTGCGCGGCGGATCTCGCATGTCTTTCTGGCCGACGTCCCCACCTACCCCCATCCGTTGATGATCACCGATGCGGCAATCAACATCGAACCGACGCTGGAAGAGAAGGTCGACATTGTGCAAAACGCCATCGACCTGGCCCTTGCCCTAGGGGTGAGCGAACCGAAGGTGGCAATCCTTTCGGCGGTTGAGACCGTCAACCCCAAGATCCGGTCGACGATCGAAGCGGCAGCTCTGTGCAAAATGGCCGATCGCGGGCAGATCCGCGGTGGGCTCCTTGATGGGCCGCTCGCCTTTGATAATGCGGTTTCGCTGGTTGCTGCCAAAGTCAAAGGGATCCGCTCGGCGGTGGCGGGCAATGCCGATATTTTGGTTGTTCCTGATCTGGAATCGGGAAACATGCTTGCCAAGCAGCTCGAATATCTGGCCAATGCGCTGATGGCTGGGATCGTTCTGGGCGCAAAAGTGCCGATTGTGCTGACCAGCCGTGCGGATACCCCGGAGACGCGCGTTGCCAGCTGTGCGCTGGCCCAGATCCTGGTGGCCAACGCGCGCCGCGCGCCCTCTGGCGTAAAGGGTAGCTAAGGGGGAGTGGTGTGAAGACCAAGAGGGAGTTCTCTAAGGAATCGGTCATTCTTTGCCTAAATGCTGGGTCATCCAGTTTGAAGTTCGCCCTCTTTGCCGTCTCACCGGATGGGGTGGTGACCGAGCCGCTCGTGCGTGGGGGAATCGACCGGATCGGCTTGGGGGATGCCTGGCTGCACGCCGACGGGACGGCCGGCCGGTGCGACGAGCCATTGCCGCTCACCGGCGATCTGGCTGACCAGCATCGCGCGGCGTTGGCTGCCCTTCTCTCTTGGCTAGAAGCGGCCAACGATAGGCCAATTGGCGCCGTGGCCCACCGCGTGGTGCATGGCGGGACAGCCTACGCTGCCCCGATCGTTGTCGATGAGCAGTCGCTTGCCTACCTGGAACGGCTCGTGCCGTTGGCCCCGCTTCACCAGCCGCATAACCTGCGGCCAATCCGCGCGCTCCTTGCCCACCAGCCTGACTGGCCGCAAGTGGCCTGCTTCGATACCGCCTTTCACCGCACCCAGCCGTGGCTGGCGCAGATGATGCCGCTGCCGCGTCGCTATTGGGAGAAGGGGGTGCGTCGCTACGGTTTTCACGGCCTATCGTACGAATATGTCACCGCTCAGCTCTCGGCGCTTCTTGGTGATCGAGCCGATGGGCGGGTGGTGGTTGCCCATCTCGGAAATGGGGCATCGCTATGTGCTGTGCATCAGCGGCAGAGCGTGGCAACCACGATGGGTTTTACCGCCGTTGACGGCCTGATGATGGGGACCCGAACGGGAGCGATCGATGCCGGGGTGCTCCTCTATCTCCTTGAAGAAGAGGGGATGGAACCAAAAGCGATCGAACGGCTGCTCTACCGCGAGTCGGGACTCCTGGGGGTTTCCGAAATCAGCTCGGACATGCGTACCCTTTTGGCCAGCAGCGACCCGCGAGCCGAAGAGGCGATTGCCCTTTTCTGTTATCGGGCAATCCGCGAGGTGGGGTCGCTTGTGGCGGCGCTTGGCGGACTCGATGCCTTGGTCTTTACCGGTGGGATCGGCGAGAATGCCGCCCCGATCCGCGCCCGCATCGCCGCAGGGTTGGCGTGGTTGGGGGTAGAGATCGACGAGGCGGCCAACGCGGCAGTCGCGCTTCCCGCGCACGGAATGGTGCGGATCGAAGCGCCGGCAAGCAAGGTCGCGCTGGCTGTGGTCGCAACCGACGAGGAGCTGATGATGGCACGCCACGCCTGGGGGTTATTGCGGCCCAGCGCGGCGTAATTGCTATTGGCGCACCAATCGCCTTGCCCCGCCGGCCCGCAGCAACCTCTTAGCGTTTCCTGAGCGCCTCACGCGCGCGCAGGTCGGCTAGGTCATCCTCTTTGCTCGACGGGACCTCAAGGCCATCGGCGACATAGGCGTGGCCCTTCATCACGATCACTACCAGACACCCGAACCCAAGGGTGAAAATCACCGTCAGGTGCAACCCAAGCGCGGCCAAGGCAAGAATGTCGACGGTGTTGAGGTACTTTTCAGCCGCTTCGCCAAGGTCGGTATACCACCAGCGGGCAGCCAGCGGAGGAATGGCGCAAGCAAGTAATCCCCCCACTAGCCACCGCGGCAGTTTGCGAAAGATTTTCCATTCCAGACCCGCAGGGGATTTCTGGCTGCCGGGGAGGCGGCGCAGCCAGCGCGAGGCGGCATCGCTCATGGCTCTGCTCCTATCCAGGTTTTCTGATATTCTACTGCGCCGGGACGAACCTGGCGAGAAAAAAAGAGACTTCTTTGATCGCTGTCAACAACGAAAGGATCCGTTCGTGACCCGTATTTGTTCGCGTTTGAACCTTGTGGCGATGGGGGTAGGGTTTTGGCTGGGGTTGGTCCCCTTTCTCCCCGCCTGGGCGGAAGCGCTGCCCGAGGTGGTGCTGCGGCTTGGGATGCACCAGGTGACTGCCGAAGTGGCGGCCACCCAAAAGGCGCGTGAGCAGGGGTTGATGTTCCGTCCCGTGCTTCCCGCCCATCGCGGGATGCTCTTTCTCTTTCCCTTTGCCGATCGTCACTGCATGTGGATGAAAAATACCGTCATCCCTTTGGCGGTGGCCTTTTTGGCCGATGATGGCCGGATCGTGCAGATCGAAGAGATGGCCCCCAACACCCTCACGGCCCATTGTGCCAAGGAGCCAGTGCGCTGGGCGCTTGAGATGGCTGGCGGGTGGTTTCGCGAGCGGGGGGTGGTCGTTGGGATGTACGTGGCCGGGTTGCCTGCCAAAGAGGGCCATTGATCTAAGCCTGGGCATGGCCCAGCTCTTGTCCGTGCGCAGCAGTCTCCAGTCCCTCAGCTCCAGGTTGCCGCGGGCAGCGAGCAAGATTAATCCCCTATTTTCCCCGCTTTTTTCCCGTTTGTGGCAGACCCCAGCGCCGATAATGTGGCGGTAATCGGGTAGGAGCGGCACAATGGCCGACGAAAGCGACCTTGAAAAGACCGAACAGCCGTCAGCGCGGCGGATCGAGCAGGCGCGCGAAGAGGGGCAGATTCCGCAGTCACGGGAGCTGGCTGGCTTTCTGCTCCTGTTGGTTGGGGTGGTGGTGCTGATGGTACTGGGCGGGTGGATGGGGGAGCGGCTGGCCCGGTTGATCCATCTGCTCTTAGCCTTCGACCCTGCCCACGCCTTCGACCTTGGTGCGCTATTGGCGTTAGTGGTGATCGTGGTGCGCGAAGTGCTCATCGTGCTTGCCCCCTTTTTTGCCTTTCTCATCGTCACCGCGATTGCTGGCCACGTTGCCGTCGGCGGATTTATCTTTGTGCCCAGTTTGCTTACACCCAAATGGTCGCGGCTTAATCCAATAAGCGGATTGAAGCGGATCTTCTCCCTTACTGGCTGGGTAGAACTGGCTAAGTCGGTGATGAAGGTGGGCCTGGTCGGCGCGATTTCCTGGTGGCTGCTCACCCGCGAGATCGAACCGGTGCTGACACTGATGCACTTTCCCTTTGGCGAAGCGTCGCGCCGATTTCTGGATGAGTTAAGTTGGAGCACCCTGTGGCTGATCGCTTCGCTCGCGCTGATTGCTGCTGTTGATGTTCCCTACCAGCTCTGGCAATACTATAAGAACCTACGCATGTCCAAAGAGGAACTCAAGCAGGAGTACAAAGAGACCGAAGGGGATCCGCAGATCAAAGGGCGCATCCGCAGCGTGCAGCGCGAGATGGCCAGGCGGCGGATGATGGCCGAAGTGCCCAAGGCAACTGTGGTGGTTACCAACCCGACCCACTTTGCCGTGGCGCTCAAGTATGAGGCCAACAAGATGGCTGCTCCTGTAGTGGTGGCCAAGGGGCGTGGGGCGTTGGCGCTGCGCATCCGCGAATTGGCTGAAACAGCCGGGGTGCCGCGGGTGGAGGCGCCGGCGTTGGCCCGTTCGCTCTATGTGCACACCGAAGTAGGCGAGACGATTCCCTCTGGCCTCTATCTGGCAGTGGCCGAGGTGCTGGCTTACGTCTATCAGCTCGACCGCTGGTTTGCCTATGGTGGGCCGAAACCACAGCTTGCCCAGACGCTTGAAATTCCAGAGGCGCTCTTTGTGCCGCCGCTTGACGAGGTGGCCGAGGGTGATACTGCGGACAATCTTCGTTAAGAGGATCAACTACCATGGCGACACCGTTTGCTGTTCTTGCACTGGATTGGCGACGTTTTATTCAACCAGGCAAGGTGAAGATGCTGGCTGCCCCCGCCTTCATCCTGCTGGTGTTGACGATGATGGTGCTGCCGCTCCCGCCCTTTTTCCTGGATGTGATGTTTACCTTCAACATCGCGATGAGCCTGGTGGTGCTGCTGGTGGGGATGTATGTTCAGCGACCGCTTGAATTTGCTGCCTTTCCCGCCGTGTTGCTGGTTACGACGCTTTTGCGGCTGTCGCTAAACGTTGCTTCGACCCGAGTGGTGCTGCTCGAAGGCCATACTGGGCCGGGGGCGGCGGGTAAGGTGATCGAAGCGTTCGGCCATTTCCTGGTGGGCGGAAATACTGCCATTGGCGTGGTCGTTTTTGTGATTCTGGTGATCATCAATTTTGCCGTGGTCACCAAGGGGGCAGGCCGGATTGCCGAGGTGAGCGCCCGCTTTACCTTGGATGCGATGCCGGGTAAACAGATGGCTATTGACGCCGATCTCAACGCTGGCCTGATCGACGAGGCAGAAGCGCGGCGACGGCGGCGCGAGATCCAGCGCGAGGCCGAGTTCTACGGCGCAATGGATGGGGCCTCCAAATTCGTGCGCGGCGATGCGGTGGCTGGGATCCTGATTACATTGATCAACGTCCTAGGGGGGCTGACCGTCGGGCTGATCGGCCACGGGATGCCCTTTGGCCAGGCAATCGATACCTATGTGCTGCTGACCATCGGCGACGGTCTGGTGGCCCAGATCCCGTCGCTGATGATTTCGATCGCTGCCGGGATGGTGGTGTCGCGGGTGGCTGATGAGGAGAAGCACGAAGATGTGGGTGCCCAGGTGCTGACCCAGCTCTTTGGTAAACCCCCTGTGCTGATGATCGCCGCGGCTATCGTCGGCATCCTTGGGGCGATTCCAGGGATGCCCAACTTCGTCTTCCTGCTGATTGCCACAGTGCTTGGTTTTCTGGCCTGGAAGAGCTGGCAGCGCCAAGTAGCCAAGTCAACTGCTAGCGAAACGACTGCACCGCCGCCTCCTGTCGAGGAGACAGTCGAAGCCACCTGGAACGATGTCCAGCCAGTCGATGTCCTCGGGCTGGAGGTTGGCTACCGGTTGATCCCGCTCGTCGACCCGCAGCAAGGGGGCGAGCTGATCAAGCGCATCCGCGGGCTGCGCAAGCGCTTTGCCCAAGAGGTCGGTTTTTTACCGCCAACTGTACATATTCGCGACAACCTCGAGCTCAAACCTAACCTTTACCGAATCCTGGTCAAGGGGGTGGAGATTGCCAGCGCCGAGGTCTATCCCGGGCAGTTTCTGGCGATCAACCCCGGGGGGGCCACCGGTCCGCTGGCTGGACGGGAGGCGGTCGATCCTGCCTTTGGCTTGCCGGCAGTCTGGATCGACGCTAGCCAGCGCGAGCGGGCCTACGCGCTTGGCTACACCGTGGTCGATGCGGCAACAGTTGTGGCTACCCACCTCAACCAGGTGCTGGTTGACCATGCCGCCGAGCTGCTCGGTCGGGAGGAGGTGCAGGCGCTGCTTGACCGCTTCAAGCAAGAGGCGCCAAAGCTCATCGAAGATGTTGTGCCTACCCTCGTTCCCGTAACCCTGCTTCACAAGGTGCTTCAGCTGCTTCTTGAGGAGGGGGTTCCGATCCGCGACCTGCGTACGATCCTTGAGCGGCTTGCCGAACATGCTGGCAAGACCCAAGATCCCTACGAACTCACAGCTCGGGTGCGCGCAGCGCTGGGTCGGGCCATCGTCCAGTCGCTTGCGCCAGGCAACGGCAAGGTGCCGGTTCTGGTGCTCGATCCGGCGCTTGAGCGGGTACTTACCCAAGCAATGAGCGGAGCGGCTCAAGGGGCGATTGAACCGGGGTTGGCCGATACGCTCCTTCAGCGGGTGGTTGAGGCAGCGCAGCGGATGGAGGCCAGCGGCAAGGCGCCCATTTTGCTCGTTGCCCCGGCAATTCGCTGGCTGATGGCCCGATTCCTCAAACGTGCCGCCCCCATGCTGCGCGTCTTGTCCCACGATGAGATGCCGGAAAACCGCTCTATTGAGATCGTCGAGATGATCGGGGCAACCTGACCGCCCATCGTTGCTGGGAAATAGCAGGGGATTTCCTGCCCTCTTTTCCCCTTTGCGGGGAGGCAAGGACCGCCATAATGGGGGCAACGGCAGCGTGGCAAGGAGCAAGCCATGAAAGTCAAAAAATATCGGGCGGCAACCGCACGGGAAGCGCTCAAGATGCTCAAGGCCGAACTGGGCGAAGATGCCATCGTGCTGGCCAACCGCTCAGTTCCTGGCGGGGTCGAGATTGTGGCGATTCCCGCCGAGATGGTCGGCGCTCTGGGGCGCGAGGGGGCCGGCGACAAAGCGCGTGCGGTACCTTCTTCGGCCGCAGAGCAGGAACCCGACCCGCCGGTAATGGCACGCCCAGCGCCGGCCAAAGTGGTGCGGCCCTTTGTGCCGCCGCGCATTGTCACCGCCGACTATGCCGCGCGTCAGGAGGCGATAGAGGAGGAGGTGGAACGGATTCGCGCGGGGTTGGCAGCGATGCAGCAGGGGGCGCAGCGCCAGCCTGCTGCGTGCAGCGAGACGCCAGCGCCGCGCAAGGGCGCCGACGAGACAGAGATCCCGCGCGCAGTTGCCGAACGGATCGAGACGCTGCACGAACAAAATGCGCTCCTTGCTCGGCAACTACAACAGGTGCGCGAGCTGATCGAACAGCAGCTGGCCGGCTTTGCCTGGAACGAGGCGATCCGCAAGGCCCCCGGCCGGGCGCGGGTGCTCGGCGAAATGCTCGATGCTGGCTTCTCACCACAACTGGCTCGGGCGATCTGTGACCGGATCGACGCTGGCACCCAGGAGGATGCGGCGCGCGAAGCGGCCAAAGCCCGTCTGGCTGCGCGCCTGCCGCTGGCCAGCGATGACGACGAGCTGATTGCCAGGGGTGGCGTCTATGCCATCGTCGGTCCAACCGGCGTTGGTAAGACGACAACCACCGCCAAAATCGCTGCCCGCTGTGTCGTCCAGCTCGGGGCAAGCCGTGTGGCGATGATCACCACCGACGGTTTTCGTATTGGGGCGCAGGAACAGTTGCGCATCTACGGCCGCATCCTCGGGGTGCCCGTCTTTTCCGTGCGCGATGCCAACGACCTGCGTCTGACGCTGCAGGAGCTGGCTGGCAAGCACGTCGTGTTGATCGACACCGTCGGGTTGAGCCAGCGCGACCGTGCCGTAGCGCAACAGGTGGCCATGCTCACTGGGGGGGGCAACGTGCGCCGACTCCTGTGTCTGAACGCTTCCAGCCGTGGCGATACCCTCGATGAGGTCGTGCGCGCATTTGGCGGTGAAGGGCTGGTTGGGGCGATTCTCACCAAGACCGATGAGGCAGCGAGCTTGGCAGCAGCGCTCGACGTCGTCATCCGCCACCGCTTGCCCATTCACTACGTGGCCAATGGCCAGCGCGTCCCTGAAGACCTCCATCTACCCGCCCGAAACGTTCTGGTCGATCGTGCCTTCCGCCTTAGACGGCAGGATTGCTCTGCTTGGCAGCTGGCCGAAGATGAGGCTGCCCTCTGGTTGGCCCAGGCAGCGATGGCGTAAAGGGAGAGAGAAGCGATGTGGCGTCATGACGACCAAGCAGCAACCCTGCGGCGGCTCTTTCGCCGTCACCCGCCGCAGATGCATAGTCTCTACGTCGCCGGCCGGGACTGGGCGGGTCTGGCCGAGCGGTTCATGCACCGCGTGGTCGAGGCTGCCGGTGCGGCGCTCCTAGCTGATGAAGCGACCTCGTCGCCAACGTTGCCCGAGGCGCGGGGGGCGGCGCGGCCGGCCGATCTGCTCCTTGCGCTAAAACCCAACGGTGCGCGGCGTCGCTTCGATCTTGCTCTGCCGCACGGATGGGGTTACCTGAACCTCAAGGCGGCAGCGCTGGCGATGCCCCTACTGGACGAGGCGCAACGGCAGCGCTTGATAACGGTCTTTTCGGCCCACGCCCGCCGCTACGATGTGGTGGTCGTCTTTGGGGGCGGGGGGAGTGTTGCCGACGCCTCGTGGTGGCTTACCGCTCCGCCCCGCCATTGGTTGGTGGCTGAAGTGAGCGGCAGTGGCTGGCGGGCGGCGCTGGCCCGGGCGCGCGAGCTGGTGGCTTTGGGGGTTGACCGCCTGGCGCTGGTGGGGGCAGGCGAGGAGCCGGTTGAAACGCGCCGGTTCCTCACCCATCTTCAACGAGCGATCGTCCGGACGACCTCGCTGCCGATCTGGCAGACAGTGGCGATGCCGGCGCTGGCGAGCGTCTGGCCAACCGAAACCGGGGTGGCGGCATGAGCGTTGCGCTTTCCGCCCCGTCTTATGGTAAAAAAACGGCTGCGGCCAAGGAGCCGCCGTGGCTGGCGGCGGTGCGGCGCCTCTTTTTTACGCAAGGCAATCGGTCGCCCGATCCGGGGTGGTGGGGGATGGAAGCAGCGCAACCGCGCAACGTAGCGAAACTGGTTGAACACTACGCGCCGCTCGTCAAACGGATGGCGGTGCAGTTTGCCGCCCGGGTGCCGGCCAGTATCCCTTTGGAGGATCTGGTCCAGTGCGGAATGATGGGGCTCATTGAGGCCATCCAGCGTTACGAGATCCAAGATGAAGCGCAGTTTGAAACTTACGCGGTCGCTCGGGTACGCGGGGCGATGCTTGATCTGCTGCGCGCCAATGACTGGGTGCCGCGCTCCGTTCGCCAGGCGATGCGCGATGTCGAAAGCGCGATCGAACGGCTTTCCCACGAGCTGGGGCGCCCGCCCACCGACCAGGAGATTGCTGATGCGCTCAACTGGCCGCTTGCCCGTTACCACGAAGTGCTTTCCGCGGCCCAGGGACACGCAATGCTCTATCTTGATGATCTGATCCGCGGCGACATTGGTGAGCTGCTTGCCGACGACTATCTCGAGCGCCATCTGGGCGATGAGCGGTGGGAACCGGCTGCTTTGGCCGAGGCGGCGGAGCTGAAGGCCAAAGTGGCCCAAGCGATTACCCAGCTGCCTGAGCGTGAACAGCTGGTGCTCTCCCTCTACTACGAACATGAACTGAACCTGAAGGAGATCGGTGCGGTCCTCGAAGTGAGCGAATCGCGCGCCTCCCAGCTCCTCTCCTCAGCGATTGCTCATCTGCGCGCCTCTCTGCTTGGCAGAGGAGATATCGCCAGCAAACGTCGGCCAAAACGGACCGCAGGAATCTCCGCCAGACGGTGAGGCAACGAGGAGGGAAGGGGAATGCGCGATTTCACGACACCTGCTGGACTTATCCTTGGCCTGGCAGCGATCGTCGGCGGGTTTTTCTTCGAGGGTGGGCACGTTGGCGCGCTCCTTCAGCTGGGTGCCTTCTTGATCGTTGTGGGGGGCACGTTCGCTGCGATTCTGGTCCAGACTCCCTGGCCGATCTTTGTCGATGCAGTGAGGATGCTGCGTTGGCTCTTCGTTGCCCCTGTGGACGAACCTGAGGGGTGGATTGCCAAGGCGGTCGAATGGGGGCGCACCGCTCGGCGGGAGGGGCTCCTTGCGCTGGAGATCAAGATTGCCAGCGAAGAGGATCCCTTTGTACGAAAAGGGTTGCAGCTTCTGGTCGATGGCACCGAACCAGCGCGGCTGCGCGAGGTGCTCACCACCGAGCTCGAGGTGCTTGAGGAGCAGTATAAGGTGCGCGCCAAGGTGTGGGAGTCGGCCGGCGGCTACGCCCCGACGATCGGGATCATCGGGGCAGTGCTTGGACTGATCCACGTGATGGAGAACCTGGCCGACCCAGGACAACTGGGCAAAGGCATCGCAGTTGCCTTCGTTGCCACTGTCTATGGCGTCTATTCGGCCAACCTTATCTATATCCCGATTTCGAAGAAACTGCTCACCTACGCCTCTGACCTCATCCTGTTACGCCAGATGCTTGTCGAGGGGTTTGCCGGGATCGCCAGCGGCGACAACCCTCGTTTGATCGAGCTGATGATGCGCAGCTACCTGCCCGGCACCAGTTCCGAGGAAGCGGCGTAGGGGTAGGGAAAGAAGATGGCACGGCGGCGCCACAAACCGGAAGAGCACGAAAACCTGGAGCGGTGGCTGGTCAGCTACGCCGATTTCATCACCCTGCTTTTTGCCTTCTTCGTGGTGATGTATTCGATCTCGTCGGTAAACGAAGGGAAATACCGGGTGCTTGCCGAATCGATCTACGAGGCGTTTCGCCCCGGGGTGTTGTTGCCGCAGAAAGGGGAGCCGCGGCAGGAGTCGGTGGTTCCGTCCGTGGTCACTGGCTTGCCAATGGCAATGCGCCGCAAGGGGGGTAAAGAGGGGGAGGAGGAGAGTCGGGAAGCGCGCGTGCAGGCGGCGCTTCGGGCCACCGCGCAGGCTGCCCAGCAGGTGCGTACCGCCTTGGCCACGATGATCCAACGCGGGGATGCGCAGGTGAGCGAAGGGGCCTTTGGCATGACCATCGAAATCGGTTCTGAAGTACTCTTTCCCAGCGGTTCGGCAACCCTTTCGCCAGTCGCCCTCTCGGCGCTGCGCCCGATTGCCCGGGCCCTTGCCGCCGCGGGCGACTTCCCGATCAAGGTTGAAGGCCATACTGACAACGTGCCATTGCGCCCGGGTGCGGCTTTCCCCTCCAACTGGGAACTTTCCGCGGCGCGGGCGGCAGCCGTCGTGCGGGTCTTTGTCAATGAGGGGGTCGACCCCAGCCGGCTGGCGGCGATCGGTTACGCCGACCAGCGGCCGATCGCTGACAACTTGACCGAGGAGGGGCGGGCGCGCAACCGCCGCGTAACCATCCGGCTGGAGACGATGGAGGGACTAGAGGGTGGCTCCTCCGCGCCGGAAGCAGCCGGTTCCTCACCGATTACTTCGCCTGTTCCACGGCCTGGGGGGGCGGCGAGCATTCTGCCGCCGTCGCTGCAATCGCCTCCGCCACCAGCTGCGGTCCCCGGTAGGTAAGCCCGGTGTAGAGCTGTACCAAGGTCGCGCCGGCCGCCAATTTGGCAGCAGCGTCTGCTCCAGAGAGGATTCCGCCAGCAGCGATGATCGGAATCTTCCCTGCCAAGTGGTGGGCGAGCAGCCGCACCACCTCGGTACTGCGGGCAAAGAGGGGGGCGCCCGAAAGACCTCCCGCCTCTGCTGCTGCCGGCAGATGGGCCAGATTGGGGCGGGAAACGGTCGTATTCGTGGCAATCACCCCGTCGATCGCGTGCGCAACAAGCGTCTCGGCAACGGCAACGATCGCTTCATCGTCAAGATCGGGGGCGATCTTGACCACCAGCGGGGTCCGTTTGCCCGTCTGCCCCTGCAGCCGTTCTGTCTCTTCGCGCAGTGCTGCCAGAAGGGGAGCAAGCGCGGCCCGCTCTTGCAACGCGCGCAGCTGCTGGGTGTTGGGCGAAGAGATATTGATCGTCACATAGTCAGCCACTGGCCAGACGCTGCGCAAACCGCTGCGGTAGTCATCGATCGCCTGCTCCAGCGGGGTGGTTGCGTTCTTGCCAAGGTTGATCCCCAGAATGCCCCGGTAGCGCCGCAGGCGTACCTGCTGGACCAAGGCAGCGACCCCGTCGTTGTTGAAACCCATGCGGTTGATCAGCGCCTTTGCTTCTGGCAAGCGAAAGAGACGGGGCTTGGGGTTGCCGGGCTGCGGCCGCGGGGTCACCGTCCCCACCTCAATGAAACCAAAGCCGAAGTGGGCCAAACCATCTACAGCTACACCGTTTTTGTCGAGTCCAGCGGCCAACCCTACCCGATTCGGGAAGTTTAGTCCCATCACCTTTACCGGCGCGGCAGTGGGCGGCGTGGGCGGAGGAAGGAGGCGGCCAAAACGGCGCAGCGCGGCGATGGTCAGTTCGTGGGCCTTTTCGGGATCGAGAGCAAAAAGGAGCGGCCGAAGCCAATCATAAGGGGGAAGGGGAAATGGCATCGTCGTTTCTCAACACCTTGATGAAGACAAAATCGAGTTTCCGTTCGGTCACCATTCTGGAAGCGGAGGCGCACGATCAATCAAAAGGTTACGCGGTTCCGGCACCGGTTCCCACTTGGACGATACCCCAGGGCAGAACCCTTCCAGCGGGCGAAAGCGCGCTTTGTACGCCATCGTTTTGCTCTGGGCAATCCAGTAACCCAGGTAGAGGTAGCGCATTCCAGCTCGCCGTGCCTGGTTGATCTGCCAGACAATGGCATAGGTGCCGTAGGAAAAGGAAGGGGTGTCGGGGTCGTACCAGGTATAGACGGCCGAGAGAGCATCGGGCAGCACGTCGATCACCGAGACGATGCGCAAAACGCCATCGGGGTCACGAAATTCGATCAGCCGAGTATCGAACGGGGAGGTGAGAAGCTGCGCCCGATAGGCCGCTTCGCTCGTCTCCTGAGCAGGAAGCTGGTGGCGGAGCATCGCGTAGCGCTGATAGAGCTGGTAGTGCTCCCAGGTAAAGGCAAGCGGCACCTCGCGTGCCTGGAGCTGGGCTAGCCGCTGAGCGGTACGTCGTTGGCTGCGGTTAGGCTGGAACCGGGCCACCGGGATCCGAACCGAGACACACGCCTGGCAATTGGGGCACGAGGGGGCGTAGAGCTGTTCGCCGCTACGGCGAAACCCACGCTCGAGCAAACTTTGGTAGTGGGCGATCTGCCACTGGCCAAGCGGCACCACCACGCGGGCGCGGGCTGTTTCGCTGGGCAGGTAGGGGCAAGGGTAAGGGGACGAGGTGTACCAGACCCAGTCGTCCTCTTCACTGGTTAGCGCTGGGCAGTTTCTCATCTGGCTGGGCACTCTGGAAGGTGGAAAGCAAGTGGTGCAACTCCTCGCCCCAGTTGGAGGGTGTCTCTTCTGACCAACGCTGAGGTTGCGGATAAGGCGCGATGGCCCGACAAAGGAAAGCTTCGAACAAAGCGCGGGGGATTTCATTGGCGCCCATAAAACGCAGGTGCGGGGTGCTCATCTGGCAGTCGATCAAACCGATGCCGCGGCGAAGCGCTTCATAGACAAGGCGGGCGAGCGCAATCTTCGAGGCATCGGGGCGTCGGTGAAACATCGATTCGCCGAAAAAGAGGCGGTCGAGACAAACGCCATAGAGACCACCGACCAGTTCCCCTTCATACCAGGTCTCGATGCTGTGGGCGTACCCTAGCCGATGCAGTGTTTCATAGGCTTGGATGATCGCTGTCGTGATCCAGGTGCCTTCCGGTCGGGCAGCGCAGCCGCGTATCACTTCGGCAAAGGCAACATCAACGCTTGTTTGCCATCCTTTTTCGCGTAACCTTTTGCGCAGCGACCGATGTAGGCGGAACGCCTCGGGCAGGAGCACCAGACGCGGAGAAGGAGACCACCACAGAATCGGCTGCCCCTCCTGATACCAGGGGAAGATGCCGCGGCGATAGGCAGCAAGTAGCCACGGAACAGTGAGCGCACCGCCAGCGGCCAGCAGCCCGTTGGGCTCGGCAAGCGCCTGGCTGGTAGGGGGGAAACGGGGTGGAGCCGCTGGGTCGAGCCACAGGATCATGGTACGATTGGCTACAGAGAGCGCAAAGAAAGGAGTGCAAAATGGCACGGCAACCGTGGCGCTGGGGACTTTGGTTGGTCGGGTTGGGGTTGGCGGCAATGGGGCACGCCGAGGAGATCGGCGAAGTTTCCACTGTCTGGAAACTTCTTGGCCCCAACCATAAAATCGTCGTCGAAGCCTTTTCTGACCCCGATGTCGAAGGGGTGGTTTGCTATGTGGCGCGGGCCAAAACCGGTGGCCTCAAGGGGGCAATTGGTGTGGCCGAAGATCCCTCGGATGCTTCGATTGCTTGTCGTCAGGTTGGCCCGATTCGTTTCCGCAAGCCGATTCCGCGGCAAGAGTCGATCTTTTCGGAGCGCGCATCGCTCATCTTCAAACGGGTGCAGGTCGTGCGCATGGTCGATGCCAAGCGCCATGTGCTCGTCTATCTCACCTACTCCGACCGGTTGATCGAGGGAAGCCCGAAAAACAGTGTCACCGCAGTCCCGGTGGGGGACCAGCCGATCCCCCTGGCCGATTGAGGAGTGCGCCGGTTACGGTTACTTCTTGCCGCCGGTGAGCTTGAGAAACTTGGCCATTAACTGCTCTTTGGTTTCGCGGTGATCGGGGTCGACGATGATGCAATCTACCGGGCAGACCTGCTGGCACTGCGGTTCGTCGAAATGGCCGACGCATTCGGTACATTTGTTGGGGTCGATCTCGTAGATCTCTTCCCCTTGATAGATGGCATTGTTGGGGCACTCTGGTTCGCAGACGTCGCAGTTGATGCACTCGTCGGTGATTTTCAAAGACATGGGCTAAGACTCCAGGTTGGGAGGAAAAATTACGACCGGTCTCTGGCGCGGTTGGCCAGATATTTGAGCGTTGCCGGCGGGACAAAGCGGGAGACATCGCCGCCTAGGCGGGCAATTTCGCGGACCATCGTTGCGGAGATGAACATGTACTCATCCGCGGGAGTAAGAAAGAGGGTTTCAATCTCCGGATAGAGTTTGCGGTTCATTCCGGCCATCTGAAACTCATATTCAAAGTCGGAAGCGGCACGTAGGCCACGAAGCAAGAGGCGCGCCTCATGCGCTTTCAGGAAATCAACCAAAAGCCCGTCAAAACCGACCACCTGCACATTGGGCAGATCGCCCAGCACTTCGCGGGCAATAGCGACTCGCTCCTCCAGGCTAAAGAGGGGGTTTTTGCTGTGGCTGCGGGCAACCCCGACCACTACCTCGGGGAAGATTGCTGCCGCGCGACGCACCAGATCCTCGTGCCCACGGGTCATCGGGTCGAAAGTTCCAGGGTAGACAACCTTAAGGGTGATCGCCATCGGCGTCCTTATCGGGTAGGCGGCGCAACAAGTGGAAATGAACCTGCCCGGCGCGGCCGGCCTTGATCGTCTGCCACTGCCCCAACCGATCGACCGGTCGTTCGGCTTCGGCATAGACCGCTCCGTCGGGGCGGACCAACTGGTCGAGCAGGGGAGAGATCTGCTCGAGCAAACCCCGGTGGTATGGCGGATCGAGAAAAAGCAGATCGACGGGCTCGTACCATGACAGGGCGCATTGTAACGCATCCCCGCCGACAATGACCAAGCGTGTCGGGTCGAGCGCTTCGGCCCAGCGGTGCAGATGGTCAACAAGGCGGCGTTGCCGCTCGATAAAAACGACCCGCTCAGCCCCGCGCGAGGCTGCTTCGAAGCCAAGTGCGCCGGTTCCGGCAAAGAGGTCAAGGCAAACCCATCCGGTGAGCCGCTGCCCCAGCCAGTTAAAGAGGGTCTCGCGAACCCGATCGGGGGTGGGGCGCAACCCGGGGGCGTCGGGAAAGGAGATTCTCCTGCCCCGCCACATACCGCCAATAAGACGGATTTGTCCCATCTGCTCAAACCGCCTGTTGTCCTAAAACGCCATTATCGCTTATTGTCCAAGTCCCGGCGAATGCGCTTTTGAGGGTCACAACCGCGAAATGCTAGGGCACAGAAGAATGAGCAGCTGCGGCGGGAGCGGTTGGCTGGGTTGGTGGTTGCGGTTTAGCAGACTCTGCCCGATCGCCGCTGCCGCCAACGCGCACCCAGGTAAGCGCTGCTGGGTTGATCCGCTGGGTAAAGGCGGTGTGGATCGCCTGAGCAGTTACCGCGCGAACGGCCTCCGGATAGCGGGCCAGCCAGTCGGGGGGCAGCCGGTAGTAGCCAACAACCGACAGGAAGGAGGCGAGCTTGCGGTTGGAGTCGAGCCGTAGCCCGAATCCGTCGGCAAGCGCCCGTTTGGCCAGAGCGAGCTCATCTTCGCTCGGCCCTTCTGCCAGGAAGTTCTTTATGGTGGCGGCAACGACTTCGCGGGCGGCTTCGGCATGCCGACCGCGGGTTTGCAGCGCGATCGTCCACGGACCAGGTAAGGCAAGCGGCTCAAGCGCCGACGAGACGCTGTAGGCGTAGCCGCGCGCTTCGCGCACCTCGCGCATCAGCCGGCTGTTGAACCCACCGCCGCCCAGAATCCAGTTGCCGACGAGAAGCGGGAAGTAGTCGGGGTCGTCGCGGGTAATCAGAGCCATACCGATCGCCCAGTGGGTCTGTTCGGCGGGATGGTCGATCGCGATCGGCAAGCGGGGTGTGCGCGGCGGTGCAGGAAGAGGCGGCAGCGGTGGCAGAGGCTCCCCGGCCGGCAAGGAGTTGGCGATCGTGGCGGCGAGCCGTTCGGCAGCCGTGCGGTCGATGTCACCAACGATCGTGATGTGCGCTGTTGCGCGGGTGTAGTGACGGCGAAAGAAGTCAATGAGATCGGTGCGCGTCCGCGCAGCCAGCGATTCCGGAGTGGCGAGCTGGCCGTAGGGGTGCCCAGCATAGAGGGTAGCGGTGAGTGTCCGGTTGGCGATCACCTCCGGGCGGGTCAGTGCATCTTGAAGAGCCGCAACTGCCCGTTGGCGCTCGCGCTCGACCACCGCCTCGGGGAAGGTCGCCTGGCCAAGGATCTCGGCGATCAGCGCGATCGTGCCATCGATCACTTCGGGTTGGGCGAGCATCCGCCAGGTAAGCGTTGCCCGGTCGATATCGACGCTACCGGTGAGCGACGTGGCCAGATCGGCAAAGGCTTCGCTGATCGCCTGCTCGTCGCGCTGAGCCGTCCCTTTGGCAATTAGTGTGTGGGTCAGTTCGGCGGTACCCGCCTGACCCGGGGGATCGCGTCGGCTGCCGGCATCGAACGAGAGGATCACATCGACGATCGGCACACCGGGGCTAGCAAGGAAGTCGACCGGCACCTTCGCCACCGTAAAGCGTTCGCTCACCTGGGCTAAGACTGGTTGGCCAAGGGTCAGTATCAAGAGGAGGGCTGCCCAACCAAGGCGGGCGAGCCGGGCGACGTGCGGTTTGGGGGTCATGGCTTTTCTCCTGGCTTGCCGTATGCCTGCGGCAGGACATCGACGCGAACTAGCTGGTTGGGGTCGAGCCAGCGGGTGGCGGCGCGCACCTCCTCTGGAGTGAGCGTTGCCATTAAAGCAAGCAGCCGCTCGTCGCTATCGAGTGGTAACCCCACCGCGCGGGCCATCCCGATGCGCATCGCCTGGCCCATGAGGGAGTCACGCTGATAGACCTGCTGTGCGGCATACTGGCGGACTACCCGCTTTAGCTCAGCTTGGGTAATCCCGTCTTGGGTAATTTGGGAAATGACCCGATTGATCTCGGCAACCACCTGATCGGGCGAAATCCCCGGTGCCGCCTTGGCGCTCACGGTAAAAAGCCCCGGACCGCGCCCCTGGACGTCGGCGCTTGCTTCAACGCTAACTGCCAGTGCCTTTTTTTTGGTCAACTGCTGTGGCAGCCGCGCCCCGTCAAACCCGTCGAGCACTGCCGCAAGGGCCACCAGCGCGGCTACGTCGCGATCTTGGTCGGGATCACGCAACGCAGGGACTCTCCAGCCTAAGAGCACGGTGGGAAGCTCCGTCTTGCCCATGACCACCGCCTGGCGAATCCCGCTCTGGGGCGGTTCGTCGTAGCGGGTGCGGGTAGCGGCCGCAGGGACGGGCCGCGGTGCGATCGCCCCATAGTACTGGTTGGCCAGGGCAACCACCTCTTGGGGATCGACATCGCCGACCACCACCAGCCGGGCGTTGTTCGGCGCGTACCACTTCTGGTACCAGTGGCGGACATCCTCCAGGGTCAATTGCGCAAGGTCGGTGGGCCAACCGATCACGGGGTTGCGGTAGGGGTGGGCGAAAAAGAGCAGCGCCATCAGTGTCTCGAAACCCAGCGCTTCGGGGACGTCGTCGGTTCGGAGCTTGCGCTCCTCGATCACCACGTCACGCTCTTTGGCAAACGCTTCGGGATCGAAAGTGAGGTGCTGCATCCGGTCGGCTTCCAGCGCCATCACCGTCGCCAGCCCCTTGGGGGGAATCTGCTGGAAATAGGCGGTATAGTCGCGGCTGGTAAAGGCGTTGTCGCGCCCACCGAGTTCGGCGATCTTTTGGTTAAAGGCGCCGGCCGGCACCGATGGGGTTCCCTTAAACATCATGTGCTCAAAGAGGTGGGCTACCCCTGTCTTACCGGCTGGTTCGTCGACGTTGCCGACGTCGTACCAGACCACATGGACCACGGAAGGGGCGCGGTGGTCGGGCAGGACAATCACCTCCATCCCGTTGGCTAATTGAGTGGTCAGCGGCTGAGGCGGGCTAGCTGCGAGCACCGCTGAGGTGAGCCACCCAAGAACCGCTGCCAGAGCACGGACCATCTTTTGGTGCATCGACCTTCTCCTTTTGGTTAGGTGATCGATTAGAATGGCCAGTTGGATGGTTGCGTGAGGAAAAGGTTCGCATGGCTGGCTGGTTTCAACGGCTCAAAGAGGGGCTTTCCCGCACCGGCAACAGGATCGCCGCCCTTTTTGGCGGGCGCAAGATCGATGAGGCGCTCCTTGAGGAGCTCGAGACAACGCTGCTGATGGCCGACTGCGGGGTGGAGGCGACCGAAGCCTTGATGACCCGGTTGCGTGAGCGCATCAAGCGCGAAAAGCTCGAAGAGGGCGAAGCACTTCGCCACGTGCTGGCTGAAGAGCTGGCCCGACTCCTTGCTCCGCTTGAAGCGCCGCTAACCATCGATGGGGCGTGCCCCTTTGTGATCATGGTTGCAGGAGTCAATGGCAGCGGCAAAACGACAACGATCGGTAAGCTTGCCCGCTGGTACCAAGAGCAGGGCAAACGGGTGATGCTTGCCGCTGGGGATACCTTTCGTGCCGCTGCCCGCGAACAGTTGGTCATTTGGGGGCAGCGCAACGGGGTGCCGGTGATCGCCCAAGAAAAGGGCGACCCAGCGGCGATCGCCTTCGACGCCGTCCACGCGGCTAAGGCGCGCGGCTACGACCTGTTGATCGTCGACACCGCCGGACGGCTTCCAACCCAACTGCACCTGATGGAAGAGATCGCCAAAGTACGTCGGGTAATCGGCAAGGCCGATGCAACGGCGCCGCACGAGGTGCTGCTGGTCCTTGATGCCAACATCGGCCAGAATGCAATCGCCCAGGCCGAAGCCTTCGACAAGGCAATCGGGGTGACCGGCTACGTGCTGACCAAACTCGATGGCACAGCCAAAGGGGGGGTGATCGCTGCAATCGCCCGCCGCCTGCCCAAGCCAGTCCGGTTTGTCGGGGTTGGCGAAGGGATCGACGATCTGCGCCCGTTTGTTGCCCGCGATTTCGCCGCGGCGTTGGTCGGATTGACCGATTCTGGGTAGCGGCTTTGGGGTATCTTTGGGACATGACGCCCAAAGATGCCCGACGACGCTTTGAAATCCTGCGCTTTTTCGATAAGCACGGCCTGGCCGCAACCCGTGACGCCTTCGGTGTCTCGCGCCGCACGCTCTACCGCTGGAAAGCCGCCCTCAAAGCCCAAAACGGCAACCCGGCTTCCCTGGCAGCGAAGTCCTGCGCGCCCAAAAAGCGCCGAATCCACAAGACCGTAACTCGTCGACTCTGGCGGCGCCCGGCCCACCTGGGCGGTCGAGAGCGAAATCTCCGGCCCCAAAAGGCGCTGCAGCACCTCAATCAGGCAGGCTGAGTTTGATCCCAGCGTCGGTTTTTGCGTGCGCCAACATGCGTTTGATTTCCGGCAGACAGGAACCGCAAGAAGTTCCGCACTTGAGTTTCTCCTGCAGCGTCGCGAGGTCGGCTCCGGCGGCGATTTCACGCCGGATATCGACTTCGCTGACGTCGAGGCAGTTGCAGATGACCTTGCGTGGCGCGGCAGTGGCTACGGGCGGTTCGGCGCCCGGGGCGAAGAGCCATCGGCGCAGGGCGTCGATAGGCACGCCGTCGCGCATCGCGGCGCGCAGCCAGCCGGAAGCCTGGTCTTCGCCGGCGAGTAGGATGCCGACGAGCCGTTCCTCCTCGATCAACGCGCGTTTGACCACGCTTTTTGCCGGGTCGTGGTAGACGAGGCAGACCTCTTCGGGCATTTCGAGCAGACGGGCGATCTCTTCGATGCGCCACGCGGGCAGGGGTTCGGCCTGCGCCAGGCGCAGCGCGACCAGGGGCCGCTCACGCCCGTCGAGGGTCAGGGCGGCGTAATCCAGACCATCGAGCAGCGGCGCGAGCCGCATACGCCATTCGAGAACCGTTACGTGGGCGTCGGCCGTCAGGCCTGGCGAACGCAGCGCGACCATGCGCCAGGGCAGGGCGACCGGCTCGATGCGCACAGCAGCGTGCTTGAGTTCGGGCTGCTTGGAAACCGGGTCGAAAGCCGGGAGCGTCAGGGTATTGATCCCGTCATGCGCAAGGCTCCGCGCGCCCCAATGCATGGCGACGAAGGCTTGTCCCGAGCGCACCGTTTCGCTGGCGGCAATAGGGAGCACGATTTCGCCGCGCTGGCTTTTCACCCGCACCAGCTGGCCATCCCGCCAGCCGCGTCGCGCAAGGTCGGCGGGGTGAAGCACGAGGCGCGGCTCCGGTTCGTGCGCAAAAAGGCGTGGGATGCGGCCGGTGCGGCTCATCCCGTGCCACTGGTCGCGCAGCCGTCCGGTGAGCAGGCGGAAAGGGTGGCGGGCGTCGGGTGCTTCGGCGGTTCGCCGCATGTCGATCTCCACGAAGCGGGCCTTGCCGTCGGGAAAAGCAAAGCGGTGGTCGGTGTATAGACGTTCCGTTCCGCAGTTGCCCCGTATCGGCCACTGCACCGGGCCGAGGCGATCCAGTTTCTCGTGCGAGAGGTCGCCGATGTCGAGGTCGCGGCCGATGGTGGTCGTGACATATTCGGCGTAGATTTCGGCTGCTGAGCGGTAAGGGAAGAGCCGTTCGGCTTTTTCCGGGCAGGCGAGGGCTAGGCCGAGCGCCCGGGCGAAGCGGACGACAATCTGCCAGTCGAAAAGCGCGGCGCCTGGCGGCGGTACGGCCGCGCGCACCCGCGAGATGCGGCGCTCGGAGTTGGTGACCGTTCCCTCTTTCTCGCCCCAGGTGGCGGCAGGCAGCAACAGGTCGGCGTAGGCGGCGGTCTCGGTATCGCTCCAGGCCTCCTGCACGACGACGAATTCGGCGCTGGTCAGCGCCCGTTTCACCTTGGCGAGGTCGGGCAGCGACTGGGCCGGGTTGGTGCAGGCGATCCATACTGCCTTGATCGTTCCGTCGGCAAGCGCGTCGAAGAGTTCGACTGCTGTCTTGCCGGGGGTTTCAGGAAGAGAAGGGATGCCCCAGAGAGCGGCCAATTCGGCGCGGTCGGCGGGGTCGTTGATGTTGCGGTGGCCCGGCAGGAGGTTGGCCATCGTGCCGGTCTCGCGACCGCCCATCGCGTTGGGCTGGCCGGTGAGCGAAAAAGGCCCCATCCCGGGTCTGCCGATCTTCCCAGTGGCAAGGTGCAAGTGGATCAGCGCAGCGCCATTCGCCGTGCCGTGGATCGACTGGTTGAGCCCCTGGCACCAGAAGGAGAGCGGCGCTTTCGCGTGACCGAACCAGCGCGCCGCCGTGACGATCTCCTCGGCCTTCAGCCCGCAGGCAGCAGCGACCGCGCCAGGGGTGAGTTCGGCCAGTTGCGCGCGCAACGCATCAAACCCGCTGGTGTGGGCGGCGATGAAGGCGTGATCGACCAGCCCTTCCCAGAGCAGCACATGGAGCATCGCCGAATAGAGCAGCGCGTCGGAGCCGGGGGTAATCGCCAGGTGCAGCGTCGCCGCCGCGGCCGTGTCGGTGCGGCGTGGATCGACGACGATCAGCTTAACATCGGGGTTTTTCTCGCGCGCAGCTTCGATGCGGCGAAAAACGATCGGGTGGGCGTAAGCGGTGTTCGATCCGGCGATCAGGAAGAGGTCGGCGAGATCGATGTCGGCATAGCTGCACGGCATCGTGTCGCTGCCCAGCGTCGCCTTGTAGGCGGCCACCGCCGAGGACATGCACAGCCGCGAGTTGGAATCGATGTTGTTGGTGCCGACCAGCGCGCGCGCCAGCTTGTTGAAGACGTAGTAGTCCTCGGTCAGGAGCTGCCCGGAGACGTAGAAAGCCACCGCGTCGGGGCCGTGCGTGCGGATGATCGTGGCAAAGCGCTCGGCGGCCACCGCCAGCGCATCGTCCCACGATATCGGTGCGGGCGGAAGGGAACGGTGCGCACGAAGCAGGGGCTGCGTAGCCCGACCGGTGCGCACGGCAGCCAGGTGCAGCGTGTTGCCCTTGGTGCACAGGCGGCCAAAATTGGCTGGGTGGTCGGGATCGCCGCGCACGCCGACGATCCGCTCGCCGGCCGACTGTATGATCACCCCGCAGCCGGTGCCGCAGTAGCAGCAGACGCTGCGGGTTTCCGTTAGAGGGCGATCCATACCACGCCGCCTTCGACCTTGACCGGATAGACCTTCGCGCAGCCCTTGTCGGGGGCCACCGCCGCGCCGTTTTCGAGCTGGATCTTCCACGAGTGCAGTGGGCAGGTGACCACCTTGCCGGCCACCAGACCTTGCGACAGCGGACCCCCTTTGTGCGGACACTCGTCGTGAAGCGCAAAGACTTCGTCATCGACGGTACGGAACAGGGCGATCATGCCGCTCGCCGTCTTCACCTGGCGGCTGCCGAGGCGGGGGATTTCTTCCAGCGGGCAGACTTTTTTCCAGTCTCTCATCATATGGTCACCTCCAGCACTTCGTATTCCTTCGACCTCGTGGCAACGGCTTTTGCCCACGGGTCTTCGTAGCCTTGCAGGGCGTAGAGCAGGCGCTCGTAGAGCTCCTTGCGGCGTTCGGCATTGTCGACGACGATGCTTTTCACATAGTCGAGGCCGACGCGGGCGACGAAATGGCAGGTGCGTTCGAGGTAGAAGCCTTCTTCGCGGTAGAGCTGCAGGAAAGCCCCCGTATATTCCTTGACCTCCTCGTCGCTTTTCACCTTGCAGAGAAATTGCGCGACCTCGGTCTTGATGCCGCCGTTGCCGGCGACGTAGATCTCGTAACCGGACTCGACGCCAATCACGCCGACATCCTTGATGCCGGCCTCGGCGCAGTTGCGCGGGCAGCCGGAGACGGCCAGCTTCACCTTGTGCGGCGCCCACATCCCGAACAGCATCTTCTCGAGCTTGACGCCCATGTCCATCGAACGCTGGGTGCCGAAGCGGCAGTGCTCGGCGCCGACGCAGGTCTTCACGGTACGGATCGACTTGCCATAGGCATGACCCGAGACCAGCCCGGCCTTGCCGAGATCGGCCCAGATTTTGGGGAGGTCCTCCTTCTTGACGCCCAGCAGGTCGATGCGCTGGCCGCCGGTCATCTTGACGGTCGGCACGCGGTATTTCTCGGCCACGTCGGCGATCGCGCGCAGCTCGGCGGGGGTGGTCAGTCCGCCCCACATGCGCGGCACGACCGAAAAGGCGCCGTCCTTCTGGATGTTGGCGTGGGCGCGCTCGTTGATGAAGCGCGATTGCGGGTCGTCCTCAGCCTCGTGCGGCCAGGTCGAGATCAGGTAGTAGTTGAGGGCGGGTCGGCAGCTGGCGCAGCCATTTGGCGTTTTCCAGTCGAGGAATTTCATCACCGCCGGAATCGATAGCAGCTTGTGTTCGCGGATCGCGGCGCGCACCGCGCCGTGTGAATGTTCGGTGCAGCTGCACATCGGTTTGTCATGCGTGGCAGCGGGCTGGTAAGCGCCGCCAACCGTCGAGGCGAGGATCTGCTCGACCAGACCGGTGCAGCTGCCGCAGGAGGAGGACGCCTTGGTGTATTTGCGCACGTCTTCCAGCGTGAACAAACCGTGTTCTTTGATGGCCTTGACGATGTCGCCCTTGCAGACGCCGTTGCAACCGCAGACTTCGGCGCTATCGGGCATCGTGGCAGCCTTGTTTTGACCGGCGTGACCGGCATCGCCGATGTGGTGCTGGCCGAACATCAGATGATCGCGTATCTCGTGGATGTCCTGGCCATCCTTCATCAGCTGGAAATACCAGGCGCCGTCGGCCGTATCGCCATACAGGACGGCGCCGACCAGGCGGTTGCCTTGCAGCACCAGTTTTTTGTAAATGCCGCCGACCGGGTCAGACAGCGTGATTTCCTCGGTGTGCGGGCCGCCCATGAAATCGCCGGCCGAGAAGACGTCGATGCCGGTGACCTTGAGTTTGGTCGAGGTCAGTGAGCCGCGATACTGGGCGATGCCCATCTGCGCCAGATGGTTGGCGCAAACCTTGGCCTGCTCGAACAGCGGGGCGACCAGACCATAGGTCACGCCGCGATGCTCGGCGCATTCGCCAACCGCATAAATCTTCGGGTCGAAGGTCTGCATCGTGTCGGAGACAACGATGCCGCGGTTGCAGTGGAGCAGGGCGCGTTTCGCAAGTTCGATGTTCGGGCGGATGCCGACGGCCATCACAACGAGATCGGCGGGAATTTCGCCGCCGTCTTTGAAGCGCACCGCGCCGACTCTTCCATTCGCGCCAGGTTTGAGCATTTCCGTCTGCTTGCCGAGCAGAAATTTCAGCCCCTTGGCTTCCAACGACTTTTGCAATAGGTCTGCGGCGGTCTTGTCGAGCTGGCGTTCCATGATCCAGTCAGCCAGATGCACGACGGTGACATCCATGCCGCGCAAGGCCAAGCCATTGGCGGCTTCAAGGCCCAGCAGGCCGGCGCCGATCACCACGGCGCGCTTGTAGCTTTGGGCTGCCTGGATCATCGCCTCGGTGTCGGCGATGTCGCGATAGGCGAGCACGCCCGGCAAATCGTTGCCGGGAATCGGCAGGATGATGGGCGAGGAGCCAGTTGCCAGCAACAGGCGGTCATAGACTGCCGTGGCGCCATCCTCGGTTACCACCTTCTGCGCCTTGCGGTCGATCTTCACGACTTTTTTGCCCAGATGCAGTGTGATGCCGTGATCGCGATACCACGCCAGATCGTTGAGCACGATGTCGTCGAATTTCATCTCGCCGGCCAGCACCGGCGAGAGCAGGATGCGGTTGTAGTTGGGATGCGGCTCGGCGCCGAACACGGTAATCTCATAAAGATCGGGCGCCAGCTTGAGCAGCTCTTCGAGGGTGCGGCAGCCGGCCATGCCGTTGCCAACCATGACTAGTTTTTGCTTTTTCATCTCTGCCTCCATCAGGCGGCCAGTGGATGGGACTGCTTGGCGTAGAGAAACTCGATCACCGCCGAGCGGTAATCCATATACTTAGCATCGTGGGCGAGGGCGAGCCGGTCGCGCGGGCGGGGTAGGTCGACGGCGAGAATCTCGCCGATGGTGGCGGCCGGACCGTTGGTCATCATCACGATGCGGTCGGAGAGCAGCACGGCCTCATCGACGTCATGGGTGACCATCACCGTCGTTGCATGCGTGGCCTCGCAGATCTTCATCAGCTCGTCCTGCAGGCGGGCGCGGGTCAGCGCGTCGAGAGCGCCGAAGGGCTCGTCCATCAGCAGCACCTTCGGCTCCATCGCCAGCGCGCGGGCGATGCCGACGCGCTGCTTCATGCCGCCCGAGATTTCGCCCGGATACTTGTGCATTGCGTGGCCCAGCCCCACGAGCTCGAGCGCTTGGGTCGTGCGCGCCTTCAGCCGTGCCTTTGGCTCTTTAGCGGCGAAGACGCTTTCGACTGCCAGATAGACGTTTTCGAAGCAGGTCAGCCAGGGGAGCAGCGAGTGGTTCTGGAACACCACCGCGCGCTCTGGGCCCGGACCGTCGATTGCGCGATTGGCGCACAGCAGTACGCCGCTGGTGGGCCGCGTCAACCCAGCGATCAGGTTGAGCAGCGTGGATTTGCCGCATCCCGAGTGGCCGATCAGCGAGACGAATTCGCCTTTCCGGATGGTCAGATCGATGTCGCGCAGGGCGATGTACTTACCCTGCTTGGTGTCGAAAGTCATGCCGACTTTCTCGATTTGCACGAATTTGTCCATCTCAACTCTCCATGCGCAGGCGCTTGGCCAGGAGCAACAGCGTTTGTTCGAGAATCAGGCCGACGATGCCGATGACAAAAATTGCGATGATGATGTGCTCAACTTTCAGGTTGTTCCATTCGTCCCAGACCCAGAAGCCGATGCCAACGCCGCCGGTGAGCATCTCGGCCGCAACGATCACCAGCCACGCCGTGCCGATCGACAGCCGTATTCCCGTCAGCATGTAGGGCAATACGCTGGGGAACAGGATCTTGGTGACGATCTTCCACTCGGACAGGTTGAGCACGCGCGCGACGTTCAGGTAGTCCTGCGGCACGCGCATCACGCCCTGCGCGGTGTTCATGATCATCGGCCAGATCGAGCAGATGAAGATGGTCCAGGTGGCGGCCGGGTCGGCCTTCTTGAACACCAGCAGGCCGATCGGCAGCCAGGCCAGCGGGCTCACCGGTCGCAGCAGACTGATGATCGGGCTCGCCATGCGGGAGAGCGTGGCGAAGCGTCCAAGCAGGAAGCCGGCCGGGATGCCGATCAGCGCCGCGATGCCGAAGCCAATCCCCACGCGCTGCAGCGAAGAAAGAATGTTCCAGCCGATGCCCTGGTCGTTCGGTCCGTTGCGGTAGAACGGATCGGAGAAGAGTTTCACCGCGGCCTCCCAAGTCTTGCCAGGCGTCGGGATGCTGCCGCCATTCATCGTGGCAAGCTGCCAGATGCCGATCAGCAGTGCCAGTCCCACGACTGGCGGCAAGATGATGCCGAGCGCGGGCCGCATCGCAGCTAAGAGGCTTCGGTACGGGCGGATGATGCCGAGCGCGGGGCGCATCACCGCCGCATCCGATTCGGTGCTGCTTGGCCCGGTCAAATGGGCGGGGGCAGGGGTAGCGGCAGGGGGTGAGGGCAGTTGCAATTTTGCCGGTCCGCCAGCGCCAACTTTTTCGATGGCGGGGGCCTCACAACTGGTGATAGCCGTCATGGCGCTCTCCTTTCGTATGTCAGACCTTGATCTTGAAGCCATCGGCATATTTGGCGGGGTCCTTGCCGTCCCAGACTACGCCGTCGATCAGCTTTGATTCGCGCATCTCGCTATTTGGCAGCGGCACTTTGAGCTGGCTAGCTGCCTCCTTGTAGAGGTCGATGCGATTCACCTTCCGCGCCACGGCAAGATAGTCGGGGTGCTCCTTGAGCAGGCCCCAGCGCTTGTGCTGGGTCATGAACCACATGCCATCGGAGAGGTAGGGGAAGTTCACCGCACCGTCGTTGTAGAACTTCATGTGGTTTTTGTCCGACCAGCTCTTGCCGAGGCCGTTTTCGTACTGACCGATCATGCGGCTGCGGATCACCTCGACGTCGGTGTTCACATAGGCCTTGGCAGCGATGATTTCGGCCGTCTCGCTGCGGTTTTTGGCCGAGGCGTCTATCCACCGCGAGGCTTCCAGTACGGCCATGATCATCGCCCGAGCGGTGTTCGGGTGTTTGGCCACCCATTCGGCCGTGGTCCCGAGCACCTTCTCGGGATGATCGACCCAGATGTCCTGAGAGGTGGCGGCAGAGAAGCCGATCTTGTCGATGATGGCGCGCTGGTTCCACGGCTCGCCGACGCAGTAGCCGTCCATGTTGCCGACGCGCATGTTGGCGACCATCTGCGGTGGCGGCACGACGATGGTCTTGACGTCCTTCATCGGGTTGATGCCATGCGCCGCCAGCCAGTAGTAGAGCCACATCGCATGGGTGCCAGTCGGGAAGGTCTGGGCGAACGTGTATTCCTTCTCTTTCTTCGCTACCAACGCAGCCAGCGAGGCGCCGTCGGTGACGCCCTTCTCCTTGAGCTGGTTGGAAAGCGTGATGCCCTGGCCATTGTTATTGATGGTCATCAGCACGTTCATCTCCTTCTGCGGGCCGCCGATGCCGAGCTGCACGCCGTAGATCAGCCCGTAGAGCACGTGGGCGGCGTCGAGTTCGCCGTTGATCAGCTTGTCGCGCACGTTGGCCCAGCTCGCCTCCTTGGTCGGAATGATCTTGATGCCGTACTTCTTGTCGAAGCCCATCACCGCGGCCATGACGACCGAGGCGCAGTCGGTCAGCGGGATGAAGCCGATCTTCACTTCTTCTTTCTCCGGCTTGTCGGAGCCGGCCGCCCAGACGTAAGGGATCGCGCTCATCAGCGCGGCTCCCGTGGCGAGGCGCAAGAAATCGCGGCGTGAAGTTTTCGAGGCTTCTGCAGTGGGATAGGCATGGCAGTGAGCTTTCTCTTTCATCTCTCGATCTCCGTGCAAGCAAGAAAAAACGGCGGAACCGCTGTTGGCTCGTCCCATGAAGATCTAGGAGCAAATCCCATGCCAACCGTTGGAATCATGTTTTGATCGTCTAATCGGCGCCGGCGGTGCACGCTCCTTGCCCATGTTGCACTGCATTAGTGCAGAAACGCTTATGAACGCACCAAAATAGAACAACAGGCGGGCCATGTTGATCAGATCGGCCGCGGATAGGGCAACCCCTTTTCTTTCAGGGGCGGCGGTCATGAACCGAGATTACGGGTTGAGGCTGAGATAGGCCTTGTGGGTCTTACTCTTTCCAGTTCGTTGGTCGTGGAAGGCGCACGTGGTGAGCGGGAGGGAAGGCGGGAAGTCCGTTAGGCTGATGCCATGCAAAAGAGCGCCAGAGCTGCAGGATCGTGTCTAGATAATCGGAGCCGGTACATCTCGGCTACGCCGGTCTTAATCCCTTCTTCATCAGGTCAATGGTTAGGACGAAGGAAAAGGCACCTGTGGAGAGAAGAATGTGTCTTAATCCCTTCTTCATCAGGTCAATGGTTAGGACCGATGAGCCCGCAGATGCTCGAGCGCGTGCGTCTTAATCCCTTCTTCATCAGGTCAATGGTTAGGACATTGGATTTGCAGCACCGGAACCCGCCAGTTGTCTTAATCCCTTCTTCATCAGGTCAATGGTTAGGACTCGTCATATGAAATCGAATATAACAATCATAGTCCTGAATCCGTGGTCGTTGAATCTGAAACCTTTCCTGTGGGCGATTGGGCATGAATTTTCAGTCTGGCGATGCGGGTGATCTGTCTGCCAAAGCTCTTTCGAGGGGCAGTTGGCCTTCTTCCGCCCCCGAAAGTCGTCTCTGGCGGGACGGTGTGACGTCATTTTCCTGCTCCGGGACGAGTCCCGGCCTTCCACTGGCGCGGAACCGGGTATTTCGGTCGAGAGGAACCGCTGCGCCGCCCTCACGGCGAAGCTGCTTGCCAAAGCCGCTCTTGCAGC